>Ga0210394_10001734_pt1 | contig 33036 bp, 33 predicted proteins | sample IncBWC12MmetaG_FD_160121 | JGI IMG/M metagenome (GOLD analysis project Ga0210394, IMG submission 160121) | Forest soil microbial communities from Barre Woods Harvard Forest LTER site, Petersham, Massachusetts, United States - Inc-BW-C-12-M | ecosystem: Environmental > Terrestrial > Soil >... | reverse complement strand
AAAAATAATTATATTTTTCAGTCACGTAACATATATTATCTTTGCACCCAAATTTAAAAAACCTGTTTTTATCATGTCAAAACAATCTGGTAAAATTGCCCAAGTAATCGGTCCTGTAGTGGATGTACGCTTTGATTTAGAAGGAGGAAAACTACCTAATATTCTAGATGCTCTTGAAATTGTTCGTGGAAACGGACAAAAACTTATTCTTGAAGTTCAACAACATATTGGTGAAGACACCGTGCGCACCATTGCAATGGATAGTACCGATGGCCTTTGTCGCGGCATGGAAGTTGCTTCTACAGGTGTTGGTATAACCATGCCAATAGGCGATAAAGTAAAAGGACGTTTATTTAACGTAGTTGGCGAAGCCATTGATGGAATCAACACGGTATCTAAAGATGGTGGAAACAGCATACATCGTTCTGCTCCTAAATACGAAGAGCTTTCTACAGCTACTGAGGTTTTATTTACCGGTATTAAGGTAATTGACTTAATTGAGCCATACGCAAAAGGTGGTAAAATTGGGTTGTTTGGTGGTGCAGGTGTGGGTAAAACGGTACTTATTATGGAGTTGGTAAACAACATTGCTAAAGCTTATGCAGGTTTATCTGTATTTGCCGGTGTTGGTGAGCGTACACGTGAAGGAAATGACTTATTACGTGAGTTTATAGAATCTGACGTTATTAAATATGGTGATGAGTTTAAACACTCGATGGAAAAAGGCGGATGGGATCTATCTAAAGTAGATACTAAAGCCTTAGAAGAATCAAAAGCAACACTTGTTTTCGGACAAATGAATGAGCCTCCTGGAGCACGTGCTCGTGTGGCTTTATCAGGTTTAACAATGGCTGAATATTTCCGCGATGGAGATGGTACCGGACAAGGAAAAGATATTTTATTTTTCGTAGATAACATTTTCCGCTTTACACAAGCGGGTGCTGAGGTGTCTGCACTATTAGGTCGTATGCCAAGTGCGGTGGGTTACCAACCAACTTTATCAACCGAAATGGGTTTAATGCAAGAGCGCATTACATCTACAAAACGTGGTTCAATTACATCGGTACAAGCGGTTTACGTGCCTGCTGATGACTTAACCGATCCGGCTCCGGCAACAACATTTGCCCACTTAGATGCTACAACTGTATTAAATCGTAAAATATCGGAGTTAGGAATTTATCCTGCGGTAGATCCTTTAGATTCTACTTCTCGTATTCTTGATCCTAAAGTTATTGGCGAAGCACATTACAACTGTGCTCAACGCGTAAAAAGCATTTTACAACGTTATAAAGAATTGCAAGATATCATTGCCATCCTTGGGATGGATGAATTGAGTGAAGAAGATAAATTGGTGGTACACCGTGCTCGTCGTGTACAACGTTTCTTATCTCAGCCATTTCACGTGGCAGAACAATTTACCGGTTTAAAAGGAGTTTTAGTGCCAATTGAAGATACTATTAAAGGCTTTAACATGATTATGGATGGTAAAGTTGATGAGTATCCTGAAGCAGCATTTAACTTAGTTGGTACTATTGAAGATGCTATTGAAAAAGGTAAAAAATTAATGGCTGAAACAAAATAAAATGCATTTAGAAATAATCACTCCCGATAAAAAATTATTTGAAGGCGAAGCTAAATCGCTTACTGTTCCAGGTTCCGAAGGCTCTTTAGGTGTGTTAAACAATCACGCCCCTATGATTGCTTCTTTAAAAAAAGGAAAAGTAAAAGTAATTACTGCTTCTGAAACAAAAAACTTCGACATAAAAGGTGGAGTAATTGAAGTGCTTAAAAACAAGGTGGTTGTTTTAGCTGAATAAACTACTTTATAGAAAGTAAAAAGCCGTTTCAAATGAAACGGCTTTTTTTATGTCTTAGTTTTCGGTTTTCATTTTAGCAAAAATACTCGTTTTGCCATAAAACATGGGGAGTAATTTTTTTCGTAGTTTTTTAGCTCCTTTTCTATGCGTTCTGCCTGTTCTCACCATTTGGTAGATGACATAAATCATAAAAACCAAAATAGATAAGGGAATGATAATTAATTTTGCCTCCATTTTTTACGTTTTAACTTGTTAGTTAATTTACGAAAAAGCAAAATTCAATCCAAAAACAAAAAACTATTAATTAACAGCTTAAAGTTAACTATGTCTTACTCTACCCAGCTTTTATAGTACTTGCCATCATCAATTTGTGCGGCTGTTTCACTAATTTTTAAAGGACGGAATGTATCTACCATTACAGCAAGCTCCTCAGTTACAGTTTTTCCAATGCTGCGCTCCATAGCTCCGGGTGCTGGTCCGTGCGGAATGCCTTTTGGATGCAATGTTATGTCACCTTGTTTAATGTCATTACGGCTCATAAAATCGCCGGCTACATAATACAAAACCTCATCACTATCAATGTTACTATGGTTGTATGGTGCAGGGATAGCAAGCGGATGATAATCATACAAACGCGGACAGAATGAACATACAACGTAAGCAGGTGTTTCAAATGTTTGATGCACCGGAGGCGGTTGGTGCACACGGCCTGTTATAGGCTCAAAATTATGAATAGAAAAAGCCCAAGGGAAATTATAGCCATCCCAACCAACTACATCAAAAGGATGCGTAGCATACACAATTTCGTGTATCATGCCTTCTTTTTTTATTTTGATTAAAAAATCTCCTTTCTCATCGTGCGTTTCTAAATCTTGTGGCATTTTATAATCGCGCTCGCAAAAAGGTGAATGTTCAAGCATCTGCCCACCCGAATTTTTATAGCGTTTAGGCGTGTATATAGGATGGAAACTCTCTAAAAAAAGCAAACGGTTATCTTCCGTTTCAAAATCAATTTGGTAAATCATCCCCCGCGGAATAATTAAATAATCTCCGTACTCAAATGGTATATTGCCCATAAAGGTGCGTAAAGTGCCTTTACCTTTATGTATAAAAAGCATTTCATCAGCATCAGCATTTTTATAAAAATAAGTGCGTAAACTTTTTTTAGGTGCTGCTAAACCAAACCAAACATCATTATTAAAAAGCAACACTTTACGGCTATCTAAAAAATCATTTTCGGGTTTAATTTCAAACCCTTTTAACAGCATGGCTTTTATGTTTTTATCTACCGCCGTTTTGGGCGTAGCATCGTAGCTTTTTAAAATTTCTTTTACTTGCGTAGGTCTATGCGTATGATACAATAAAGATGAGAACCCATGAAAGCCCTCGGTACCAAATAATTGCTCATAATAAAAATTACCCTTAGGCGATTTAAATTGGGTGTGGCGTTTTTGCGGAAAACTACCAAGTTTATGATAAATGGGCATATTACTAAAAATTTAATACAAAGCTACGAAAGAAGACAAACAACTAATAAAAAGCAATTAAAAAAAAGCTTAAATTAGTAGTCTAAATTTTAGATTTTAATATGTGTGGAATTGTAGGGTATATAGGAGAACGCCAAGCGTATCCAATTTTAGTTAAAGGTTTACATCGTTTAGAGTATAGAGGTTACGATAGTGCTGGGGTTGCTATGATTGCAGGTGATAAAAACCTAAATGTTTACAAGTGTAAGGGCAAAGTATCTGATTTAGAAAAATTCTCTGACGGAAAAGATAAATCGGGTAACATTGGCATGGGGCACACACGTTGGGCTACACATGGAGAACCTAACGACGTAAACGCACACCCACATTATTCGCAAAGCGGAGATATTGTGTTATTACATAATGGCATTATTGAAAATTATGCATCGATAAAAGAAAATTTAGAAAAACACGGACACACATTTAAAAGTCAAACCGATACAGAGGTACTTGTTCATTTAATTGAAGAGATTAAAGAAAAAGATAATTTAAAATTAGGGCATGCTGTAATTGCGGCGTTAAAACAAGTAGTTGGAGCTTATGCCATTGTAGTATTAGATAAAAATAATCCAAACGAATTAGTAGTAGCAAAAAAAGGTAGTCCGTTGGTTATTGGTGTTGGCGATGGTGAGTTTTTTGTAGCATCTGATGCATCGCCTATTATTGAGTACACTAAAAATGTGGTGTATTTAGATGACGAACAAGTGGGCATTATTAAACGTAACGAAGAATTAAAAATACGTAACCTAAAAGATAAAGATGTTACGCCTTACGTGCAAGAACTTGAAATGGAGCTTGAAGCCATTGAAAAAGGGGGCTACGAACATTTTATGTTGAAAGAAATTTATGAGCAACCTCGTTCTATTAAAGATAGCATGCGTGGCAGACTGAATGCTGATAAAGCAATTGTTTTGTTAGGAGGCATTGTAGATTACGAACCAAAGTTTTTAAAAGCAAAACGCATTATTATAATTGCTTGTGGCACATCGTGGCACGCAGGTTTAGTAGCCGAATATTTATTTGAAGAATATGCTCGCATCCCCGTAGAAGTTGAGTACGCAAGTGAGTTCCGTTACCGTAACCCGGTAATTTACGAAGATGATATTGTAATCGCAATATCTCAATCGGGTGAAACTGCCGATACACTTGCAGCTATAGAGTTAGCAAAATCTAAAGGGGCAACTATTATTGGTGTTTGTAACGTAGTAGGTTCTTCCATTGCCCGTGCTACACACGCAGGTTCGTACACACACGCCGGACCCGAAATTGGTGTGGCATCTACCAAAGCCTTTACTGCACAGGTAACTGTACTTACTTTAATGGCTTTGCACATTGCGTATAAAAAAGGTACTATTATTGAAAGTCGCTACAGACAATTATTATATGAGTTAGATGCTATTCCTGAAAAAGTGGAACGTGTACTTAAGTTAGATGAGAAAATAAAACACATTGCCAATATTTATAAAGATGCCCGTAATTTCTTATACTTGGGCAGAGGTTATTCTTTTCCGGTAGCTTTAGAGGGCGCATTAAAACTAAAAGAAATATCGTATATACACGCTGAAGGTTACCCGGCAGCGGAAATGAAACACGGTCCTATTGCCTTAATAGATGAGGAAATGCCCGTAGTTGTAATTGCTACCAAAGGCCCTAACTACGAAAAAGTAGTTAGCACCATACAAGAAATAAAAGCCCGTAAGGGCAAAATAATTGCGGTAGTAAATGAGGGTGATAAAGAGGTTAAAAAGGTAGCCGATTATACAATAGAAATTCCGGAAACTGACGAATCTTTAGTACCGCTTGTTTCGGTAGTTCCTTTACAACTATTGTCTTACCATATAGCTGTAATGCGTGGTTGTAACGTTGACCAGCCTCGTAATTTGGCAAAATCAGTAACAGTAGAGTAGTTTTTTGGATTCTGAGTTGAATGTTAAATTTTGTATTTATTTGCATTTAGTAGAAAAATACTATACCTTGCATTTGAATTTTCTTTAAAGAATAGTAAAATGAAAAAAACAATATTTACCTTTTGTTCAATTGCAGTTGTTTGTTGTGCTATATTTTTTGCTTGTGCAAAAGATGATAATAGCATTACGCATGTTACTTATGCAAGTAAGGCGGCAGGCGGTACAGGTGGAAACCCAAACCCAAACGGACTACCTTCAAACTCGGGTTATGGTACAACAACCGCTACAACAGGTGCAACTACTTCCTCAACAGCCGGCACCACCACTTCATCTACAACAACTCCAAATTACGGAAGTATCACATATAATAGCACAACAGTTAGTTTTGTTAGTTCAACTGCCTGTGGGGGAGCTACAATGACCGGAACTAGTAGCGCACCGGTACATACATTAGTTATCACTTTTACGAGCGCGCCGGTAGTAGGAACTTACACTATTGTGTCTGGTACTCCAACTACAGGAAGTACTGCTTCCATAGCATATGATGGCACTTATGGTCAAAGTGGAAACTTAGTTATAACCTCAAGCGGTGGAAAATTTACAGCAACATTTACAAGTATTTCCTTTGGCATTTTTACAGCCAGTGGTTCTTTAACTTGTATGTAATAATAAAAAAATGTATTTCTTAATTAAAGCTGGCTATGCCGGCTTTTTTTATTTAGTAACATCCCATAATTCTTTTAATTTTGCTTTCCTTTTAAAAAATTATGAAAAGAACTAAAATAAATGCCATTTTATCAGATGATAAACACGATTACCAAGCCTGTGTAAAGGGTTGGGTGCGCACGTTTCGTAACAATCAGTTTATTGCACTTAATGATGGGTCAACCATAAACAATTTACAGCTGGTAGTTGATTTTACCAACACAGCCGAAGATCTTTTAAAAAGAATTACTACGGGTGCTTGCATTAGCGCCATTGGAAATATTATACCATCGCAAGGCAAAGGACAGAAATATGAACTTAAAGTTTCTTCTTTAGAAATATTAGGTGATAGCGATGCTGAACAGTATCCCCTGCAGCCCAAAAAACATAGCTTAGAGTTTTTACGCGAAATTGCACACTTACGTTTCCGTACCAGTACGTTTAGTGCTGTGTTTAGAGTAAGAAACACACTTGCGTATGCCGTGCATAAATTCTTTCAGGAAAAAGGTTTTGTGTATTTGCACACACCTATTATTACAGCAAGCGATGCAGAAGGTGCAGGGCAAATGTTTCGTGTTACCACATTAGACATGAAAAATCCTCCAAAAACTGAAACAGGTGAAATTGATTTTTCGCAAGATTTTTTTGGTAAGAGTACAAACTTAACTGTATCGGGCCAGTTAGAAGGTGAGTTGGCAGCTATGGCGTTGAGTGATGTTTACACGTTTGGCCCAACCTTTCGTGCAGAAAACTCTAACACAGGCAGGCACTTAGCTGAGTTTTGGATGATAGAACCTGAAGTTGCTTTTAATGATTTAGATGACAACATGCAATTAGCTGAAGAGATGCTTCAGTATGTAATTAAAGAAGCTCTTACCAAATGTGCTGATGATATTGCATTTTTAAATGACAGACTTTTAGAAGAAGAAAAACAAAAACCTCAGCAAGAACGTGCTGAGATGGGCTTATTAGATAAATTAAAATTTTGTGTCGACAATAATTTTGAACGTGTTACTTATACCGAAGCCTTTGAAATTTTACGAGAAAGCAACCACAACAAAAAGAAAAAATTTAGTTACCTCATTGATAAATGGGGTGCTGATTTACAAAGTGAACACGAACGTTACCTGGTAGAAAAACATTTTAAAAAACCTGTTATACTAACTGATTATCCAAAGGATATAAAAGCGTTTTATATGCGTCAAAACGATGACGGTAAAACCGTACGTGCTATGGATGTTTTGTTTCCGGGCATTGGCGAAATTATTGGTGGTTCGCAACGTGAAGAACGTTACGATAAACTTTTACAACGCATGAAAGACATGCACATACCGGCCGAAGAAATGTCTTGGTATTTAGATACCCGTAAATTTGGTTCTTGTCCGCATGCAGGGTTTGGTTTAGGCTTTGAACGTTTAGTGCTGTTTGTTACCGGTATGGGCAATATACGCGATGTAATTGCTTTTGCACGTACACCAAAAAATTGTGAGTTTTAAAAAATTCACTTTTTCATTTCATCTTTTACTTTTTTAGGCAAGCTGTCTACGACCAATTGGTAAGATTCATCTATCCATTGTTTTAAAAGTTTCTTATTTGTAGCGCCTTCACACATAATGGTGTTCCAGTGCTTTTTATTCATATGGTAGCCCGGTAACACAACTGTATTGTTCGCGCAACTCAATGGCTTTTTCGGGGTCGCATTTTACATTAAAGCGTACCGGTTGTTCATTTATATTGGTTAAAAGAAAAGCCTTGCCCATAACTTTAAACACCAAGGTTTCTTGGCCAAACGGAAATGTTTCTTCTACAAAAGGTTTTGCAATACAATAATCTCTCAGTTCTTCTATATTCATAAAACAAATATAATTAGTTAGCTTATTGTTTAAAAAACAAAATCAATTAAAATAATAAACGCCTTGCACGTTGTAATTTTGCAAGGATGAGTCAAATGTTTTAGCATTTGCCGAAATAAGAAGAAACAAATACGATGAGCCAATTTGAAAGAAATAGCGGGGTGCTGCAAAAGTATATTCCTGAACCCGCCGTTCCTATAATTGCCAGATGGATTATAGAGTATGATTTTAAACTGAAAATTAAACGCGAACGAAGCACAAAATTGGGCGATTATCGTTCACCGTTTGGTGACCAAAACCACACCATTACCATTAACTACAATTTAAACAAATATGCTTTTTTAATTACGTTAGTGCATGAGGTGGCACACTTGGTTACATTTACAAAACACAAAAATGCGGTCAACCCACATGGCGAAGAGTGGAAACAAAATTATAAGCTGCTAATGAGGCATTTTTTAAATGCAGATTATTTTCCGACAGATGTATTGCTTGCTTTACAAAAACATTTAATTAGTCCGGCGGCATCAAGTTGCAGCGATTCTCATCTGTTACGTATTTTAAAACGATACGACGAGAACAAAGAGCAGAAAATTTTTGTAGAAACTCTTCTACACAAAACCGTTTTTAAATATAATGGCGAACGGCTATTTGAAAAAGGTGAACGCATTCGTACCCGCTACCGCTGTAAAGAAATTGCTACAGGCAGCATTTATTTGTTTCACGCACTTGCTGAAGTAGAGTTGTTGCAACCACACAAAATCATTTAACATAAATTATTATAATAAATAATAAGCCATAAAAAAATAATTTAATTTTGATAAAGCTACTTAGCTAAACCTAAAAACAACAACCATGTCAGAACGTAGAGACTTTTTAAAAAAATCAGCCTTATTATCATTAGGAACAATTGCTACATCAATTGTATCAGCAAAAAAATTAGATACAATTGAAAACCTGAGTAACGAACATTTTATGATGGAAGAATATACATTGCCACCCCTACCATATGCGTACGATGCTTTAGAGCCTTTTATTGATAAACAAACAATGGAGTTGCATCATGATAAACACCATCAGGCATACGTAACCAATTTAAATAAAGCGTTACAGGCAACTAAACATCCTGCTGCAAACTCGTTAGAAGAAATTTGCAAAAACATTACAGCTTTTGATACTGCCGTACGTAACAATGGCGGCGGGCACTACAACCACTCATTATTTTGGACATTGATGCGCGAAAACAAAGATGCAAAACCAAATAACCCCGACGGAAAAATTGCCGATGCAATTACCGCGTCGTTTGGCACCTTAGATGAGTTTAAAAAACAGTTTAACGATGCAGGCGCTAAACGTTTTGGTAGTGGCTGGGCTTGGCTGGTGATTGAAAACAAAAAATTAAAAATAACCAGCACACCTAATCAGGATAATCCATTAATGCCTATAAGTGAAGTTAAAGGCGCGCCTATTTTGGCATTAGATGTTTGGGAACATGCTTATTATTTAAAATATCAGAACAAACGTGCTGATTACATGAACGCTTGGTGGAATGTAGTAAACTGGACTAAAGTAAACGAACTTTTAGCTAAAGCAGAATAATCTTCTCTTTCTTCTTGTGAAAAAATTTCTTCCTTTCATTTTATGGACAGTCGTTATTTTTGTTCTATGCAGCATGCCCGGCAAAGCCATACCCAAAATTAATTGGTTAGAACTTTTATCGTTTGATAAGTTTGTACATGCCAGTATTTTTTTTGTAGAGCAAATTTTTTTAATGCACGCATTAATTTCTCTTACAGAAGGAAATTTTTTAAAGAAACACTATAAATGGGTTTCGATTTTATTTTGTGTAAGCTACGGCGGAAGTTTAGAAATAATGCAGTACTATATTTTTTCTGAACGAAGTGGTGATGTACTTGATTTTATTGCTAATTCCACAGGTTGTTTAGCCGGATTATTTTTATTTAATCCCTTGGCTAAAAAAATAAAATGGTTGGCGTAATTATTGGTTAAGGTTAACCGTTTTGGTATTTGTTTGTCCCGCATCAAACCTAACAATGCCGGTACCTATACAATACTTGTAGCGAGGATGTGATGACGAAGCTGAATCGCAATTTGGTACAGTTGCTTGAATATTTAAAATACAAGGGTTTTTTATGGTAAAACTTGCTTGTCCGCTTCCATCAGTTACACCATTTACAATTAAATCTCCGGTATAATTAGCTCCATTATATACAACATTAGCGTATAAGCGTATGTTAACTCCTGCTTGGGTGTGTGCTCCTATGCTATCCATTACAGTAATGGTGGCTTTGCACGGCTGAGGACCTTGGCACGAAGTGCCTTGAAAAATTAAAATTCCTATAAAGGCAATGAATAGAAATGGATAAAATTTCTTCATATTTGTGTCTCTTATCTAACAAAGTTATAAAAATTTTAATAAAAATGAAAAGTTTTACCTTTTTAATGCTTTTTATCCTTATTTTTTGGGGTAAAGCATCTTCACAAAGCACAATAAATCAAGAAGATACAAACAAAATGGCTGTTGTGTTAATTGAAACCAAATACGGCAACATTAAAATACGCCTTAGCAACCAAACCCCTTTACATCGCGATAATTTTATAAAACTGGTTCAACAACATTTTTACGATAGTTTGCTTTTTCATAGAATAATAGCAGGGTTTATGATACAAGGCGGAGACCCTTACTCTAAACACGCCAAGCCATTTGTAATGTTAGGTGATAGCGATAATAAATATACTATTCCGGCAGAAATTACTCCTAACCTGTTTCATAAACGAGGGATGCTTTGTGCGGCCAGAGATGGAGATGATGTTAACCCGTTACACGCTTCATCGGGCTGTCAATTTTATATTACACAAGGGCGCGGACGCTTATCCGACAAAGATTTACAGTTATACGAATATCGCATCAATAAAAAAATTCGTACGCATTTAAAAGATAGTCTATTGCAAACACCCGAATACAAAACTGTTTCAGAAAAATATCAGTACTATAAACAGAATAAAATAACTGATAGTTTATTATTATTAGAAAAAATGTTGGATGAAAAAATTAACCCTGTTTATATTATAACACCCCATTATACGTTTTCACCGCAACAAATTGAGGCGTACAAAAAAGTAGGTGGCACACCTCATTTAGATGGCAATTATACAGTTTTTGGTGAAGTTATAGAAGGCATGAATGTAGTTGATAAAATTACAGAAGCTGAAACTGATAGTCACGACAGACCCTTGTACGACATTCGTATGGAAATTAGTTTACTTAGAAATTATCAATAGCCTTCAAACTAATTTACAATAGCTCTACTTGAGGGTCCCAATAATATTTTTCGAAATGAATAATTTTATCATCCACCACTTTTATTTTTTCTTTTTCTAAAAGTTCTTGCATTTGGTAAGGTGTAGCAAAATGATGTTTGCCTGTAAGCAACCCGTTTCTATTAACCACCCGGTGTGCAGGCACTTTGGGTTTTTGGTTGTGTGCACCGTGCATGGCATAACCAACCAAACGCGACGAACCTGCTGCGCCTAAATATTTTGCAATAGCCCCATACGAAGTAACTCTACCTTTAGGAATAAGGCGAACTACCTGATATACCATATCATAAAAATCGGGTGGCGTTTTAGATTCTTGTTTCATTTTATTTGGTACGCTGCATTAAACTTTGAGCAAATTGAACAAATACATGTATTTTTTCTGATGCTGCTGAAGATGACTTTAAAAGAACGATTGCTTCGTTATAGTAAAAATCTATTTCAGCTTTTAAATAATCTTCTAATTTAAGTGCCATAAAAATTTCTTTTACTGCTTGTATTTTTTCAGTGGCATTAAACTCTTTTTTGGTAAGCCAAGCTTGCAATTTATTTTTTTGATTTGCATCCGCTAACTCAAAGGCTTTTAAAAGCAACCATGTTTTTTTGTTGGCAATAATATCGCCGCCAACTTGTTTACCAACTTGCTCAGGGTTTCCAAAAACATCTAAATAATCATCCGTCAGTTGAAAAGCGATACCCAGTTTTTCTCCTGTTTGATATAGTAACCCACAATCTTTTTGTGAAGCATTGGCACAAATAGCACCCATTTGCAAACTACAACCTAATAATACGGCTGTTTTTAAACGAATCATATTTATGTATTCGTTAATGGCAACATTGTTTTTTGTTTCAAAATCCATATCGAGCTGTTGCCCTTCACAAACTTCAACAGCCATTTTAGAAAAAATGGTTTGCAATTCAACTGCTTTTTCTTTATCAACTTTTGCAAGTTCCTGATAGGCTTTAACCAATAAAACATCGCCACTTAAAATGGCTACGCTGCTATTCCATTTTTCGTGTACGGTCGGTTTGTTACGCCTTAAGGGCGCATTATCCATAATATCATCGTGTATCAACGAAAAATTATGAAACAACTCGATAGATGTAGCCGCAGATAAACATTTGCCTATATCACCATTAAAAAAATCAGCAGCAATTAATGTAAGCAATGGGCGCACACGTTTACCGCCCAACGCTAAAAAGTACGTTAACGGCTCATATAAATTCTCGGGCGTTTTAGGAAATTGGTTTACTGCCCGATTAAAATATATATCAAACTCAACCGAAAAGTTTTTGTATGGGATTTCTGTCATTATTTTTTCTCTTTCCAATTCCACCACTTTAATTTTTCAGTATCGTGTTTTTTCTCAGTAGCATAATAAACAGCGCATCTAAAAACGTATAACAAACACCTATCCTGCACTACACCTGCGTATTGGTTCGACAGGTGGTATAATTCTTCGGGCGATTGATTTTTTAAAGCTGCTATACTTTTTATGTTGATGTTATATAAATCGGTTGCAATTGATTTACCCACACCGGGAATTTGCATCAACTCTTTTATAGCGCTTGCTTTATTTTTTGTTTCAACCGCCGACACAAAAAAATTACAGTTTCAAAAGATAGTTTCCGTAACCGCTTTTAGTAAGTGGTTGTGCTATTTTGTGCAACTGTTCTTTATTGATGTAGCCCATGTTATAGGCAATCTCTTCTATGCATCCAATTTTTAAACCTTGGCGTTCCTCAATAACCTGTACAAATTGTCCGGCTTGCATAAGCGATGCAAAGGTGCCTGTATCTAACCAAGCAGTGCCTCTGTCAAGTATGCGGACTTCTAATTTTTTATCTTCTAAATATTTTTTATTTACATCCGTAATTTCATACTCGCCACGCGGACTTGGTTTTAACTCCTTCGCAATTTTTACTACCGAATTATCGTAAAAATATAAACCCGGTACTGCGTAATTAGATTTTGGATGTGCAGGTTTTTCTTCAATAGAAAGTACTTTATGGTTTGCATCAAAATCAACCACACCATAACGCTCAGGATCGCTTACGTGGTAGGCAAACACAATACCGCCATCGGGGTTTTTACATGTTTGTAACTGACGACCTAAGCCTTGCCCGTGAAAAATGTTATCGCCTAATACTAAAGCAACTTTATCGTTGCCAATAAATTTTTCGCCAATAACAAAAGCCTGCGCTAAACCATTTGGAATTTCTTGTACTGCATACGTAAATTTGCAGCCTATTTGAGCGCCAGTACCCAGCAATTTTTCAAAATTTGGTAAATCGGCCGGAGTAGAAATTATTAAAACCTCGTTAATGCCGGCCATCATCAAAATAGATAATGGATAATAAATCATAGGTTTATCGTAAACAGGCATCATTTGTTTGCTCATGGCAAGTGTAAGCGGATGTAAACGAGTACCAGAACCTCCGGCTAAAATTATTCCTTTCATAATTTGTGATTAAGATTTAAAAGTAAATTATTAAGCGAATTTAAAATTAATCCGGTAAACGGTTAATTATTTCGAGCTCTTTTTTGTAAATTCTTAATTTATTAAAATAACGTAAATCCTGAAGGATTTGCCTTACATAAATGGTTCCGCCAAAGGAGTAAAACCAACCGCTAAAATTTAAACGAGAGTTATCGGTAATCATAAAACGATAACCCCCCATTACGTTTAGGGCAAACCAGCGGGTGGGTTTAAAGTTTACATCTAACGCCGTTCCTAAGGGCATTAAAAGTCCGGTTCGATTAGGGAGTACTTTACCGGTGTTGGCATCCGTACTGCTAATATTATATTTACCTACGCCAATTTCAACAGGCACGCCAATTTCCCACCAGCGTGTTTCAATAAACGAGTACTCGTAAAAAGTAGTTAGGTACTGTAAATTGGTGTTTTGGTTTATGGTTCTATCAAGCCGTGCTACATAACGCTGGGTAGCATTTGTAACACTATAGCCTCCCAAACCCATGTTATGCCTATCATAAATAGTTACACCGGCCTTTATACCCCAAATATTTACAGGCTTTCCACCTATAAAGGAGTTACGCTGGTCAGAAGCTAATAATGGAAAAACATGTTTCGGTCGGAAAATCCAGGTAGAATCTTTTATAAACTGCTGTCTTAACGAATCTAATTTAACCGCTTTAGTTTGAGCCTGTAACAAAGGTTTTGACAATACAGATAAAACAAGCAGTGTTTTGAAAAGCAAATTTTGGTACTTATTTGAAGCAGGGAACAGGTTCATTAAATTTTATTTCCTATTGGATACTTTTTTTGCGCAAAAGTAAAAAACAAAGGAACAGAATTAACCTAAAAGAACCTTGTTTTTAAGATAAATTAGCAGTATACTACTTTAATTTATCGTGAAACACTTTTCTAAACTTATCTACTTTAGGCTGAATTACGTATTGGCAATAAGGCGCATCACCGTTTTGATTAAAATAATTTTGATGATAATCTTCGGCCGGATAAAAAACGGTAAAGGGGTCTATGGCTGTTACAATAGGCTTATCAAAGGCTCCCGATTTATTTAGTTCATCTTTATACATTTCAGCTAAGTGCTTTTGTGTTTCGTTATGGTAAAAAATAACTGAGCGATACTGCGTACCTGCATCATTCCCTTGTCGGTTAAGGGTAGTTGGGTCGTGGGTTTGCCAAAAGGCTTCTAATAGCTCTTTAAAAGAAACCTCAGTGGGATTAAATTCAATTTGACACACTTCGGCATGACCTGTTAAACCCGTACAAACATCTTTATAACTTGGGTTTTTCATTGTTCCACCGCTATAACCTGATGTTACTTTTGTAACGCCTTTCATTTCCTGAAAAACAGCTTCTACACACCAAAAACATCCGGCACCAAATGTGGCGGTTTCTGTTATACTATTGCTACTTTCTTTTGTCATTTCAGTTTTTTCAGTTGGTTTAGTTTGTTGTGCACAAGCACCCATAAAAAAAGCAACCACTAAAACCAGGGTTGCTTTTATATTTAGTTTTTGCATAATAATTGGTTTATGTAAAGGTAGACGAACATAAACCAAAAACCTTACAAATTATTTCTTTTTAATTTTTTCTTTGCCAACAAACTCATACAATTTTTTAGGAACATCGTGTTTGGTAAGCTTAAATGTACCTGAAATATCATAGGCGTCAACTTTTACGCTAATCATCATGGTTTCATCTTGGTCATTAGTAGCCATCGACTCGGCCTCTATCCATTTTTTTTGTTCGCCTTCGTCATCATATGTACTGTCTTTAGTAACTTTATATTTCATCCACTTAAAGGCATGTTTTTCAAAAGCAATGTTACTAAACACTTTACCATCTTTAAATTCAAGCTCATCTTCAGCCGGTTTTTTTCCTTTTGGTTTACCGTCTTTCATTTCGTCTACCTGAATAGTGTATATTTTTTTATCCAGTGCATCTTTATCTCCTTTAAATGAGAAAAGTCCGAAAGCCAACACACAAGCCGCTGTAGTTATAATTGATTTTGTCATTAACATTATTTTATGGTTTTGGCCAAAAATAATTTATTAGTGAATTGCTTTTTTGTATAGTTTTCAACACAATTTTATTTTTAACAATTCAGCATCATGAACACGCCTTTAGCAGAACGCATGCGGCCGCAAACCTTAGATGATTATGCCGGGCAAACGCATTTAATTGGTCCGGGAAAGCCTCTGCGTAGAGCCATAGAACAAGGTTTGCTACCGTCTATGATTTTTTGGGGCCCGCCGGGCGTGGGAAAAACTACGCTTGCCAACATAATTTCACACATGTTAAAGCGTCCGTTTTATACACTTAGCGCTATCAATTCTGGAGTAAAAGATGTGCGCGAGGTTATTGAAAAAGCACAAAGCCAGCATTTTTTTGGGCAAAACAAGCCCGTTATGTTTATTGATGAAATACACCGTTTTAGTAAATCGCAACAAGATTCATTATTGGGGGCGGTAGAAAAAGGCACCGTTACTTTAATTGGCGCAACTACCGAAAATCCATCGTTTGAAGTTATTTCCGCGTTGCTTTCTCGTTGTCAGGTTTTTGTGTTAGAGCATTTGACTAAAACCGAATTAGAAAATTTGCTTACACATGCTATTAAAACAGATGAGCTTTTAAAGCATAAAAAAATTGAATTAAAAGAAACTGAATTTTTATTGCGTGTATCGGGTGGAGATGCCCGTAAACTTTTAAATGCGCTTGAAATTGTTGTAAACGCTTCCGAGTCGGATGAGATTATCATTACCGACGAGATGGCCAAAGAAAGCCTTACCAACAATATTGCCATGTACGATAAAGGTGGCGAGTTGCATTATGATATAATTTCTGCCTTTATAAAATCTATTCGTGGTAGCGACCCAAATGCGGCCGTGTATTGGTTAGCACGTATGATTGATGGTGGCGAGGATATAAAATTTATTGCACGTCGTTTATTGATACTTGCCAGTGAAGATATAGGCAACGCAAACCCAACTGCTTTAGTAATTGCCAACAATTGTTTTCAGGCTGTAAATGTAATTGGTTACCCCGAGGGAAGAATTATTCTATCACAGTGTGCCACTTATTTAGCCACATCGCCTAAAAGCAACGCCAGTTATGAGGCTATAAACAATTCAATGCAATTGGTTAAAGAAAAACCAAACATGCCTGTGCCCTTACACTTGCGTAATGCGCCTACCAAGTTGATGAAAGATTTAAACTACGGTAAAGATTATAAATACGCGCATGCTTACGAGCAAAATTTTACCGAACAAGAATTTTTACCGGATGAAATTAGTGGCACAAAAATTTATAACCCTGGTAACAACCCACGTGAAAATGAATTAAGAAACTTTTTAAAAAACCTTTGGAAAAATAAATACGGTTATTAAAAAAATACATTTTATACCTTTGCATCAATGACCAAACTAAGTGTAAATATTAATAAAATTGCCACCTTACGTAACGCACGTGGAGGCAACACACCCAACCTAATACAAGTAGCTAAAGATTGTGAACGCTTTGGTGCGCAGGGCATTACCGTACACCCACGCCCTGATGAAAGACATATACGTTATGCCGATGTGTACGATTTAAAAAAAATAGTTACTACCGAATTTAATATTGAAGGGAACCCGCGCGAGCAAAAATTTATTGATTTGGTGTTAGCCGTTAAACCTACCCAAGTAACTTTAGTGCCCGATGCTGATGGGCAACTAACATCCGACCATGGATGGGATACGGTTAAACATAAAACATATTTAAAAGAAATTATTTCTCTCTTTAAATCTCACGATATACGTACATCTGTTTTTGTAGATGCCGATTTAAAGATGATTGAAGGCGCTACCGAAATTGATACCGACAGAATTGAATTGTACACAGAATCGTACGCTAAAAATTTTCACACCAATAAAGAAAAAGCCATACAGGCATTTGCTGATGCAGGTGCTTTAGCTTACGAATGTAATTTGGGTTTAAATGCCGGGCACGATTTAAGTTTAGATAACCTGAAGTTTTTTAAAGAAAACTTGCCTCATTTATTAGAGGTTTCTATTGGGCACGCACTTATTTCTGATGCATTATATTTTGGTTTAGAAAACACCATTATGATGTACAGAAGGCAGTTGCAGTAATTTTAATTCAACACATCTAAACTACCCAAACCTTCGCGCACTACAACAGGTTCATCTTCAGTGCAATCAAGTATGGTAGTAGTATATAAATTTCCGTAACCTCCATCAATTACAGCATCAACAATTTTTTCATATTGGCCATAAATCATTTCAGGGTCGGTAAAGTATTCGGTTATTTCATCATCTTCGTTATGCAACGATGTCGATACCAAAGGAAAACCAAGCTGATTAATAATTTCGCTACAAATATTATTATCTGGCACACGTATACCAATTGTTTTTTTGTTTTGCTTTAAAAACATTTTAGGAATGTTGTTTGCCGCTTGCAAAATAAATGTGTACGGCCCAGGCAAGGCTTTTTTCATTAACCTAAACGTGTTGTTAGGCAAAGGCTTTGCGTACTGACTAAGCTGACTTAAATCCGCACACACTAACGAAAGATTAATCTTCTCAGGCGTAGTTCTTTTTATCCTGCAAATTTTTTCGATAGCCTTCGGGCTTTGCGAACTACAACCCATTGCATACACCGAATCGGTTGGATACACAATTACGCCATCGTTTTTTAAAATCTCAACAACCTTTAAAATATCTTCGATAATAATCTTATCCGGATTTATTCTCAGGTGCATTTTAAAAAGGATCTTCTATATCGTGGTTAGGATTTTCTTTAATAATGTCGGTAACATCATCATCTGCTTTATCCCACCCCTTAGATTGTACGGTAACTGTATTTTGTTGCTGCGCTATAAAATCGCTGTTAGGTGCTAAAGGTTGCGTTTGGTTATTGTACATGTCTCTTGCACCTTCTACATAATCAACATCGGCAAATTTGGCAAACTGTCCAATAAATTTAACGCGAGGTTGTGCTATAGCACCATGACGGTTTTTTGCAATATATATTTCCGCCATGCCGCGTGATGGTTCGTTATCTTCAAATACATCTAAACCATAATATTCAGGTCGGTAAATAAACATTACCATATCGGCATCCTGCTCAATAGCACCTGACTCACGTAAATCAGATAACTGAGGTCGTTTACTTCCTGTGGCACGTTTCTCCACATCACGACTTAACTGAGATAAAGCAATAATAGGCACATCTAACTCTTTAGCCAAGCCTTTTAACGAACGAGAAATGTAACTAATCTCCTGCTCACGGTTACCACTGCCACGTCCGCCGCCTTCACCACCGGCAGTCATAAGCTGTAAGTAATCTATTATTATCATTTGTATATCACTATTCTCTTTTAAACGACGAGCTTTTGCACGTAATTCAAAAATAGAAAGTGCTGGTGTATCATCAATAAATAAAGGCGCACTGGCCAGTTTTTTAATTCGTTCGTTTAATTGCACAAACTCATCATCGCGTAATTGCCCTTTACGAATTTTATCTTGTTCTAACTCTGCTTCAGCCGAAATTAAACGATTTACCAATTGTAACGACGACATCTCTAACGAGAAGAAAACAACCGGTTTATTAAACTCAACAGCCGCATTACGTGCTAAAGTTAACACCAGTGCGGTTTTTCCCATAGCCGGACGGGCAGCCAAAACTATTAAATCAGATTTTTGCCAGCCTCCGGTAATCCTGTCTAAACCGGTAAAGCCACTGGCCACCCCCGTTACACCACTTGTTTGCTGACTGGCCTCTTCAATTTGTGTAATAGCTTTAGCTAATAATCTGCTTATACTATCCTGTTGTTTACGTACGTTGGTATCAACTAATTGAAAAATACTTTCAGTAGCTTTATCCAACAAATCAAACACATCAGTGCTATCTTCATACGAATGATTGATAACCTCGGTACTGATACGAATTAAATCGCGCTGAATATATTTTTGTAAAATGATACGCGCATGGTACTCCGCATTGGCAGATGAGGCTACACGGTTAGTTAACTGCGATATGTAATAAGCGCCACCTGCAATTTCAAGTTCGCCATTTTTTTTAAGCTGAGCCGTTACGGTTAATAAATCAACCGGTTCGGAGTTATTAAATAAATCTAAAATGGCACGGTAAATGCTTTGATGCGCAGTACGGTAAAAAGCTTCGGGTTTTAAAATATCAATAACATTGCTTAGGGCTTCTTTTTCAAGCATCATAGCACCTAATACGGCTTCCTCAAGGTCGGTTGCCTGAGGCTGCAATTTACCATCTAAACTCGGTGCTACGTAGTTTTGCAGTTTTAATTTTGGTTTATTTGTACTTATTTGGTTCATAGGGGGGGGTGCAAGATAGCACCAATGTTTTCAATCCTCAAGGTAGAAAAAATATTTAACCGTTTTTAAACAAGTTATTAGCCTATTTGAGTGCGGTTTTTTTTTACTAATTTCGTGAAAATCAACCATTGCCAATGAAACTTATTTTTAGAGCCTCGTTTTTTTTGTTCATATTTTTTTTACTGAGCTGCAAAAAAGATAAAAAAGATACTATACCGCCGAGTATAACATGGATATCTCCCACTGCCGGACAAGCCTACAAAATGTATGACACCCTTACCGTTAGTGCAACCGTTACTGATAACGAACACCTATCGTACATAAACGTAACCCTTACCGACGTAAACCGTTCGCCCTTACAGGCAAGTTATTCGGTACCTATTACATCGGCAGGTTTTACTTTTAACATAAAGTATATTTTAACACAGTTTCATTTACAGTCGGGCAATTATTTAATGCAAATTACGGCTGATGATGGTTACAACACTATTTCATCGTACCAACCCATTTATATAACCGAATCGCCTACGCAATTGTGGGGTTATACTATAATTATAAAAGGTACTCCTCCAACCATTAATTTTGTTGATACAGCAAACCCAACCGTGTCGCTTTCAACTATAACGCTATCTCAAGCATATAATGGCATGAAGTATGGGGCTTACAACCAGCAATTATATGTTAACGGCAAGGGTGTAATGCCTTTTCAATCCTTTAATGCACAAATTCAATCTATCACTCAAACTGCCAACTACAGTGCAAGTGCTACAGTTAGTCAAGTTGATTATACTTGCCTTTACACCGACGGAAACAAACCTTATGTTGGTTTTTTAAATAGTGATATATATTCGTTTGATAATGTAGGAGCTTACAACACATCGTACCACTTAAACGACATAAATTTTTATCCGTATTGCTTTACTAAAACCAGCAATTACGGTGTGGGTGTTTATAAAAGTAAAAACACTACTAACCCCGATAAAATAGTTTCGTTCACTGGTTATGGTGCTTTTTTTAATAGTTCAACCTTGCCTACTACAAACTTTAAAGTGGTTGCCATGTTTGAGAACGGGCAAGATAGTGTGTATGTATTTGGTAACGATGCTAACAATAACCCACAGGTTTATATTTATTATGCAAATACCAATAGTTTTTCAAATGCTTTCTCAGGTAGTCCTGCGGGCAGCATGCTATCAGCCGTTAAAATAAGCAGCGGATATGTGCTTTTCTCTACTACGTCAGGTGTATATTCGAGTAGTAGCACAAGCATAAATCCAACCCCATTAATTCCAACCGGGGCGCAAAAACTAGTATACCAACCAAAACTAAATAGACTTACTGTAGCAGCAGGCCTTAATTTAAAAAGTTATTCCGTTGGTACAGGTTCTTTAACAGCTATATTCAATCCTACACTTATATCTTATACAGATAGCATTGTTGATTTTGAAGTCATTACAAATAAATAATACATTTGCATTGCAACGAAAAACAAACATCTTATGAAAAAAGCCCTATTCATTATCGTATTATTTTCAATCGCAAAAATTAATGCGCAAAGTACTTGCGCTAACAATAAAGATTTTGAAGATGGTAACATCAAGTTTAAAGGCAAAAGCTATAGTTTGGCTATAAAGTCGTATGACAAAGCTATTGCTATTATAGAAGCCGATGCAAAAAACCCTAATCTAAATTACGACCTAAAAAAATGCATGGTAGATGTTTATACACGCCGTGCAACGTGTTATTACAATACCGGTAACTACACCGCTATGAAAACCGATGCCGATAAAATTTTAGCTATAGATACTGCAAATGCTGATGCAAGAGCATTTTTAGCTTATTTAAACCACAAAGCCGGAAATAAAAAAGCAGGTTGTACTTCCGCAAAAATACAAGTAACTAAAGGTAGCGAGGTTGCTAAAAAAGTTTTTGAAGATTGTTTTTGCTGGAGCGAAGGCATGACACTTTATAAAGAAGGAACCACACAATCTAATTTAAAAAGATACGATGTCGCGCTTGTAAAATTAAACGAGGCTTTGGCTATACTACCCGATTCGGGTTCAATATATGCTGAGCGAGCTAAAATATATTTCGAAAAAAACGAACCTGCAAAAGCCATAGCTGATATAAACACCGCTATTGCAAAAAAAACAAGCAACTATAAAGTATATTATTTGCGTGCGCAAGTTTATATGAAAGCCGATAAATTAGATTCGGCTTTTGAAGATTTAAACCAATGTCTTAATCTTAAAAAAGATTATTACGATGGCTACTTATTGCGTGCCGAAATAGATGAAAAACAGGAAAAATGGAATAACGCCATTTTTGATTATAACCAATTAATCAGAATGCGTCCTGATTTTGGTATGAATTATTATAAAATTGCCTTAGTAAAACACAACGAGTTAAATGATTTATTAGGGGCTTGCGATATGTATACAGCTGCTGCCAACCGGGGAGTTGAAGAAGCTAAAGAAATGGCTGCTAATTGCGCCAACCCTAAATACATGAAAAAAAATTTGGTAAAAGCTCCTAAGTAAATTGCAGATTTTTTTTGCCAATATATTTATAGATGAAAGCACGTTGCTTTTATCTGCCGAAGAATCAAAACATTGTGTAAGGGTGCTCCGTTATAAAAATGGCGATACAATTAACCTGATTGATGGCAAAGGAAATTTTTACGAAGCAGAAATTACAGATGCCAATCCGCAAAAATGCAGCGCAAAAATTACCAATAAAAAGCAAGTAGCTGTTGCTAAACCCTATTATTTACACATTGCTATTTCGCCCACAAAAAATGCCGACAGAATTGAATGGATGCTTGAAAAGTGCACTGAGCTTGGTGTGGATGAGTTTTCGTTTATTATTTGCAAACGCACCGAAAAAACAGGTGTTAAAATTGATAGGCTAAAAAAAATTGCCGAAAGTGCTATTAAGCAATCTATTCAGGCCGTGTTACCCATTATTAATGAAGCCCAAACGTTTAAAGATTTTGTTGTAAAACACAAAAGCACTCCATCAAAATACATTGCACATTGTTTAGAAAATGATAAAACAGATCTAAGCAACGTTATACAAAACCCTAAAAATCTTATTCTTATTGGTCCTGAGGGCGATTTTACCGAAGATGAAATTAAACTTGCTATTGAGCATAAATTTCAACCCCTATCGTTAGGAAACAGCCGTTTACGTACTGAAACCGCAGGTTTATACGCGGCGGCGGCCTATAAAAGCCATTACAGCTAAGCTACTTGCTGTTTTTAAAATTTACTAATTATTGTTAAGCTTTGCTAATTCACATTTTTTGATGCGGGTTTAAAAAAAAGCCTTTCTAATTTTGCACAGCAAAAAACTTGAACATTAAAAGAAATCTGTGCTCACTTGTGCTTGCTTCGTTTTTTCGTTGTTGTTTGTTAACGACTTGCGCAGGTAGCACAGACCTTTCTTAAATTTATAGATTAAACCCCTCACCAAATTGGTGAGGGGGTTTTGTTTTGTAATAATCGCACCTATCCATAAACTAAACCACTTGTAATAAAATAGGCGCTAAATCACATAAAAATTGCATTTTTGCAGCAAATCAGAAAACATATGTCAGCTAAAAAACTACTTATAAGTGCCGTTGCGCTCGTGTTTATATCACAAACAGCATTTGCTCAGAAAAAAAAGAAAAAAGATGATAAAGAAGAAACAATTTTAGTACAAACAGATACTGTTTTTGTAGATAAAAAACCTGAACTACCAACTCCTAAAACCTATCAGGCAACAAATACTAAAAGCAATGATATAACACATACCAAACTCGAAGTAAAATTCGATTGGCAAAACCAATGGTTGTTTGGTAAAGCCACGCTCGACATTAAGCCTTATTTCTATCCGGTAAAAAAATTGTACTTAAACGCACGCGGCATGGATATATACAAGGTACAATTAGTAGGTGCAAAAGGCAACAGCGATTTAAAATATGTATATGAAAACGATTCGTTAAAAATTGATTTGGATAAAGAATATACGCGTAATGATAAGTACACGGTGTTTATTGATTATAAATCGAAACCCAATGAGTTAAAAGCAGGTGGCAGCAAAGCCATTACCGACGATAAAGGTTTATATTTTATTAACCCAAAGGGTGAAGACAAAAATAAAATGCCGCAAATTTGGACACAAGGTGAAACACAAAGTAACTCGGCGTGGTTTCCTACAGTAGATAGTCCGAATGAAAAATTTACGGATGAAATCTATATTACAGTTGATGAAAAATACATTACGCTTTCAAACGGTTTACTAACTGATAGTAAAAAAAATGCTGACGGCACACGCACCGACCATTGGAAAATGGATTTACCACACTCTGCTTACTTAGTAATGATGGGCATTGGCGAGTTTAAAAAAGTACTTGATACACCGTGGAAAGGAAAAGAAGTATCGTACTATGTTGAAGCAAAATACGAGCCTTACGCAAAAAACATGTTTGGCTTAACCCCAGAAATGATTGAGTTTTTCTCTAACAGATTAAGCACTCCTTATGCTTGGCAAAAATATGCGCAAATTGTAGCACGCGAATATGTGTCGGGTGCTATGGAAAACACATCGGCTACTTTGCACGGCGAGTTTTTATACCAAACCGAACGCGAAATGCTTGATGGCAGCAAGGGAGAAGATGTTATATCACACGAATTGTTTCACCAATGGTTTGGCGATTTAGCTACAGCTGAAAGCTGGAGCAACTTATCATTAAACGAATCATTTGCAACCTATGGCGAGTACTTGTGGCAAGAATATAAACATGGCGTTGATGCGGCTGATGCACATAGCTATGGAAGCAAAATGGGTTACATTATGCAAGCTTCGCAAAAAGATCCTCCGCTTATTCGTTTCGAATATGAAAACCGCGAAGATATGTTTGATGGCATTAGCTATAATAAAGGTGGGCAAATTTTACACATGCTACGCAAACAAGTTGGCGACGACGCGTTTTTCGCCTCACTTAAATTGTATTTAGAAAAAAATCGTTTTAAAAACGCCGAGGTGCACGATTTGCGTTTAGCTTTTGAAGAAACAACCGGCGAAGATTTAAATTGGTTTTTTAACCAATGGTATATGAAAGGTGGGCACCCTACACTTGATATTAATTACAGTTACGATGATGCCACCAAACAAGTAAAAATAAAAGTAGAGCAAAAACAAGATTTTGAAGAAAACCCTTTATACAAACTACCTGTGTATGTTGATTTATATTTTGGCGATGGGGCAAACAAAACCGTAAAACGCGAAAAAATTACCGTTACCAAAGTAAGCGAGGAGTTTACATTTGCAGCCGATAAAAAACCTTCGTTAGTTAATTTTGATGGTGAGAAACAATTGCTTTGTGTAAAAACAGAAAACAAAACCATTAGCGAATATGTGTATCAATACAAAAACGCACCAAAATATTTAGACAGGTTAGAAGCACTTAATCAGTTTAAAGATGGTGGTGTTAGTAATGTTGCTGTTTATGATGCAGCTAAACTTGCTTTAAATGATAAAATGGCCGACCTTAGAATAAAAGCCATAAAACTTTTTGAAGAAGTTGATGCAACTAAACTGGCTGATTTAAAACCTGTACTTGTAAAGCTGGCACAAAGCGACGAAAAAACAAAAGTGCGCGCAGAGGCCATCAATTTTTTAGCGAAGCATTATAAAGGTGATGCCGACGTAAAAGCCATTTACACGGCAGCATTGTCAGAAAGATCGTATGCGGTTATAGGTGCAGGTTTAGATGCCTTAGCAAAAGAAAACCCACAGGCGGCCATGCAAAAAGCAAAAGAACTGGAGAATGAAGACAGCGATAACATACGCTTTACCATTATGGATTTATACACCGCTAACGGCGATGATAAAAACAATGATTTTTTTGTAAAGCAAAAAGACAACTTTGGTGGTTTCGAAGCCATTGGTTTTGTAAATAATTACGGTATGTTTTTAAAACATTGCACTAAAGATGAAACCGTACTTAGCGGTGCAGCTATTATTAAATCGTATACCGAAAAAGGGAAAAATGCCTATGTAAAATATTCGGCACAAAAAGCCTTGAAAGATTTAATGAAAATGTATCAGGATAAAGAAGATGAATTAACTTCTAAACTGGAAGAGGTTAAAAAACAAAACGGAGATGTTGCTACTGTAAACAACCAGCTTACTACCGTTATGGCAACAAAAAACAAATTGAAAGAGTTATACGATTCTTCTAAATCGTAATTAATATTTACCAAAACAAAAAAGCCTGCTTAAAAATTAAGCAGGCTTTTTTATTACTCTCGAATTTCCTATTACTTGCTCAAAATCTTAAACTCAGTACGGCGGTTTTGCTGACGACCTTCATCAGTATCATTAGTAGCAATAGGCACAGTTTCACCATATCCCTTAGCTTCTAAACGGGCAGATGCTATGCCTTTGCCAATTAGATAGTTTACTACAGATTGCGAACGTTGTTGCGATAGTTTCATATTATAATCATCGCTACCCTTACTATCTGTATGGCTTCCTAATTCTATGCGTAAGGTCGGGTTATCGGTAAGTAATTTTATTAAGCGGTCTAACTCATTAGCCGATTCAGGGCGAATGGTTGCTTTATCAAAATCAAAAAATATGTTGCGTAACACAATTGATTTACCCACATCAATTTTCTTAAGCTCAATATTTTTTTCTACTTCTTGAAAATCGGCAGTGGCAGGTAAATCAAAATTTTCTGAATGGAATAAATAACCATCTTTTTTAACTGCTATACCATAATTTTTTCCGGATGGTAAGGATACCAAATATTTACCCGTTACACTATTTGAATTAAAGGTTGCCAGCACTTCATTTTTTTCGTTATCAATTAAATCTATCTGTGCTTCTAAAGGTATTTTGGTTTGTTCATCGCTTATAATTCCTTTTAGCATAGTCATTTTGGGGCCTTTGCTTACAATTTTTTCTGCTTTAAAATCGCTGATAGGTGCGCCCACACCTGCCAATAAATTATCTTCGTTCATTAGCATAGGTTGTTTTTCGGGGCCCAAAAATGTAATTCTATATATATCAGTCTTGCCATAACCGCCTTGTTTAGCTGATGCAAAGTAACCATGGTAACCGCTTCCGCTAATTACAAAAAACACATCATCCTCAGGTCCGTTAATCGGATAACCTAAATTTTCGGGCGCACTCCATTTACCGTTTTCAAATACCGATTTAAAAATATCGTAACCACCCATGGTGTTATACCCTTTTGAACTGAAATAAATTGTTTTACCATCCGGGTGCATAAACACCCCTTCTTCTGAATATTTGGTATTTAATGATGGACCCACATTTTGGGCCATTTGCCAACCACCTTTACCATCGGTTTGACAAACATATAAATCGCCATCGCCAATGCCACCCTCGCGGTTGCTTATAAAATAAAGTTGCTTGCCATCATATGATACGCTCACCGATGTTTCGTGTGCTTTTGAGTTTACATTTTTACCCATGTGTTCGGGTTTAGACCAAGCACTACCTTGCAAATGACTCACGTATAAATCGCCACCATCTTTTTCTTTAAATCGGTAAATAAACATCGTAGTTCCATCAGCCGATAAACCTGCCGTGGCATCATGGTCTTCTGTATTAATAGTTGGCCCCATGTTTAATGCCGGCGTCCATTGTCCGTTAACTTTATTCGACAAATAAATGTCTTCATAGTAACCACCATTTTCAGGGTCTTTTTTTCCTCCCGTAGAATTATCTCGGCACGAAGTAAAAATAACCATAGACTCATCGGCATTAATAAAGGCACTATACTCAGGGTACGCCGTGTTTATAGCCGGTCCCAAATTATCTACAAAGGTGCGTACGGGGTGTGCCACTAACTCTTTTCCACTTTTGCACTCCCCAATTTTTTTAGCTACTTCTTCTGCAAATGAAAGGTTGTCTTTGCTTTTTGTGTTTACATAATTTTGCGTAAGTGCATAATATTTAATGGCTTCATCCCAATTTAAATTTAGTTGGTTTGCCCAGGCCAAAGCATACACATCATCGGGTTCATTAGCAGTTGGGTTTAATTTGTAGGCGGTTTCTAAACATTTAAGTGCTTTTTCCGACCGAGGTTCAAACACAAAATAAATAAAGCCTAACATAAAATTAAGCTGGTCGTTATTAGGATTAAAGGCTTGTGCTTTTTCTAACAAAGGCAGTGCTTGCTGAAAATAAATATCGCCCGAGTGCGCGTAATCATGTCGGCTTACCGGATAGTATTTGTGTATGGCAACATACTGTTCCAATAAAAAATCGTACTCTTTTTTACCAATATCAAAAGCATCTTTACCATCATCGTAAGCCTTTTTGGCTTCTTTCAGTTGGTCTTTTTGATTGGGAAAATGCGCTTTATCAAAAGGTACACTTTGCGCATTGGCTAAAAAACCAAAGGCTGTTATGCAAATAAACGACCCAATTATTTTTTTAAAATTTTTCATACTGTGTGTTATAAAAATAAATTAATCGCACAAACCACTCGAATAATTTTTACCAACCGCCATACCAAGTTTAGCAGCCTCTTTCCAATCGGCACAAGCACCTGCTTCGTTTTTTAGCATTTGGCGCGCAATGCCTCTGTTTATATAAACAGCCGCGGCATTTTCATCAATAAACAAAGCTTTGGTACACCAGTCTTCAGCACTTTTAAAATCTTGTTTTTTTATGTAAGCAGATGCCATATTGTTCATAGCCAACACATAATCGGCTTTTATTTTTAAGGCTGCATTAAAATCGCCTATAGCCCCCGGAATATCGCCTGTGTTTAATTTAGCTGCCCCACGGTTATTTAATGCCATGTAATAATCTGCCTTTAAAGCAATGGCTTTGTTATAAGCATCAATAGCGCCCGCGTTATCACCTTTATTGCGCTTAGCCGAACCCAAATTATTGTAAGCCAAATATAATTTGCTATCGTTGGCAACCGCTTTTTCGTAATCGGCAACAGCACCCGCTTCATCACCTAATTGTTTTTTTGCTGAACCTCTGTCGTTATAAGCGTAAGCATAATCTGACTTTGCAGTAATTGCTTTGTTATAATCCTCCACAGCTTCTTTATATTCTTTGGCTTCAAATTTTATTTGTCCACGCAAATAAAAAGCTTTAGCAAATTTGTTATCAAGTGCAACCGTTTTATCTAAATTTTGTGATGAAGAATCTTTTTTACCCAGGTTGTAAAAACTTTCAGCCTTACCAAAATACGCGTCGGCAGATGATTTTAAGGCATTAGCCAAATTAAAATCTTCAATAGCACCCGCATTATTTTTGTTTTCGTATTTGGCAAAGCCACGATTCAAAAAAGCTTTTTCAAAGCTTGGGTTTATGGTTACTGCTTTTGTAAAATGATCGATAGCCGCCGTGTAATCTTTTTTGCCCATCATTTCTAAAGCCAGGTTATATGCGGTTTCCGCCTCTTGCTCAGGAGTTAAAGCAGTTTTTATTTTAACGGTATCTTGTGCTTGCAGCTTAAAACAAAATACAAAAGCAATTAGGGTGATAGCTATTTTTTTCATCTGTTTTTATTTTATGATAGGCGAATAAATATATGAATTTAATTTAGAAAGTAAAATTTAACTCCAAACAGCCTCATATCCCATTTTAATCCAAGCTTTTAGAACTTATATGAAAATTAAGCGGTTGGTTTTTTTCCAGCTTATCGGCATCAAAATAATGCTTGCCATTATCTAAAAGCTCTTTCATTTTACTTTGAAAAAATCCTAATTCATCGCTATAACTTTCTGCAAGTGTTTGATTCATAAAGTACAAGTGCAAAATAATAATGCTTTCTTTCTCCTGGTCTTTTTTGGCATCGGGCAAAGTGCTTTGCGTTTGTGAATATAGGTCGTGGTACTTGGCATACAAGCTCCCCATAATAATATCTTTGTTAACTGTACCCGCATCATACACATCTAAAATTCGTAACAAGCCATTTATCCATCTACCTTCGGTAGTCCAGTCTCTTTTAATAACCACTTTACCGTTGTTAATTATTACATCTACATCAACGGTATCAAAATTATTTTCTCTCGCATACTTTTTTGCATAATTAATGCCCTGCATAATGGGTACCACATCTCTTACACCACCATCTACATAATAAGCGGTATCTTTTTTATCGTGACTTATATAACTGTAATACGACATAAAAAGTGGTTCGTTAGCCGAAGCCCAAATCCAATTGCACATATCTTGCCACTCATCTACTTTACCATCTTTATACAAAGCTTGTTTAGGTGCGTTAGAGTTTATAATTTCTATATCACCCGTTTTCATATTGGTAACGGCAACTGCCAGGTATAAATTTTGTTTACGTAGGGTATCAAAATCTGCACGGGTAAACCACCTGGTAATTAGTTTATGCAGGTTTTTTGTTTCACCTACGGTTTTATATTTTTTAAATAGTAAGCGCCACACAGCTCGTACCGGTTTTATAGTTGTTGTAACTGTATTATTGGTTAACGATACATTAAAAGGCTTTAGGCTAAAAATGCTATCTTCAGTAACACTGGTATAAGCGGTTTCAAGGGCAGTCATTTTATTTAATAAAATAAACGGAGCCATTAAACTGCCGGTACTTGTGCCAAAAACTACCTTATACCTGCAATTATATTTTTGCATTAAAGCTTCGGCAACCCCCACACCCCAAGCTCCTCTTGCCCCTCCTCCACTCGATACCAATATGCGGGTTCGCTTCGTGTTTTTTACTGATAAATTATTCTGCCCAAATACTATGTTTGAAAACAAAATAAAAAAGACGGTTAGGTAAACTATATACTTCATTTTTTTAGTTGTTATTACATTTTGTAATAGTGTAGTTATAGCGAATATAAAATTATTCTGTTTAACAAACTGCCTGTCTTAGTTTTAGCTACTGTGAAAACAATTTAGTATATTAGTTCTAAATTTCATTGGCACACATTTTAACAAATTGCCGGCTAAAAGATGGGCAACTATAAAAAAATAATTTCGTTTATATCTATAGTTTTTACGGTAGCAATTTTGTTCCCTTCTAACTCGACTGCCGGCAATAAAGACACCACCGCACTTAAAAGGAGGTTGATTATTTCTGTAGGGTATGGCGACCCAGCTGTTATATATTTTCAAAATTGGTATAACAATACATTTAAAAACAAAAGCGATCAAAAAGTTGTGCCACAAATAAATCCTATTTACGCCAAAATAGAATACCGGATTTTAAAACACATGGGCATTGGCATAGATGTGAGCTACGATGATTATGAGGCCAAACAGGCTCCCCCATCAAGCACAAATTATACAACGGCTTATAAAGGATATACTTTTGTAGCAGATATAAGACTTAACCGACATGTGCATTTAATTCGCCAACGGCTTGATTTATATTGGGGTGTAGGCTTGGGGTACCAGGTTCAGTCGATAGAAAACATTATTGCTACTAAGAGCTTGCCTAAACTTGGCAGCACACCTATAGCATTTGAATTTACATTTGGAGGAAGGTTTTACATAACCAAACGAATTGGCATTTATATTGAAGGTGGCATTGCCCGTTCAATAATTCAGGGCGGACTTTGTGTAAGGTTGTAATACAGAAGCTATAATATTTACTGTTTGTTTTTAAATACGCTTTGGTTATAAATTCATAACTTCGTATCCCAAAAAAGGAGTACGCTTGAAAATGAAAACATTAAATAAAGAGTCTCAAAATGCCATTACTCCCTTAATGGCCATTAGTTTGTTAAAAGAAGGCAATAGTCGTTTTGTAAATAACCTTAAAATAAACCGTAACCTTTTACAACAAGCTAACGAAACATCAGATGGGCAACATCCTTTTGCGGTAATTCTTAGTTGCATTGATTCAAGAACCTCAGCCGAATTAATTTTTGATCAAGGGCTTGGAGATATATTTAGTATTCGCATTGCCGGAAATATATTGAATGAAGATATTTTAGGCAGCATGGAGTTTGGTTGCAAATTAGCCGGCGCAAAAATAATAGTTGTTTTAGGCCATACTAAATGCGGTGCCATACAAGGTGCATGCGACCATGTAGAATTGGGAAACATAACCAGTTTATTAACTAAAATACGACCTGCCGTTAACGACGAAACAACCGTAAAAGAAAACCGCAATTCTAAAAACGAAGAGTTTGTAGAAAAAGTGTCCACCATAAATGTAAAACGAACCGTTAAAGCTGTTGTGGAGCGCAGCCCTATTTTAAAAGAAATGATTGAAGAAGGATCGATAGGAATTGTAGGTGGAATTTATGATGTAACCACAGGCCTTGTTACTTTTTATGATGACACCACGAAAATAAACACGCCTAAATAACTAAAACAGATACTTCTCTTATCTAAATTGAGGCAAATTTACATAGCAGCTTCTTGCTTATGTTTTTTAAAATTTAATTTATACCCCAAAATGCCCGTTGCATAAAAAGGCATTTTAATAAACTCCCATGTGTTTATTTGCTGAAAGCCCCCTTTAAAAATAAAAGAAAAACGTTTTATGGTATACGCTAAAACAATGCCCGTTTTTATATTTACTTTTTCGTGGTTTGTATTAGGTTTAATTTGGTTATTATCTCTATAATAAGCTGCGTTATAGTGCACCCTATCCAACCATATAAAATTAGCCGATAAATCGGCGGCAATGGTATACTTATCGGTATAAATACCGGGTAAAACACATAATTCGGTAATAATTTCATGAAAATCAAACAAGGATAAATGTTTTCTTACCGTTGATGAAATAATGGCAACCGGCAGTTTAAAATTATTCTTTTTAAAAACATCAAACTGAAACCCTTTCCTAAAAACAAAACGGGTATAATAGTTAATGTTTAATGGTAAACTAAAATCTATTATGCCACTTATATTTCGTTTTAGCTTTTTAAAGTACCGAGTATGATTAAGCCCATAGGTTATATTTCCAAAAGAATCTGAATAGCCCGAACCCACAAAAAATTGATTATGATGTTCCCCAAGGTTTGTAACCAGCTGTGCTTTAACTGATATGCAAAACACCAAACTCAGCATTAAGCC
>Ga0210394_10001733_pt1 | contig 33037 bp, 20 predicted proteins | sample IncBWC12MmetaG_FD_160121 | JGI IMG/M metagenome (GOLD analysis project Ga0210394, IMG submission 160121) | Forest soil microbial communities from Barre Woods Harvard Forest LTER site, Petersham, Massachusetts, United States - Inc-BW-C-12-M | ecosystem: Environmental > Terrestrial > Soil >... | reverse complement strand
GCTTCGCTCGCGGATCCGGCGGCGGCTCCCAACGATATGTGGTCCTTCCATGGAGCGAGCATCGCGTGGGGCCGAGAGAACGTATTTGAAATTCCGCGGAAATTCTCGCAACAAAACCAGATGGGCTCGGTGGTGGACGTGAAGGGAGACCTGGGGCGCGTCGGCGGAGGAATCCCCGTGGTCGCGTTCTGGACGAAGAACGTGGGCGAAGCGCTCGGCCACGTGGAAACGCTGCCACTGGTGCTCGCGGTGCCGGTGAAAACAGAATCCGACGGGCATGTGGATGCGAGCGTTCATCTCACACTCGACAATGCCTTGCAGCCGGGCGACGTCTATTCCAGCCCCGAAACATTTATTGCGGTGTATTCGGGTGATTATTACGAACCGCTGCGAATGTATTCCGACCTGATTGACGGCGAGGGCCTGAAGAAGCCCACCACCAATAGCGAGGACTACGCAGTGAGCTGGTGCGGGTGGGGCTATCTTGCCGATGTGACTCCGGCGCAAATGCTGGGAACAATTCCAAAACTCAAGGAATTCGGGATTCATTGGGCGACTCTGGACGACCGCTGGTTTAACAACTACGGGGACTGGCAGCCGCGCCCCGACACTTTTCCCGACGGCGAAATTCAAAAAATGGTACAGCAATTTCACCAGCAGGGTGTCAAGGTGCAGCTGTGGTGGTTGCCGCTGGCGGTGGAAGATGGCGGCCCGGGATATGAATCGCATTCTTACGGCGTCTCGGACGTGGTGAAAGAACATCCGGACTGGCTGATTCTGGATAGAAACGGCAAGCCGGCGCGCATGACGCGGAATCTGGCGACGCTGTGTCCGGCTGTTCCAGAGGTGCGCGCGTACTACAAGCAACTGACCGAAAAATTCATACGCGATTGGGATTTTGATGGACACAAGCTCGACAATATTTACAGCGTGCCGGCTTGCTACAACCCGAAGCACCATCACAAGACGCCCTATGATTCGGTTTATGCGATGGGCGATATCTACAAGACGATTTTCGAAACCACGCGCGCGCTGAAGCCCAACAGCGTCACGCAGAGTTGCCCCTGCGGCACGCCGCCCAGTATCGCGTGGCTGCGCTATCTCGATCAGGCGGTGACAGCGGATCCGGTCGGTTCCGTGCAGGTGCGGCAACGCGTGAAGATGTACAAGGCGCTGCTCGGTCCTAGCTCTGCTGTATACGGCGATCACGTGGAATTGACGCGGATTGCGAACCCCAACGGGAACGAGAAGGATCTGGGTTCTGACTTCGCGTCCACGATCGGAACAGGCGGCGTCGTCGGTACAAAATTCGCGTGGCCTAACTACGGGCCGAAACTCGCGGATGTGTATCTCACGCCGCAAAAAGAGGAGTACTGGAAAAAGTGGATCGGTCTCTATAACGAGAACATGCTTTCGCGTGGCACGTTCCGCGATCTTTACGTTTATGGCTACGATGTGCCGGAAGGATACGCGATCGAAAAAGATGGCGCGATGTACTATGCGTTCTTTGCGCCACAGCCGGCGGCGGGCCCTGCGCACTCGGGGCCGGGTTCGTGGACTGGAGAAATTGAACTACGCGGGCTCGCTGCGGGAAAATACCGGGTGGTGGATTATGTGAACGGCGAGGATCTCGGAGAAGTGACCGCGCCCGATGCCAAGCTGAAGGCCAACTTTACCGACCATCTGCTCCTAAAAGCTACGAAGCAGTAACGCCCCGCGCGGATTGCACTGAACTATGCTCGACCCGGGATTAGGTATTCGCGAAAAAATTGTGCGACTTTTCTGCGGTCCTTAAAAGCTTCGGTGCCACCTTCGCAAGTCGTTGAAAACGCTCCGGCGACGTCGGCGTAGTCGAGACATTGCTGCGGAGTGCCGCCTTGCAGGTAGCGATGAATGAAGCCGGCGTCGAAGCTGTCGCCCGCGCCCACCGGATCCACCGACGCGACGCGCATGCCGGCGCGGCGCCATTCCTGGGAGCCTTTCCTTGCAACCGCCCCGTGTAAACCTAGTTTCACGACGACAAATTGGCAAAGTTGTGCGAGTTTATTAATCGCTTGCTGCAAATCTTCGGTTCCCGCGACTTTTTTTGCTTCGCGCTCGTTCGGAAAAAAAATGTCAACAAACGGCAGCACTTCCAGCAGATCGTCTCCCCACTTGCCTTCCGGGTCATCATTGGTGTCCAGCGAAGTGGAAAGTCCCTTGGCCTTGGCTTCGCGAAATAAATCAGCGATGCGAGGCCGAAGGGCGCGGTGCAGGAAGTAGGAGGAAAGGTGCAGATGCCGTGCGGAAAAAATATAATCGAGATCCAGATCAGCGTGGCTGAATTCAAACATGGTGCCGGGATACGTGAGGATGAAGCGATGTTCAGGCTGGGCGAGAATCACGGTGAGGCCTGTCACAGGGCCGCTGGATGCGACACGCACCCGCGTCAAATCCACGCCGGCATTCGCAAGCCAGTCGAAAGCCATCTTGCCCAGCGAATCCGCGCCAATTTTTGACACCATACCGACGCGCGTGCCCAGCACCGAGAGATTGTGCGCGAAAATGGCGGAGGAGCTTCCCAGGGTCAGCCGGAATCCGTCAATCAGCGATTCTTCTTCCGGCTTCCGTTGCGCTGGCACCCCGTAAAGAATCAAGTCCGGGTTAATCTCGCCAACCACACAAACATCAAGCGGCATTCTGGCGGCCCCTGTTATTTGGTTTCCAGCATTACCACGCGGGACAAGTTGCGAGGCTCATCAGGATTCAAGCCTTTTTTGATTCCGGTGTAAAAGCCGAGTAGCTGGCCCGGAATCACGCTGGCGGCCGCGCGAGCTGTTTCCGGCACATCCAGTGACAATCCGACAAAGTAATCGGCGGCGCGGCGAATCGTGGCATCGCCCACATTGGAAATTGCGAGCGTGGTTCCGCCCAGCTTTTTGACTTCCTCGAGGACCGCTACTTCGGCGGCAAAACCGGTTTCGCTGATGATGAAGGTGATGAGCGTCTCCGGGCTGACGATTGCTTTCGGGCCGTGCCGGAACTCGAGCGTGTGAAAGCATTGCGCGTAGGAACAGGACATCTCCTTCACTTTCAGCATGGATTCCTGCGCGATTCCGAAAAACGGGCCCTGCCCAAGAAATACATAGTCCGCAAAGGCGCGCGAGTCCGCCAGCGACTTGATCGTGCTGTGCATTGCGTTCCAGCGGCCCGCGACCTGATCGGGGAGTTTGCGCAGCGAATCGAGAAAGTCGCGGCGACCTCCGCGCAATGCCGCAAGCGCTTGCAGTGTGATCAGCATGGACGTGAAGGACCGCGTCATCACCGTGCTTTTTTCATCTGCGGCGGGCAGCTTGATCGAGTGCGTCGCGATCTTTTCGATGGGTGTATCCGTGCCGCAGGTGATCGCCAGACTTTGCAGGTGCAGACGCTCCTCCAGATAGTCGGCAGCCTGCAAGACCTCCGAAGTGTATCCAGAGCGAGTGATCAGCACGGGCTGGCATGCCGCCGGAACTAATTGCGGAAACAGCGTGATTTCCGATGCGGGAAGCGCGCGGGATTTCTCGCCCGTCAAAATCGTCCAACTGGCCGACGCAGCCTGGGCCAAATAAAAACTCGATCCGCAACCGATAAACACCCATTCGATATTTCTGGGGAGCTTCTCATTCAGCGCTTGCAGCTCGGCCGTCTGCTCCACGGCCTTCAGGCACGATTTCCATGTGGCGGGTTCCGAGAGAATCTCCGCGATGGTGTGCGCGCCAACCTGTGCTTTCAAATCTACCAACTGTTCCTCCGCAATAATTCCGAGATGAACATTCAAACCACGACGACTTTGACGTGCGCCGCGCGAAGCCCGCGAAGGTGGCGGGCGGAAATCTTGCTGTCCGTGATGGTGTGATGGACAGCCGAAGTGGGCGCGATAAACGAGAGGCTGCGCCGCCCGAATTTACTCGAGTCGCAGACGATTATTGTAGTCTTGGCGTTTTCCATCATCACGCGATTGGCGCGCGCTTCCAGCAGGTTAGGAGTCGTGAGCCCATACTCGATATCGAATCCATCCACGGCGAGGAACAGAAGATCGGCGGTGACATGCCGCAAGGAATCTTCGGTGAGAGGCCCCACCAGCGAAAACGAATTCCTTCGCAGGACGCCGCCCGTTAGAATGACCTCGACGTCGGTACCGGCGAGTTCCGCGGCGATGTTCACGGCGTTGGTAATCACCGTAAGATCGCGAATATGTTTGATAGCGCGCGCGATGGCGGTGGTGGTGGTTCCCGAATCCAGAATCACTACGTGGCCGGGACGAACCAGGCGCGCTGCCGCAGCGGCAATTTTGAGCTTTTCGCGCCGGTGCAACTGTTCTTTTTCGTGCAGCGTGGGATCGCGCAGCGCGCTTGCGTCAATGGGCAGCGCGCCGCCATGCGCGCGTTGCAGGCGGCCCATTTGGTGGAGCGATTCCAAGTCCTTGCGAATGGTGATCAGCGAAGTGGAGAAACGGCGCGCCAGGTCTTTGACGACAACGCGGCCGTCGCGCTGCGTCAATTCGAGGATTTTTCGCCGCCGCTCTTCCGCGAGCATGGATAAAAGCCTGCTTTCGATTTCTTACTTTTTGTTACTATTTCGTACCAGAGGGTGATAGCTTGGCACAAATGCCAGCCAGGAGCAAGGATTTATGCCCGATCCGACGATCGTTTGCGTGAGCGCCAACCCCGCCATGGATCGCCGCTTGCGCATCGAATCCCTGACCGTCGGCGAAATCAATCGCGCGAAAAGCGCACAGGGTCTGGCGGGGGGCAAGGCTGCTCACGTCGCGACGGCCACGCTCGCTTTGGAAGCGAAGCCTGTGTGGGTGGGATTTCTCGGTGGAGCGATCGGCCGGGAATGCGCGCGGCAAATGGAATCTCTGGGCATTCGAGTGGTTTCGATCCCAACGGCGTCCGGCACGCGCGTGAATCTGGAAATTATTGACGCAGCGGGACGAGTGACGGAGATTCTGGAGCCGGGTGCCGAGCCGACTGCCGAGGAGCGCGACGAATTTCTGGAGGCGTGCAGAGGAGGACTTCGCGAGGAGTGGCAGAACGCCGTGCTGGTGATTTCCGGCAGTTTGCCCGCGGGTGTTGCGCCCGATTTTTATGTTTCGCTGATGGAAGCCGCGCGAACCGCGGGCGCGAGAGTTTTTGTGGATACCAGCGGCGAGGCCTTGCGCGCGAGCGCGAACGCTCGCCCGGATTTTGTGAAGGTAAACCGCGCCGAGGCGGGAGCGCTCGTCGGAAGGCCGCTCGCGACGATCCAGGAAGTAGCTCATGCGGCCGGAGAGATCGTAGAAAAACGCGGAGCGCAGAGCTCGGCGATTACATTGGGACGCGAGGGGCTGATCTGGGTGGAGCGCCGAGGTGGACCGGTGTGGAAAGCCCGGCCGCCCCACATGAATGTAATTTCGGCGGTCGGGTCCGGCGACGCGACGCTGGGAGGGTTTGCCTACGCTGCTGCGCGGGGCATCGCGGGTGAGCAAGCTCTGCGCCTGGCGGCGGCTTGCGGCGCGGCCAATTGCGTGGCGGCTGCGCCGGGCCGGATCGCACTTGCGACGGTGCGCGCGCTCGTGCCACAGATTGAAATCCAGCAACTATCCATTTAAGGGCTTTCTCGAGGAAGGGCCGCCGCGCGTGACCGCTGGAAGCGATTAGTTCGCGGGGCCAGCGATCCCCGGAATCCAATGCACGGCATTATCGTGATAGATGCGGCGCAAAACCGGCTCAGGCAAGTCGAGTCCCTGGACTCGGCGACTTCTGAGCGGCAGCATTTGATCCGTCGCCAAAAACTTCCAGTCTCGCGCGTAGGTATCCTGCCAATCCTTTAAAGCCTCGGGCGTGGATTCGCTGGTTAGGAACTCCAGGTCCGTGCCGTACACCACGCGGTCCTGATACTTGATGAGGAAGTTGCGCACCTTTTCGCGCGGCTGAATCATTAGATATTCCATGCGCGCCGCCGTATCCACGGCGAAATTGGGGTAGAGGTCAAAGCGCTTGGCGATTTCATCCACGTCGGTTTCCATGCTTCCCAGGTGCGCGCCGACGACGCGCAGTTTCGGATTTTCCGCGAGCAGGTGATCGCGCGCGGCCAGGATGACCTCCTTGCGCGGATGGTCGGGATGAAGGTACATGTACCACTCGGGATTTTCCTTGTAGTAATCGTAATCGGGGCTGTCGGGATTGGGTGGTTGCCAGCAGGAGGAAGGCTCGGCAACGTGAGCGACGAGCGTTTTGTTTTCCGCCGCTATTTCCCGATAGATGGGCGCGAAGGCCGGATCGTCGGGCATGACGTATTTGCCGTCCGGCGTCTTTAGCTCCATGCCGATATTTTTCCAGATTTTTACGGCTAGCGCGCCCTCCGCAAATTCCTGGTGGAGCTGCTGCACCGTATTCTGCGCGAAATCCCTCTGCCGGAACGCGAATGGATTAAAAGTGACGCACAGCCTGGCATGACCGGAGCTGGATTGCACCAAATCCTTGGCGCGCGCGAGTTGGGCGGCCAATTCACCGTAGATACCTTGGGTATCGGCCACGCAAATATCCAGCACGTGCAATCGCAGGCGCGCCAGCAGATCCGTGAAGGCAGGATCGCTCTTGAACGCGTGAACGTGCGCATCAACCGGATCGAGCGCCGCGAACGCTTGGAGTTCATCCTTACTGGATGCGGGCAACGGATCGGCTGCCGCGGCCGCAAAGATCGGATTGGCCACCACCCGAACCGCCAGAAATGCCAGCGCAGCCACAGCGGCCAGGATCCACACGAGCGAGAGAACTTTCTTCGGATGTGTGCGCAGATTGTCCATTAGTGTTTGCTCGTGCCGGAACGCGTGCGGCTTTTTGGTGATTCATTCCTGTCTGTTTCGACGGAGGGCTCGCGGACGTCGGCAATGATTAATTCCACGCCCGCTTCACGGAGCGGCCGCAGATATTGAGGATCGGTGCCGGAATCCGTCACCAGGATGTCGATGTCGGTCGTCGGCCCGACATAGGCAAAGCCCTGATTGCCGAATTTACTGTGGTCCGCGAGGGCGATGCTCACTCGCGCGGATTTCAGAATCATTTTCTTGATCTGCGCTTCGGCTTGGCTCGCGGTGGAAACGCCATAGCTGGGATCAATCGCGCTAATGCCCAGCACCGCTTTATCCACGCGTATCTCCGAAAGAGCGCGCTGCGCCCAAACTCCGGAAAGATAAAAGACATCCTTCTGAAGTTCGCCACCCGTGGAAATTACCGAGACGTGCTGGCTGCGCTGAAATTCATCCACGATCGGCGGGGAATTGGTGATCACGGTGAGGCGGTTGCGATGGAGCAGGCGCCGCGCCAATTCATAAACCGTGGTGCTGCCTTCCAGAAAAACCGTCTCACCATCGAGTATCAGCCGCTCCGCTTCCCGGGCGATCGCCTGTTTTTCGGCGCGATTGCTGCGCCCCAGAGACTCGTAGGAAGGTTGAAAATTCGTGCTCGAAGTGCGCGAAACCGCGCCGCCGTGCGAGCGGACCAACACGCCTTCCTTTTCCAAGGCAGCGAGGTCGCGGCGGATGGTGGCTGCGGTGACGCCGAGTGTGCGAATCAGTTCGGACGCGGTAACGGTTCGCTCACGCGATAAGACCTCGCGGATGCGAAATCTGCGTTCCTCGGCCAGCAGGCTCATCAAACTTCTCCGTCCCGTTTCAGGATCCAAAAGCAGCCGATTGTGCCACAAGTCGCTGAAAAATGATCGCAAAAATACAAAATACATCATATTCGATAAAAAAAGTTGACAAATGTGCACAATAGGACTAATTACGTGAGCGATTGAGGCCTGTTTCTCGACGTTCTGCGGTGTGGGGTGCTCCGCGGCCGGCTCGGGTTCGGGAAACAGGGTCCCTACTATGCGGGGGAGGGTTATCGGTGAACAAACTCGTGTGCTTTTTTTTATCCGGTCGAGCAAGTGCCAAGAGCCTACTCGAACATCCTGGCGGCAGAATAACCACGAGTTTGCGCTTCGTCGGTTTGCTTTTGGCGATAGCCCTTTCCTGCGGAAGCTCCTGGGCGCAGAAAGACACCGGGGTAATCGCGGGAACCGTAAAGGATTCGTCGGGGGGAGTTGTCGCGGGCGCGAAGGTGCGGGTGATCGACGTTGACCGCGGAACGGAATTCGACACCACTACCGACGGAAATGGAGAGTACGTAGCGGGGCCGTTGAAAGTCGGCCGCTACACGATCACCGTCGAGAGGGCTGGCTTTAAGAGCGCGGTGGCAGGGCCCGTGCAACTCGACGTGCAGGGCCGCATCGAAGCCAACGTCAAGCTGGAGGTGGGACAGGTCTCACAGAAGGTGGAGGTAACTGTCCAGAACCCGTTACTGGAGACTGAAACGAGCACGATGGGCGAGGTGATTGACAAGACGCGCATCGAAACACTTCCGCTGAACGGGCGGAACTTTGCACAGCTCGCTCAGCTCGGCGCCGGTGTGGTTCCCAGTGAGCCGGGCTCGCGCGTGAGCGGCAGTTTTGGATTCAGCGTGGACGGCGCGCGCTCGTTGCAAAACAACTTTCTGCTCGACGGGATCGACAACAATTCGAATCTGGGCGATGTGCTGAATGAATCGTCGTACGTGATTCAACCTCCCATTGACGCCATTGAGGAATTTAAAGTTCAAACCAACGACTACAGCGCGGAGTTCGGAAGAGGAAACGGCGCCATTCTAAATGCCGTGATTAAATCCGGCACCAATGCGTTCCACGGAGATATTTTTGAATATTTTCGGAACGACGCGCTGGACGCTTCGCCCTTCTTTATCGTTACGCAGAAACCGGCATACAAGCAGAACCAGTTCGGCGGCACATTCGGAGGGCCGATTCAAAAGGACAAGACTTTTTTCTTCGGCGATTACGAAGGATTCCGCTTGCGCCAAGGAATACCGCAGACGACGACCATTCCCGATCAGAACATGGTGAACGGCGACTTTTCCGAGCTGCTCACGAACACGCCGGCGATGGCCATAGACCCGAATACCGGCAATCCGACGGGCGCCGTAGCCCTGGATTGCAGTGGTAATCAGACCTTCATGGGGGAGATTTTCAACGCCAGGCTCACGCAAGTTGTTCCAACAACACCTGCCAATCCCAGTGGATTGTGCGGAGTGCCGATCGGTGTGGGCGCCGGAGGCGTACCTACCAACGTGTTTCCCACGGGATCCACGGACCCGCTGGCTTCCCGGCTGGCAGCGCTGATTCCCCTGCCGAACTCGTCCAATCCGGCATTTAATTACATCGCTGTGCCGACGCGGAGTGAAACTCGCAACAATTTTGACGTGCGATTGGATCACACTTTTTCGAACAAGGATTCTTTCTTTGCAAGGTTCAGTTACGAAGACCAGCCCAGTTTTATTCCCTCGCCGTTCCAGAACGTACTGGATGGCGGCGGTTTTTTTGACGGCATTGAGGATTTTTCCTACCGCAGCATCGCGTTGAGCGAGACTCACGTTTTCGATTCCACACACGTAAACGAATTTCGTTTTGGCTACAACCGGATCAACGCGCATCGCTACCAAAACAATTTCAACGAGAACGTCTCGGCAAATCTCGATTTTCCCGGCGTTCCTTTCCAGCCGGGCACGTTTAATGGGGGGCTGCCGGCTCTGACATTTAGCGATGGTTCAGCCCCGGAACTGGGCAGCTCGGGCTTTTTGCCCTCGATCGAGAAACAGAACAGTTTCGTCTTTACCGACAATTTCACGTTCGTGAAAGGCCGCCATTCGCTCAAGATCGGCACGGAGCTTCGCTTCGAGCAATTCACGATCTTTCAGCCGTCGGCTTCACGGGGCACGGCCGATTTCAGCGCGGGATTCACGGATAATCCCGCAGCGCCAGGATCCGGTGGATATGGCTTTGCCAGTTTTCTTCTGGGCCTTTCCGATGGCGGCTCCATCGTAAACCTTCATAATGTTGACTATCACCGGCAAATTTACGCGGGATTCATTCAGGACGACTTCAAGAAATCAGCGCGCCTGACGCTGAATCTCGGACTGCGCTACGAATTTTATTCGACGGTGAAAGCCGCAGGTAATGAGCAGGCCAATTTTGATTTCGGTTGCGGGTGCCTGATTGTGCCCAAGGGGCAAAACGCCCAACTGACTCCCACGCTCGCCTCGCAAATTTCCATCGATCGGACTGGCTCGTCCGGGCTGGTCTCGCCGGACTACCACAACTTTGCGCCGCGCGTCGGCCTGGCCTACAAAATCACCGACAAACTCGTCCTGCGAACTTCGTATGGGATTTTTTATGGCGGCCAGGAAAACGGGCCTTACTCCAATCCCAGTCCCGGATTCAATCCGCCATTCTTTGTGACGCAGTCTTTCAATCAGCCTTGCTTGACGAATTCCGCCAACCCGAATCCCGGACAAATAGACTGTTCGATCCCCGGTTTCAACTCACTGCAGCAGGGCTTCCCCGCGAATTCCCTGGTGGATCCGAATACTCCGTTGCTTTTCTCCATCAGCCCGAAAATCACCACGCCCTTCATGCAGCAATGGTTTCTGGGCTTCCAGTACGAATTGCCGGCGAACACCGTGGCGCAAGTCTCCTACGTTGGCTCCCACGGCGCCGATCTGTTCGGCCTGTTCAACGGAAACCAGGCGGTGCCAACACCGGATCCGAATAGTCCCACGGCCGGACGCCGCCCGGATCCCAATATTGATGCGGGGATTGATACGCTGCGCTCAAACCTATTTTCAAACTACAATGGCTTGCAACTTCGCCTGGAAAAGCGCTTTTCTAACGGCTTGCAGTTCGAGGTGGCCTACACCTATAGCCACGCGCTCGATGACGCCTCCGACGCCAGCCTCGGCTCGCAAAATCAGGGAGATTTCCGCCTGCAGACGGCGCCCTACCTGGAATACGGCAGCGCCGATTTCGACGTGCGCCACAGATTCGTCACCAATTTTGTTTACGACTTGCCGTTTGGAAACGGTCAGAAGTTTGGCTCGAATCTTACGGGTGTTGCCAACCAGATCGTCGGCAATTGGCAGGTCACCGGTATTGTCTCAGCGCAGACCGGCAATTGGTTCACCCCGACCGACGACCTGGTGAACATTTCTAATTCCGATTGCGGAGGCGCCGTCTTCAATTGCGCGCGTCCCAATGTGGTGGGAAATCCGAACGCAGCGCCGTGCGTGCCGGGAACTCTGTTCAACACCTGCGCTTTTGTCGCGAACACCGTGCTCGGCACCTTCGGAGACGCGGGACGAAACATCATTCGCGGCCCCGGACTGCAAAACTGGGACCTATCGTTCATCAAACAGTTCCCGGTTCGCGAGCAAATGCGTTTTGAATTCCGCGCCGAGTTCTTCAATATCTGGAACCATCCCAATCTCACGTTCGCGGATGTGACCACGACGAATGAAAACTTTTCCATTGAACGCGGGGCTTCGCAATTTGGCTTTCCTACTTCGTCGCTATCTCCCCGGCTGGTTCAGTTCGCGTTGAAATTTTACTTCTGAGGTTCGATTCGCAAACCACCTTTGCAATATAGGGCAGCGTTCGTTTCCGGACAATCCGAATGACGGTAGAGGCCGGTCACCAAACAAAACGGAGCAAGCGCGGCGCCCTGGCACGCACTGCACATCGCGAATCATCCAGAACTTTTCAACCCGCGCCGCGAATTTGCGCCCCAAAACGCCCCCTGCTACTGTTGCTCATGTGACTCTCCCGGTACAATTGTCTTCCGCAGACGCGTCCGCGCACGTCCGCCCCACACTGCACCACGATTATTTATCCTTTATAGAGGACACCGCTCTCACCCTGGGCGTGATGGCTCCCACCGGCACTTGCGGCATCGTTCTCCCGCTGCTCATCGCCAAGGGCGGCAACGCCACATGGCTCATCTTCCTGCTCACGCTCGTCGCGTTTTCGCTGATCACCTACAGTGTGCATCGTTTCTCGACGCAGTGCGCTTCGGCTGGTTCGCTGGCTGATTTTGCCGCTGCCGGCCTCGGCCGCGGCGCTTGCCTGGTCACCGGATGGGCTTACGTCGCGGCCATGGCCTTCGGCGCGGCCGGCACCGCACCTTCTTCCGCGTATTACGCCGATCTTTTTTTTCGCCAGATTACCGGCGCGCCCGCGTCTTTTCTGCGCGCGGCGGCCATCACCGCGATGGTGGTGATCGCGGCATGGATTATCGCGCATCGCGACATCAAGCTCTCCACCGAAGTGATGCTCGCCATCGAACTCAGTTCTCTCGCCGTCATCATGGTCATCATCGCGCTGGCTATGCGTCACAATTCCGCATGGATCGACCGTCCGCAGCTCCACTTGGACGGCGCAAAGTTATCCGGGTTTCAATTCGCCATGGTTTTCGGCTTCATGACCCTCGCCGGCTTCGAAAGCGTCACCACTCTCGGTGAGGAAGCCTCGCACGCGCGCCGCACGATTCCCCGAGTGATCGTGAGCTGCTTGATTCCCGTGGGCATCCTTTATCTTGTGATGATTTATTGCCTCACTGCGCTCGCCCGGAAAAATGGCCTGGCGCTCGATCAGCTCAACGCTCCCTTCGACGCTATTGCGCGCTCCATGAATCTCGCCAGCTTCGGTTACGTCAGTTCCATCGGTATCGCGCTCAGTTATTTTGCCTGCACCCTGGGCTCGCTCAATGCCGGCGCGCGCATCCTTTACTACCTCGCGCAAAATCGCATGTTCGCGCCCAGTTTCGGCTCGGCGCATCCCGTCAACAAAACGCCGCACCGCGCCATAGCACTGATCGCCGTCATCGCGATCGCCTGTCCCGCAGTTCTGCTCCTCGCAAGAGTTCTGCTCCCCGACTGCATCAACTATCTGACGCAACTCGCGTCTTACGGCTTCATCGGTGCCTATTTCTTGGTCTGCCTCGCGATGCCCTTCTTTCTTCTCCGACGCAAAATCCTTCGCCGCATGGACGTCGCGGTCAGCGCCGCTGCGCTCCTGATTCTCGCAGCAGTCCTCGCTCTAAGCGTCTTCCCCGTTCCCGCCGCGCCGTGGCGTTACCTGCCGTATCTGTTCTTAGCGGCTGTCCTCAGCGGCATCGCCACTTCGCTCTTATACGCACACAGCACCAAATTCAACGCCGGGATCTCGTAGGGGCATGGCCTGTCGTATCCGTCCGCACGAAATAATCCCAAGGCCCCCATTCGCGCCAGGAGCGCCGCTTGCCTGCCAGCCGCAGGCAGGGGCGGTGCGCCTCCCCAGCTCGCCCACCGCGTTGACCGCGCTATGGGTCTGCTGCCGCACGCCGCCCCCGTTCCCCTTGCTTACCGAGGGTAATCTCGCTATACTTCGCTCGGTTACCGAGGCAAGCACATGAGCAAACCCTCCGATCTGGTGCAAGGCACGCTGGACCTGCTGCTCCTGAAAATCCTCGCGCTTGAACCCCTCAACGGCTTTGCCATCAGCCTGCGCCTGAAGCAAGTTTCCGGCGATGTTCTGCAGGTCAGCGACGGTTCGCTCTATCCCGCATTGCACAAGCTCGAGCAAGAGGGCTGGATTTCCGCCGAGTGGAAGATCACTGAGAACAACCGGCGTGCAAAATTCTATTCACTGACGCGCCCCGGCCGGAAGCATCTGGAAAAGGAAGCAGACAATTGGGGCCGGCTCGCGGCTGCGATCTCGCACGTGGTAAGGCTGAAGGAGACCTGATCCACGCAAGTAGGCCGGGCGCAGGAAGCGCTCGGGAGAACAAACGATGCCTGCTGCGGAACGCTGGATTTACAAACTGCCTTTGCGCATACGCTCACTCTTCCACCGCCAGAAAGCGGACGCAGAGCTCGACGAAGAGCTCCGCGATCACATCGAACAGAAAACCCGGCAGTACATCGCCCGGGGGATGACTCCGCAAGAAGCGCGTCGCTCGGCCGTGCTGGAAATGGGCGGCCTCGAAAAACGCAAAGAAGAATGTCGCGACGCGCGCGGCATCCACTTCCTGGAAACCTTCGCCCAGGATTTCCGCTACGGTTTCCGCATGCTCCGAAAATCTCCCGGCTTCGCCACGATCGCCATCATCACTCTCGCTCTCGGCATCGGCGCTAACACCGCGATCTTCAGTTACGTGAATGCGTGGCTCATCAAGCCTCTTCCTTATCCGCAGGTGGATCGTCTGATGGTCTTGCTCGCACACGACACGAAAAAAGGCTGGACCAGCAATGGCGTCACCTCCAGTGCTGATTACTGCGACTACGAGAAGCAGAATTCTTCCTTCGAGCAACTCGTTCCGTGGACGGATTGGTATTTCAATCTCACTGGCGACGGCCCGCCCGACCGCGTCCTCGGTGGCCTGGTTGGATGGAATTTCTTCCAGGCGCTCGGCGCGCAGCCCATGCTTGGCCGAACTTTCCTGCCGCAGGAATCCGAACCGGCTTCCAGCCACGTGGCCATCATCAGTCGCGGTCTGTGGGAAAGCCGATTCGCCGCCGATCCGCGCATTATTGGCCGCGTCGTCACGGTCCAGGGCGATACCTACACGATCGTCGGCGTCATGCCAGCCAATTTTCAGTTTTCGCTCATGGGCATCTCCAATATGTGGGCGCCGCTCGCCATGGACGACAAAGCGCGCAACGATCGCGGCTCGTCGTGGTTTCAAGCCTTCGGCCGCCTGAAGCCCGGCGTCACGCAGCAACAAGCCGGCGAAGACCTGGCAGCGATCTCCTCGCGCCTCGAAAAGCTTTACCCGCAAACCAACACCCATCAAACGATGCTGGTCAGCTCCATGCTTTTTGAAATCGGCAAGAACGAAGGCGTCCAGCAGATCATGATTTCTTTCTGGCTCGTCGGGTTCGTGCTGCTGATCGCCTGTGCCAACGTCGCAAACCTGATGCTCGCTCGTGCCAGCGGCCGCGCGAAAGAATTTGCCCTGCGCGGAGCACTGGGGGCCTCGCGCTTTCGGCTCGCCCGGCAGTTGCTCACCGAATCGTTGCTGCTGTTCACGTTTGGCGGGGCGGCGGGCGCGCTTTTCGGAATTTGGGGTGTTCACTGGATCGAGAACGCCATTCCCGATCGCATTCGCGGCTACATTGTCAACTATGGGCGCGGAACTCTCGATGTGAAGACCTTCGCTTACACGTTCGGCATTGCCATCCTCTGCGGCGTCATTTTCGGACTCGCGCCCGCCTTCGGAAGTTCCGGCCTCGACCTAAATCGTTCGCTCAAGGAATCCGCCGGACAAATCTCCGGTAGCCGCGTGGCGCATCGTTTACGTTCGGTGTTTGTAGCGGGTGAAATTTCGCTCGCCGTGGTTGTGCTGATCTGCACCTTGCTGCTCGTGCAGGATTTCGCGCACATGGTTTACGGCGACATCGGCTTCCAGTCGCACGATCTGTTGGTCACGCAACTGGTGCTCCCGCCGGCGAAATACAAGACGGACGCGCAGATTCGCGGCTTCTACGATCAAGTCCTCACTCGCGTACGCGCACTTCCGGGAGTCGAGTCGGCGGACGCCAGCGAATACATCCCATTCAGCGATGCGAACCAGGTAAAAGTGATCCATGTGGTCGGACGTCCGCCCGCCGAACCGGGCGAGGTTCTCGGCGCCGAATATTCCGTGATTACTCCCGGCTATTTTCAAACCATGCAGATGGTGCTGCTGCGCGGGCGCGCGCTGGGACCTGGCGACGGCCCGGATTCCCCTAAAGTAGTTGTTATCAACGAAACGCTGCTGCGCCAGCAATTCTCGAAGGAAGATCCCATCGGCCAACAGCTGGAGATCGGCGATAACCACGAAATTTGCACCATCGTCGGCGTTGTGCGCGACACCAAATTATTTACTCTCGCCGACCGGCCCATGCGCCAGATCTACGTCCCGGCGGCGCAATTCCCCAGTGCGTACATGTCCATCGTCACGCGCACCGCGCGCCCCAGCACAGAAACAGCCTCCGTCATTCGCGCCGCGGTCTGGTCCGTCGATGCCAACCAGCCCGTCTCGACAGTCCGCAGCATGGACGATCTGATCACCGAGCGCAACACGGGCAACCGCATTCTCGCCGAGTTGCTCAGTTTCTTCGGCGTTCTCGCGCTGCTCCTCGGCGCGATCGGAATTTATGGAGTCACCGCGCAATCCGTCCAGCAGCGCGTTTATGAAATCGGCATCCGCATGGCCCTCGGCGCAAGTACCTCGGAGGTGACGCGCATGATTCTGGCGCAAGGGCTCAAGCTCGCGCTAGCAGGTATCGGCTGCGGCCTGCTCGCCGCCGCCGGAGTCACGCGCGGCATGGCGGCGATTCTCAGCACCGTAAAGTCGAACGACCCGGTAACGTACGCAGCCGTCGCGGCATTCTTCGCGCTCGTCGCCCTGGCCGCCTGCTACATCCCCGCGCGCCGTGGCGCCCGCGTGGATCCAATCGTCGCGTTACGCCGCGAATAAGCGGCCCAGGCGCGGCAAGCTTTCGAGACGCCGAACACACCAAACGCTTACGTGAATCGCTCAGCATCGCAAGCGCTCGGGAGAAGAAACGATGCGACCGGAACGCTGGGTTTACACGCTGCCGCTGCGCCTGCGCTCGCTGTTCCATCGTCAAGCCGCCGATGAGGAGCTGGACGAGGAACTCCGCGATCACATTGAACAAAAAACGCGCCAGTACGTTGCCCAAGGTGTGCCCCCGCAAGAAGCCCGCCGCTGCGCGCGACTCGAAATGGGCGGCCTGGAAAAAGGCAAAGAAGAATGCCGCGACGCGCGCCGGATCACCTGGCTGCAAGATTTAGTACAAGACGTTCACTACGGCCTGCGCATCTTGCGCAAATCTCCCGGCGTAACCGTGGTAGTGGTGATCGCCCTCGCGCTGGGCGTAGGCGCGAACACAGCCATCTTCAGCGTCGTGAATGGATTCCTGCTGCGCCCTTTGGCGGTTTCCTCGCCCGAGCAAATCACGGTTCTCGCGATTCAGCAGAAAGACGCGCCAGTCGGCTCCTCGGGATTCTCCTATCCCGAATTCGTTGACTTCCGCCAGCAAGCCAACACATTTTCTGACATATTCGGAATCGTCCTCGGTACAGTACAGTTCACGGCGAACGATCAGTCGGAGGAATGTTCTGCAAACTACGTCTCAGGAAATTATTTCTCCGCGCTAGGTCTGCAACCTGCCGCTGGCCGGCTCTACCTCCCTAGCGAAGCCGAAACGCCCGGTGAACCGCTCCTGGTGGTTCTCGGCTACGGCTACTGGCAGAAAAGATTCCACGGCGATCCACGCGCAGTCGGCAAACAGATTCTGATCAACGGAAAATCCGCCACCATCATCGGCGTCGTGCCACGCCAGTTCCAGGGCATGTATTCCATCTTCGAGACGCACGTGTATCTCCCCATAAGCGCAATGATTCAAGAAGAATCCGTAGGCCTGTTTTGGGACAATCGCGATCGTCGCAGAATACTGGCCTTCGGCCGCCTCAAGCCCGGAACTAGCCTTCGCGAAGCGCAGAGTTCACTCGACGTAATTACCGCGCGCCTCGCCCGCCAATATCCCTCGACGGACAAATGGTTCAGCGTACGCGCGATCCCGGAAAAATCAGCGCGTCCAATTCCCTATGCGAATAATTTCTTCGTCGTGGTTTCCGGCCTGTTCCTGGTTCTCGCCGCTTTCGTCTTGTTGCTGGCTTGCATGAACGTGGAGAACATCTTGCTCGCGCGCGGCTCTGCTCGCCAGCGCGAAATGGCTATTCGCGCCGCTCTGGGTGCCGGACGCACTCGGCTCGTCCGCCAAATACTCACTGAAAGTGTGCTGCTCGGAACGATCGGCGCCGCCGCTGGCGTGTTCCTCGGAATATGGACCGATCGCCTGACGAGCGCGATTCATCTGCAAAGCCTCCCGCTTCACGTGAATGCTTCTTTCGATTGGCGCGTGTTCGTTTTTGCCGCCGCAACCGCGCTTCTTACAGGCGTAGTGGTCGGCCTGCTGCCTGCTCTGCGCGCTTCGTCTGCAGACGTGAATTCCGTCTTGCACGAAGGCGGCCAGCGGGATTCTTTCGGCATTCATCATCCAGGCTTCCGCAATTTTCTGGTCGTCGCGCAAGTGGCGGGCTCATTCAGTCTGCTAGTCGTTGCCGGACTTTTTGTCCGCAGCTTGCAAAAAGTCCAAGCCTTCGATCTGGGATTCGATCCCCGCTACGTCCTCAACGTAACCTTGGACCCGCACCAGGCCGGCTACGACGAGTCACGCACGACCGCGTTCTATCGCGAGGTTAAGTCTCGCGTGCGCGCTCTCCCCGGTGTGCAATCCGTGAGCCTGGCTTCCTACGTACCGATGGGCGGCTTCCCCAATAGCAGGCCAGTTTCGCTCGAGGGCCGTCCGACGCCTCCCGGGCGTCAAGCCCCGAGCGTACTCTCGAACTCGGTCGATCCGCCTTACTTCGAGACCATGCGCATCACTCTTCTCCGCGGCCGCATCTTCACCGACTCGGACAATGACACAGCGCCGCGCGTCACCATCATTAATCAAACGATGGCCGCTCGCTTCTGGCCGCGCGAAGACCCCATCGGAAAACGCTTCAGCGTGAATGGTGACCCGGGCCCTTTTATAGAAGTCGTCGGCGTCACCGCCAACGGCAAATACAAGACTGTTGGCGAAGACGCCGACCCTTTCTTCTACGTTCCCCTGGCACAAAATTTCGTATCGAAACTCACTCTGCAAGTTCGCACGCTCGGTCCGCCAGAGTCTCTCGCCGCGCCGATCAAAGAACAAATCACGCAACTCGCGCCTGACCTCGCAATCGTGGATATCGAGACAATGAATCAATTGCTCGCGGGCGCTTTCGGTTTCTTTACGTTCCGCCTCGCCGCCACTCTCGCTGCCATGCTTGGAGTCATCGGACTGATTCTAGCGGTCGTCGGCGTTTACGGCGTCGTGTCGTTCGCCGCGAGCCAGCGCACGCGCGAGATGGGCATCCGCATGGCCCTCGGCGCAAACTCGCGCGATATCCTCCACCTGATCTGGCTGCAAGGAGCGCGCCTGGTGCTCGCCGGCGTCGCCATTGGTACAGCCGCAGCATGGACACTTACCCGCGCCATGACACACCTGCTAGCCGAAATCAGCGCCAGCGATCCCGTAACCTACGTCACAGTCGCGGTCATTCTCGCAGCCGTTGCGCTTCTCGCGTGCTACATCCCCGCGCGACGCGCCATGTGCGTGGACCCCATGGTCGCCCTGCGCTACGAATAAGCGCGCACAACCAATTAACATCGCGCTCTGCGCCGAGAAACCCCGGAACCGCCCGCGTTGTTTCGGGCGTTCACCCGCCAACTCCGGCAACGTGGACTGGACCGCGCAAAAAAATGAGCGGCTCGGGGTTTTTCCACGAGCCGCTCATGGGCATGTATGTACCGGTCCACGGGACCTTTACGTCCAGGTGGGATCCAGCTTATTTTGGTTTCTCTTCGGTCGGATGCGCTGCTTCGGCCTTCGGCGCAGCTGCGGGCTTTGGTGCCGCTGCCTGCTTCGGCGCGGGTGCCGGTTTCGGTGCGGCCTGGTGTTGCTCGGGGGCAGGCTTCGGCGCGCTCTCTGTATGCGCAGGAGCCGGCTGACGCTCTGGCTTTGCAGCCGGCTTCGCAGCTACGGGTTTGACTTCTGGGCGGGGTGTCTCGGACTTCGCGGCTGGCTGAGCAGCAGGCCGTGCCGCATTGTGCGTCGCTGGCGCCGCGGCGGTGGTATGTTCGGGCTTTGCCGCGGGTTTTGCAGCGGGCTTGCTCTCCGCTGCCTTGTTCTCGTTTGATCGTGCCGCTGCGGCGTTGTTCTCTTTCGTTTTGCTAGCCGTCGCGTGGTTCGCCGCCGCCTTGTTCTCGGTTGCTTTGTTCTCGGCAGTTTTATTTTCAGCAGCCTTGTTTTCCGTCGCCTTACTTGCAGCCGCTTTATTCGCTTCGGACTTATTCGTGGCCGCCTTGTTCTCAGCCGTTTTATTCGCCGTGGCTTTGTTCTCAGTCGCCTTGGATTCGGCGGTCTTGTTCGCTGCGGTCTTATTCTCGGTCGCCTTCGTCTCGCTCGCCTTGTTCTCGGCTGGCGCTCCGCGCGCCGCTACTACGCCCTTGCCGGAAAACTCACCCGGCTTGGATGTAGCCGCGACTGCCGGACGCCCGTGATTTACAGACGCGAGCATTTCATGGTTTCCGCCAGCCGCAGTTTGATGGCTTGATTGCGCGGCGGTAGCCGGAGTGTGCGACTCGTGCGCGTAGGTTTCTTCCTTGGCCGTGGGTCGCGCCGAGATTCCACCAGATCCGCCGTTGAAGCTGACATGGCTGGACGTGTTGACGCTCACCCGCTTGTCATAAGTGTTGCGGAAGTGCTCGCCGCCAAAATTGTTCACCGTCGTGTTGTAGCTGAACTGGTTGTTGCGCCAGTAGCCGCCTTCGTACCCGGAGCCACCGTAGCCGAAACCGTAGTTTACGCCACCGTAAAAACCGACTTCACCGCCCCAATACCCGCCATTCCAGGCGTAGGCGCCATCGTTCCATCCCCAATAACCAGGAGTCCACAGCAAGCCTTCGCTGGGTGGCTCAATCCATGTGCCCGGTACCCAGAAGTAGCCCTCGTCGCCATAGGCCCAGTAGCCCGGCGTCCAGAGATAGCCTTCCTGCGGGCAGATCGGTTGCGAATAGACCACCAGTTGCGGCGGCGCGATCGTAATGGACCCGCTGAACTGCGCGCGGGACGTCGCTGGCACCGCTAAAATCACGAGCGCGAGCAAAAAATATCGAATCGAGCGGAGAGTATGCATTTTTCATGACCTTTCCTGAACATCCTTCGTTTGCCCGGTCTGGCTTGGTTGCTGCGGGTTGCGCGGATGGAGGTACTGCTTGACCTGGCAATAATGGCGCAGGCGCATTTTGGAGTCTGTTCAAAATGAGGCACTTTTCGCGCAGCCCCAAAACGGGCCTGCCCGAGGAAATAGCGAAGTCGGCTGCGAAACGTGCCAATGCGGAACAGATTCGGGCTCGGTCGACCGGGTTTGGTTCTCGGAGTCTCTCTGGTTCAACTATAATTGAGTCGGCACGGCAAGATATTGTAAGCTCTCGCCATGGTCATCAGCGAAAGGCTCAAACGGCTTCGCGAAGCGCAAAACCTCTCGCAAGGCGACATCCAGGAGCGCACCGGCCTGTTTCGCTGTTACCTTTCGCGCCTGGAAAACGGGCGCACGGTTCCTTCCATCGAGACCTTGGAAAAACTCGCGCGTGCCTTGGAAGTGCCGCTCCACCAGCTTTTCACCGACGATGAAGCTCCCGTCAAGAAGCTGCAGGTTCCCAAAGAGCAACCCGCCTCCATCTGGGGCCTCGACAAGAAAACCACGCGCCAGCTGCGGCTCTTCGCCAAGCAATTTGCACGCATGGATGGCAAACAGCGCTGGCTGATCCTGCGCGCCGCCGCCAAAATCAACAAAGACGGCCATATCTAACCGGAATTCTTGGTATTTGCAGCGGTGTAGGGCGGTGCGCCAACGTTGCGCGTACCAAATGAGGCTTTTCACAGCAGCGCGTCAGCGAGTATAAGATGTCCATGACCACTCCGCTCGATTACGCCGCCATGCTTGCCGTCGCGCTGAAAGAAGCGCGCACCGGCCTTGCCGAAGGCGGCATCCCCATCGGCGCCGCGATCTTCGACTCCACCGGCAAGCGAATCGGCGCAGGACACAACCGCCGCGTGCAGCAGGGCGACCCCTCGGTCCACGGCGAAACCGACGCCTTCCGCAACGCCGGACGCCAGCGCAGTTATCGCCACCTTATTATGGTTACCACGCTCGCGCCCTGCTGGTATTGCAGCGGACTGGTTCGCCAGTTTGGATTCGGCACGGTGGTCGTCGGCGAAAGCCGCAACTTTCAAGGCGGGATCGACTGGCTGCGCTCGCTCGGCATTCAAGTCATTGATCTGGATTCCGCTGAATGCGCGTCGCTCCTGGCGGATTACATTCGCGCGCACCCTGCGATTTGGAACGAGGACATTGGAGAGGAATAGCGTGAGCGATGCTGGCCCATTGCGTGCAGTGGTCGGACTTGGCCGCGACGCGAGGGTTCCTTACCCCTCGCGGCGGCGCACTACGCTACGCGCGTTCCCACGGCCCTCGCGTACGCCAGCAGCAGAGCGTCGGAATGGCGCGGGGCGATCAGTTGAACGCCTGCGCCGCTTGCGCACGGCAGTGTCACCACCGGCGCGCCTACCAGGCTCAGCGGCGTGGTGTAGCGCAGGATGGCGCGCCGCGACTCGGTGTGATCGGCGCCCGCCGCGAGTTTGTGCAGCGCGGCGCACGGAGCGAGGAAGAAATCGAACTCGCGCAGTTGCGCATCTGCGCGCTCACGAAACCGCGCGTGCCCCGCGCGGAACTGCGCGATTTCGGCCGTCGGGAGGGAGGCGCCCCACGCCAGCCGTTCGGCGATCGCCGCGGGAAAATGCGAAAAATCCCCGCCAGTATTCGCCCCGTGAATTGCCGCAGCTTCGTGCGCGGTAATCGCCGCGTAGATTTCCAGCGCGTCCTCCCAGTATCCCGTATCCACCGGAGTAATGGTCGCGCCGCTCGCGCTGAGTTTTTTCTTCCATTCCGCAAATCCGGCAAGCACGTGCGCATCGCAATCGTGTAGAAACTCATCGCGCACGCATCCAATCCGGAAGCGTGTTTCGGTCATGTCCGGCGCGCGCAGACCAAACAGCGCCTCGGCGAACAACGGCGCGTCGCGCAGGTCCTGGAACAGCCAGCCCAGCGTGTCGAACGTAGCCGCCAGGTGCACACCACCACGCCACAAGCCGCTCCGGTGCGCCAGGTCCACCGACGCGCGGTAGCCGGCGAGTCCGCACAGCGCCGCTGGTACGCGCACCGAGCCGCCGGTGTCCGTTCCGATCGCCGCAGCCGCCGATCGCTCCTGCACGCTCGCCGCAGCGCCGCTAGAGGACCCGCCGGTGAGCCGTCGCGCATCGCTCGGCTGCACGCAATCGCCGTAGTCCGGATTTTCTCCCGTGATGCCGTAGGCCAGCGGATGCATGTGCGTCTTGCCTATGATGGTCGCGCCCTGCGAGCGCAGCCGAGCCGCCACGGCGGAATCCTCGCGTGCCACACCATTGCGCTCGGAGTAAAAACGCGCACCCAAAGTCGTTGGAAATCCTGCCACGTCGAAGCAATCTTTAATCGAAACAGGTACTCCGTACAGAAGCGGCTTGGCAGCGTGCGCGAATCGCGACGGCAACGCGTCCGCTTCCCCCCGCACCTTTTCGGCATCGAGCGCGAGGTAGACGTTGTGGCTCGCGTTGCTGTTTACGCGCGAGAGCGCCTCCTCGCCTGTGGCGCGTGGCGTCGTATCTCCGCAAGCGAGCTGCTCGCTAAGTTGTTGCACGGGACTGCGCTCAGGAAGCACGGGCATCAACGCATTTTAACCGCATCCACTGCGCGCGCATACGGACGGAATTCGCGCCCGCCGCGAAGAGAAAGGAACGAGCAGGAAGGGTTGCCGGGATGGCCGCCGTTCCTGCTCGCGTGGGCTGGACTAGAACTGAAGACTGAGAGACATCTGAATTTGCCGCGGGCTGCCGATGGTCTTGTTCACAACGCCCAGACCGAATGGGCAGTTGTAAAAGCCGTTCACCGCGTTCTTTGTGCCGCATCCCGTCGGCAGCGCAGGTGTACCTTCCACCGGTACGTTGTTGTAAAACTGGTTTTGCGAGACGTCATCGAGCGGGATGTCGAAGCTCGGCGTGTTGGTCAGGTTGAAGACGTCGAAGCTGTACTTCAGCGAAACCCGTTCGGTGATCTGCGTGTTCTTCACGACGGATATGTCCGCGCGTCTTTGCCAGGCTTGCCGGAAGATGTTGCGCTGGCCGCTCGTGAAGTTGGTCTCGAAGGTATCGCCCGGTGGAATGGCGCCATTCAGGTCACCGGGAGCAAGCAGCGGCAGCGTGAAGCACTGCGACTTGAGTGCGTACTGCGGATTGTCCGGAGTACCGAATGCGCCCGACATACCGGTGAGCGCATTCTTCGGTGTGCAACCCGGCGCCAACGGCACAATCGGGTTGGTGATGCCATCATTGACGCCGTAGAAGATGCTGCCGACTGCGCCGGTGTAATCGACGATGCTATAGGGCTGGCCGCTTTGGAAAACTCCGATGCCCTCGATCGCCCAGCCGTCCGCAATCTTGCCCTTCCAGGAAGATTCGCTGAAAGCCTTCGGGAACTGATACAGGTACGAGAAATTGATGACGTGCGTGCGGTCAAAATCGGAGTTGCCGTATCCGGAGCGCAAATCGAGCGGGTTATTTCCGTTGTAGAACAATCCCATGGCGCTCTGTTCATCTAGAGCGTGGGAATAAGTGTAGGAGAAGCCCAGCTGCAATCCGTGGTTCATGCGCTTTTCCACGTGGACCTGCAGCGCGTTGTACGCCGACACGCCTGCGGCGGTGTAGGAAAGCGCTTCGGAGGAATAGCCAATGTACGGAACACGAAGGTCCGCATTGCCTCCTTCGTAGTTGTTGAGCATCGTGGTTCCGTCCGGAAGAGTTATCGGAGCGCAAACGGTGCAGCCGGCAGGACCCTGCACTGTGTAACCGTAGGTGTAGTTCTGCTGGAAAGGCGTGCCCTTGAGCGTGGGGTTGGTCGGAGAGGCGATCTGGGCCTGGTTGAACGGAACCGGAATCACTTCATGACGCCCCAAGTTACCAACATAACCGATGTCAATCGCCAAGTCGCGGCGTGGCTGCCATTGAACGTCCAGAGTCTGGTTCATGGTGTAAGGGAGCTTGTTCTTTCGATTGTAAACACCGAAGGGAAACAGCGGCTGCCCTTCGAGGATGCCTGCGGCGATGCCAGCTCCCGGAACCCCGGTATTCGGCAGGTAGTTGTCAATGGACGCCGGATTACCCGTAGGAGGAGGACCCAGCGACGCGCCCCACGGATTCGTGAGCCCGTATGTGCCGGGATCGCACGTCGGAATGTAAAATTGATAGTAAGTGGTCGCGGTGCATTCCTGTGCGCTCACGAACGGCGGCGCCTGATTGACGCCGAACGGTCCGCCGGTGACGACGCCGGCCGCAAATCCTGGGGAAAGATAGGTAAAGAGTTCTCCGCGGTCGTAGTACAGGCCCCAGCCCGCGCGCACGACCAGCTTGTTGCTGAACCTGCCGGGGCTCCAGGCCAAACCTAGGCGCGGCGCAAGGCCCCATTGGCGGCCAGTGAGAGTGGAATCGCTGACGCCTTTGCTCGCAAATTGCTTGTTGTTGCCGGCCACAATGATGCCGTTGGAGACGAGAGTGTCAGACGCAGGGTCGTAGTTGTAATCGGCAGGATCGAAATTATAGAGACGCCCGTATTTTTCAGACATACCGCCATCGTCGTCGAAGCGCAATCCAACCGTGAAGCTCAGGTTGGGGCGAAACTGGAACTTGTCCTGAACATAAAGTCCCCATTCATTGGCGCGCAGGTAACGGTTGGCATTGCCCTGCAAAACGTTGGTCGTGACATAGCCATCCGTCGTATAGGGCGTGACGAGACCCTGCAAGAACTGCGAAAGATCCGCCGAACCGATCATTCCGGTGCCGGGTCTCAGGTCAATGGTGTTCAGCTGTGTGTAGGAATATGTGCCGCCGAACGAAAGCGTATGCTTGCCCCGGTTCCATGTGGCATTGACCGAGGGCATGAAGCGATTCTGGAAAATCCCGGTGTTGGCTCCCTGCGATGCGGCTCCCTGGCCGATGGTCATCGGCGATTCGTTGACGGGTGTGGGAACGCAATTGGGATCAACGGACGTCGGGGGGCATCCGGAGTTATTCGTCCCATAGCCCAGCATGTTGACGATCGTTATGCCCGGAAAGAAATTCGACCCGAATGTATTGATCGTGGACTGCGCCGGTGATGCGCCCGTGGACGATTCGACGAAGCTGGCGAATTGCGAAGGAGTGAACGGTTGCCCAATCGTGCTGAAGATTTTCTCGCGAATGAAGCCGAACCCTTCGGCAACGCTGAGATTGGGCGTAAGCATTTGCGTGTTGGTGATGGAGGCGACCTGACTGCCGGCGTCGAGGCGCTGCGTGAATCCCGGCACAGTGGAATACGCGTAGGGCACGACGCTGGGATCGTGCTGGTAGTAATACTTCAGCGCCAAGGTGTCCTTGGAGTTGACGATCCAGTCCAGATTGCTGACCGCCTGATCGGCTATGAAATACGCGGTGCCGGGAATGAGAGCGTTTTCCGGGAAGTTGATTGTTGGGACGTGGCCGTCATTCCAGGGAACCAGGTATTGCCCGTTCGGGAGTTTGTACTGAAACATCGCCAAAGCGATCGGACTAATCTGGTTGGGGCCTGTGCCCACGCTCCCGTCCAGCGTCGAGAAGAAACTGTTATTGGAGATCGCGGCCAGGCAAGGAGCCAGCGTCGCAGTTGCGCGAGTGGCTCCGCAAGCCGGAACTCCATCCGCGGCATTGCCATTGGGCGTAAAGTCGAACGGCACCGTCGCGCGCCCGATGCCGATCTCCTGATCGGAACTGTGCACATGCTGATAGGCGAGATAGCCGAAAAGTTTGTTCTTGATGATGGGCGCGCCAAAGGTGCCGCCCGCCGTGTAGCGATGCAACTGCGGATTCTTTTCGTCAGCGGGAATATTGGGATCCTGATTGAAAAAGAAAGGCGCGGCGTTCAGCGCGTTGGTCCCGCGATGCACGTACGTGGAGCCGTGGATTGCGTTGGTGCCCGAAGCGGTGCTCATATCAATATGCGCGCCGCTGGTGGAACCCTGTTGCGCGTCGTACATCGAGGTATTGACGCGAACTTCCTGAATGGTTTCCGGAGCGGGAGTGGGCAGGGACTGACCGACCGCGAGATAAGGCGATGCGGTGCTCTGAATCACTCCGCCGTTGCCGCTAGCAGCTCCGCTGACTCCGGTGTTGTTCACGATGCGCGCCGAAGCCACCTGGCTGGTGCTCTTACCGTTGAACAGACTCTTGGCGTCCACGCCATTCAACAAAAAAGTGTTGCTGGTATCGCGCTGGCCGTTGGCCCAGATGGGCTGGTTGCCCAGGCCAGCGTTGGCGCCCGTGCCGGCTGGCAATTCCGCGCTTACGCCGGGAGAAAGAATGGCCAGGCCTGTAAAACTTCCGGTTGGCAGCGGGATGGCTTCGAGTTCGGCTTTATCGAGGACGTAGCCGTTCGTCGTGTCTACCGCGTTCAGCAGCGGAGTTTCTTCGACGGTGATGGTCGTTCCCACTTGGCCGACTTTCAGCGAAGGATTCAGGCTCACGGTGCGATCGGCCTGCACGAGAATGGATGGAATTTTCTGCGTTTCAAAACCGTCGTGGCTGAATGTGAGGGTATAGGTGCCGATCGGCAAGTTCACAAATTCGTAGGAGCCGCTGGAGTTGGTCTTCTGCGTTCGTGTGAGCGTCGTCTGATCGCCGATGAGCGTCACCAGAGTGTCTGCCAGCACGCCGCCCGATGTATCCGCGACCGTTCCGGTGATGCCGCCCAGAGTTTGCTGCGAACGCGCGCCCGGCGCAAATGCCAGAGCCATGCAAATGCACGACGCCAGAAAGAAAATCGAGAGCCGGACTCTCTCAAACATTTGTTCCTCCGATCGGTGCGGACAGACCTCCCCACGGGAATGCCGTCCGAAAGTTCGCACGGTAAATTTTCGCGTTTTATTGAAAGCGTTGCCCAGATGCGTTACTTCACCCCAAAGATGGAGGGAAGGTACGCTTATTTCACGCCGGCGCGTAGTATTTTTAATCTATCGCAGGTATCAATTATTTCTATGGCTGATTTCCACAGGGAGCATGGGCATGCGGCGGGTGTTTCGCGGCTGGCAGCGACAGGAGGCCGGGATTCACGCGCGCGCGCGGCCGGCGATGCGATACCATCCGTCCTCGCGGGAGAGCTTGATGACACTGCGCACAGCGAAGCTAGTGATGGTTCTTGCTGTGGCCTTGTACTACACGCTGCTGGTGTTCGACAACATCACGGACTACAACTCGAACTATCAATTTGTTCGCCATGTGCTGATGATGGACTCGACATTTCCGGGAAACCGCGGAATGTGGCGCGCGCTGAACCAGCCCGCTGCACACACCTTCTTTTATTTGTCGATCATCGCGTGGGAACTGGTGACGATGATTCTGTGTTGGTGGGGCGGAATACGCCTCGCGCGAGCATTGCGTCAAAGCGCGGCAGCGTATCATCGCGCCAAACGAATTTCCATCATCGGGCTGACGTTGGCGTTGCTGATGTGGCTGGTGGCTTTTCTGACTGCCGGCGGAGAATGGTTTCTGATGTGGCAGTCGAAAGCGTGGAACGGTCAGGAAGTGGCAGTTCGGATGTTCACGGTGATTGGGATCGTGCTACTGCTGCTGGCGCAGCCCGATACCGATGAGCAGCCCTAGAGCGGCTGAGGAACACTCGGCCACGATCGAAAATTCCGGCTGCGGGGGATAAAGCCCTTTTCTGTGCCGAGCATTACGGCCGGACTGCAGTCCCGCCCTTCCGAGCCTGAAGATTGCGAGAGCGCTTCTAGATTTTTTCCTGTGCGATACTCTTGCGGCGGCTGTTTATCAGAAACCAGAGCAGTCCGGCGGCGAGATACACGAGATAGATATACGGGAGCTTGCCGTAGGGGCCTTCGGGGACGGGATAGAGATTGCCAGCGAGCGCCAGCAGCATGGCGAGGCCCGCGAGCCAGGCGAGAATTTGCGCGCCGGGAGTGTATGCACCGTGGTTGCGCAGATAGCGCGGTAGCGCGATCGAGACCAACGCATAGGCTACGATAAAACCGTAGGTCGCAAGCGAACCCAGCCAGCCGTAAACGTCCAGGCCGCTTGCGCCACGCGCCGCCAGCACCGCCACCGGCAACACCGCGGCGATTCCGGTAACTACGACTGCGTAGCTGGGGGTCTCATTGCGCGCATGGGTGGTGCCGAGCGAGCTGTGCGCGAGGCCATTGTGCGCCATCAGCAGCAATACGCGCGCGGCCGCGGTGATGCAGGCCAGCGTTCCGGCGAACATACTGACCAGCGCGCCGATATCAATCAATAATCCAAACAGGGGAACGCCGCCCACGGCTGCGACCACGTGCATCGGCGCGGGACTGGTTCCTAAATCCTGGCCGGCGGTGCGGAATCCTAGAACTTCGGTGTATGCGCAAACCGTGAAGAATGCTCCGCCGATGATGGCGGACTGAATCACGGCGCGCGGAATTGTTTTGAGCGGATTGCGCGCTTCGGCGCCCAGCGTGGTGGCGCTTTCAAAGCCTACGAAGCTGAAGAGCGCCAGCACCAGGCCGAGCCGCAGGCCGCTGCCGGTCATGCCGTGCAATTTCCATTGCTCCCAGTCCAGATGCAGGCCGTGGCGCAGGAGCACCAGCGCAATCACAAGGACGATTACCGCGACCGAGACCGCTTCCATCCACAACATCAGTCGGGCGGAGATTTTTACATCCCGGTAAGCGATCCATACGGCGACGCCGGTTCCGAGCAGGACCAGAAGCACGGCAGAGATTTCGTGGCCGGTAGCGTCGCGCAAAAGAAGATTTGCGAAATGATAGAAGCCACCGATGACGCTGGAGCCCGTCGCAACGTAGGCGAGCAGCAGGCTCCAGGCGGCCGTCGCGCCCAGCCATGGTGGCAGGATCATGGATGCGTAGGTGTAGAGCGAGCCGGGCGACGCGGAGTAGCGGGCAAAACGCGCGATGCACAACGCTACGAGCAGAACGGCGATGGTCGCGAGCAGATATGCGAGCCACGTGCCGTTGCCGGCGAGCGCGCATACCAGAGGAATGGTGGCCGCGGGAGTTGTAGTTGGGGCGATCGTCGAGACCGATTGCGCGAGAGTTTCGAGCGGGGAGAGCGCGCCACGCCGCAGTCCGTATCCGGCGACTTCAGGATTTTTCTGAGGCGAGGGTGTGGTGGAAGGCTGATTCCGCGATTCGCCAGAATTTGCGGACGCGCGCATGGCGTACCATACAGGCTCATTGCCGAGGGCGCAAGCGATACGGCGGCCGCGACAATTCCTTTCTGTTTCCATTCGCACGAAGTCGTGCGGGCTTGGCCGGTCGCTGTGATATAGATTCGCATCTCGCTCGCCTACATCGGGAGTTCGCCGAACTGGCTTGGGGGGAACAGATGCCGAAACTCTCTCTGCGTTTTGCTGGGTTGCTGTTGCTGCTTGCTTGCTGCGCAGAACTTTCACAGGCACAGAGCGCGGCGCCTAGCGCGACCATCCATATCAAAGTCGTGGTGGTTACGATGTTTGAACGCGGCGAGGATACCGGCGACGTTCCTGGCGAATTTCAATTGTGGGTGGAGCGCGAACATCTGGACCAAATTCTTCCGCTGCCGAGCGGCTATCACCACGTGCGCTTGAACAAGGATGGCGTGTTGGGCTTGCTGACCGGCGTGGGGACAGCGAAGGCTGCGGCGTCGGTGATGGCGCTGGGGATGGATCCGCGCTTCGATTTTTCAAAAACATATTGGATTGTCGCGGGGATCGGCGGCGGCGATCCGGCCGACGTGTCGCTCGGCTCGGCGGTGTGGGCGGACCACGTGGTTGACGGCGACCTGGCTTTTGAAATTGACGCGCGGCAAATTCCCGAGAGCTGGCCGACCGGCTACGTGCCGTTGCGCAGAGGCGCGCCGTACGAGCAGCCGCCGCGCATTGATTACGGCGAAGGCTACACGCTGAATGAGCCGCTGGTGGATTGGGCGGTGCGTCTGACCAAGGACGTGCCGCTGGAGGATTCGGATTCGCTGCGCAAATCGCGCGCGCGATTCGCGGGCTTTCCGAACGCGCTGAAGCCGCCGTTCGTAGCCAGAGGCGATACGCTTTCGGCAAGCACGTTTTGGCATGGATCGAAATTCGACGAATGGGCCAACGCCTGGACGCGCTACTACACCGGCGGCAAGGGCAATTTCATGACGGCGGGCATGGAAGATACCGGCACGATGCAGGCGCTGACCTTTCTCGGTCAGGCGGGGCGCGTGGACTTGCAGCGCGTGCTGGTGCTGCGCACGGTTAGCAATTACGATCGCGAGCCACCGGGCATTTCCGCGGCGGAGAGCCTGCAGGAAATGGCTTCCGGCAATTATTCCGCCTACCTGCAATCGCTGGAAGCCGCGCAGGTGGTGGGCGACAAAGTGGTGCGCGATCTGGTGGAGCACTGGCGCGAACGCGAAGCGACGATTCCGCACTGATCATCGCGTGGTGAGTTCAATCGGCGGCGCAGCGGTGCTGCTTTCAGGATTCGTTCCCTACGTCATACGGCATTGACGCCAGAACGCTCGCGGCCTATAGTTGCGCATTTTTAGCCGGGGAGAAACGGATTGCTCGAGCGTGTCTTCCACCTCGCCGAAAACAAAACCACGGTTCGCCGCGAACTCCTGGCTGGTTTGACCACGTTCATGACGATGGCGTACGTGGTCGTGGTGAATCCGCGAATTCTGGCGGAGGGCGGCATGCCGGTGGAAGGCGTGCTGTTCGCGACTTGCATTTCGGCGGCGCTCGCGACTCTGGTGATGGGGCTGTGGGCGAACTATCCCATCGCTCTGGCGCCGGGAATGTCGCTGAACGCCTACTTCACCTACTCGATCGTGATCGGGCGCGGGGTGCCGTGGCAGACGGCGCTGGGCGTGGTGTTTTTGTCCGGGGTGTTGTTCCTGCTGCTGACGCTGACGAATGTGCGCGAGCATATCGTGAATGGCATTCCCGATTGTTTGAAACATGGAACGGCGGCGGGAATTGGTTTGTTCATCGCCTTCGTGGGAATGCGGAACGCGAAGATTATCGTCGCGAATCAGGCGACGTTTGTCGCGTTTGGAAAAGCTTCCGATCCGCAAGTGCTGCTGGCGGCGGCCGGACTGATCCTGATCGCTATTTTGATGATGCGGAAAGTGGGCAGCGCGATTTTACTGGGAATTGTGGCCATCGCGCTCGCGGGCATCCCGCTGGGACTGAGCCACTGGCCCGGGCAATTATTTTCGTGGCCGCATCCATCGGGTACGTTTCTGAAGCTGGATTTGCGCTCGGCGACGCGGCTGGGCCTGGGAGAATTGATCTTCGTATTTTTCTTCGTGGACTTGTTCGACAACGTCGGCACTTTGGTGGGCGTGTGCGAGCAGGGCGGATTTCTGCGCGATGGCAAATTGCCGCGTGCCAGCCGCGCGTTGCTGGCGGATGCGTTCGGAACGATCGTTGGCGCGCTGACCGGAACGTCCACGGTGACCAGCTACATCGAGAGCGCCGCGGGCGTCGCGGCGGGGGCCCGCACGGGCCTGGGAAACCTGGTGATTGCCGCGCTTTTTTTCGTGGCGATGTTCTGCGCGCCGCTCGTTGCCGCGATTCCCACCTACGCGACGGCGCCCGCGCTGATTCTGGTGGGCGCGCTGATGTGCGGCTCGATTGCGAAAGTTCGCTGGGATGATTTCAGCGAGGCTTTTCCTGCGTTCCTGACGCTGGTGGCGACGCCGCTTACATTCAGCATCGCTACGGGACTGAGTCTGGGCCTGCTTTCTTTCACCTGCCTGAAGATCGGCGCCGGAAAATACCGGGACATCAGCCCGCTGATCTGGGTCCTGTCGGCGATTTTTCTGCTGCGCTTCGCATTTCTCGGCTCGGAGTAGCGCTGGCGCGCGACATTTCCCGTAGCGACCGCAGAAAAACACTGTAGAAAACAAAGAATCACTTTTCAGCTGCGCCAGGCCACGCTAAGCTCAGCATTTTCGAGCTGGGGGCTCGATCCTTCGGAAGATGAATCACGTCACCTCCACTTTCGCGCAAAGCCACTGGATTCCTGTCGGAATTTTTCTGGCCACCTACATTCTGATCGCGGTGGAAAGCGGGCGCGGAAGCCACCTGGACCGCACGGCGGCGGCGTTTTGCGGCGCGGTAGCAATGGTGCTGGTGGGCGCGGTGCCGCTCGCCGAGGCGTACCAGGCGATCAACTGGGATACCCTGATTTTCCTGCTGGGCATCATGATTCTGGTGGCGCATTTTCAGATTTCGGGATTCTTCGATTGGATCGCGGTGCACGTGGCAGGCATCGCACGAACGCGCTTGGAGTTGCTGGTGCTGCTGGTGTTCGCGACCGGAATCCTGGCGGCAT
>Ga0210394_10001732_pt1 | contig 33054 bp, 28 predicted proteins | sample IncBWC12MmetaG_FD_160121 | JGI IMG/M metagenome (GOLD analysis project Ga0210394, IMG submission 160121) | Forest soil microbial communities from Barre Woods Harvard Forest LTER site, Petersham, Massachusetts, United States - Inc-BW-C-12-M | ecosystem: Environmental > Terrestrial > Soil >... | reverse complement strand
TTCGCCTGCAGAACATCCAGCAGCAGCGCGCTCGCACAGCCAGCCGTGAGAAAGGTCAAACCGAAAAACAGCGTGCGGCGCAGGCGCGCGTGCCAGCGCATCTGCGAGCGCGACCACCCGCTGCTCAAGGCGTCCATTGATAGACCCAGCTTTCTGTCAGCGCCTCGCCATATAAGGTGAGATAGCAGTGCAGATCGACCGGCTTCTTTATCCTGGGGGTGACCACAAATGCGACCCGCCAGACGCCCGTCGCCAGACGCTGCACGGTCAACGCCTCAATCTGGCCGTTTTCGGCGCTCACGTCCGCTTTGACCGGTTGGGCGCCATCGAGTCCGTCCAGATCCCCGCCGGCGAACTCGACCACCATGCGGCGCGCGCCGGCGGCAAACCGCCCTTTGTTGTCGCCCATGGCCGGATTCCCGTTGCGGGTCGCAACAACCCGGCCACCCGGCGGCCAGTGCGGCGTTTGGGCATAGGAAGACAACAGATAGGAGAATGACAGGGGTTTGCCGGCCACGACGGCCTGCGCGGGTACCCAGTAAGCGACCATGTTGTCGTGGATTTCTTCATCGCTGGGAATCTCAACCAGCTCCACTCCGCCCTTGCCCCAGTTCCCGAGAGGCTCGACCCAGTAGCTCGGCCGCGCGTGATATTGGGATTCCACATCCTGGTAGTGAGCGAAATCGCGCTCGCGCTGGATCAGCCCGAAGCCGCGCGGATTTTCGTCCATGAAGCGATTGACCCGCAGCTCGCGCGGATTGGCCAACGGACGCCAGATCCATTCCCCGTGACCGGTTTGCGTCATGAAACCGTCGCTGTCGTGAACCTGCGGACGGTAATCGTCAAAGCGCCGAGAGGTGCCGTCCTCGCCGTAGAGAAACATGGAGGTGAGCGGCGCCACGCCCAGCTTCCCTATACCGTGGCGCGGGTAAAGGTCGCAATGCACTTCGACCTGAGTGACGGCACCGGGTCGAACCTGGAATTGATACGCGCCAGCCACGCTCTTGCCGTCGAGGAGCGCATAGATCGTGAGCACGCGGTCGGATGGCTGCGGCCGCACCAGCCAGAAATCGGTGTAGGTGGGGAATTCCTCTCCGCTGGGCGCTGCGGTATCGATCGCCAGCCCGCGCGCCGAAAGGCCGTAATGCTGATTGCGGCCCAGCACACGGAAATAGGAAGCGCCGAGGAAGACGAGCAGCTCATCCTTGTAGGCGGGTGACTGCAACGGATAGTGCACCCGCAGACCCGCGAAGCCGAGATTCGCCGCAGCCTTCGGGGGCTTCAACAGACGGCCAAAGGTGAAGAATTGCGGGTTGTACGCAACCGGGCTCGCGCCTGCGGCGCTCACCTCGAAGATATTGACGCGCTGCTTGGTACGGTAGGCGCGGTGGAAAAACTGCACTTCAAACAGGGACTGGCCGTGCCACAGCGCGCTTTCGGGGCGAAACCGAATGTCGCGGTACTGATCGTAGCTCAGATTGGCGAGCGCCGCGGGCAACGCTTCCGACAGGGGCTGATAATCGTGCGCCGCGCGTTCTTGCGCGAGCTTTTGCACATCGGCGAAAGTGAAGGGTTGCGGTTGAGCGGGACGTGCCGTCTTCGCCGCATTGGCGCCGGTATGACGGCGAACCTGGGTTGTCGGCGCTTTAGCGGGCGCGCCCGAACTCGTGGCTGTGTCTTGCGACAGCAATATCGACGCGAGCAGAACTACGGCGATCACAGCCGGCTGCCGCAGGCGAAGCCACATGGACGCACCTGGGTTCTCTCTGATTACAGTACGCAGAGCGCCGCATCATACATAGAACGATTATGCCATCTCACACCGGCGCTTTATCTGAATTGCGTGTCCGACGCGGCTGACAAGCCGGGCCGAATCGCAAGCTTGGGCGCTGCTTTTTGCAAACGTCGAAAACTCTGAGGGAACATCCGTGTAAGCGCTTGCCCTTACCTGCGTGCCGCGACCCGCAGCACATACTCCACGCCTCATCGTGGCTGCGGGTCTGACGGTGGCTTTGGCGGCGGCGGCACGTCCAGCACCGCGACACTGATCACCGACGGATCGTCGCGCAGCTTCACATAGAGCTGCCCTTCAGTTGGGCGCGGGACCGGTAGTGCCGATCCCGGAAAACCATCCGGAACCTGTACTGGCTGAGTGAACTGCGGATCGCCGGATACGGAGTCGAGCAGGAACAGGTTGACGCCGGACAGCTTGCAGGCGACCTCCGCGGAGGGTAGCGGACACTCGAGGCTCTTGAGCACGGGCAGACGTACCAGCGTGGCGAGCGCGCCCCAGTCGCCCGCGACACCGTTGCTGACCATCCGGAACCGAAGCGGCCCGAACGCCGAAGACCCGAACGCCTTCGCAGGGTCCAGTGTCGCGACGGCAACCCTGGAATTTTCGAGCGTCATCCCGCCGGCACCGACTGCAAGGAGGGTCGACCATGATCCGTCAGCCGTCGCGACCTCTATTTTCTCGTCACGTGTAAAGGATGGGGGAGTCTGCGCGCGCAGTGAGAATGTCAGTTGCGCGTCCTGCGGCAGCTCGTCCTGATTGGAGAGCCGGATAGTGCCATTGCCGCCGGAAGGCGCGAGCTGCGCACTTTTGCCGATCAGGATCGCACTCGGACGCGGCACGTCGACGGATACCCTGACATCGAAGGCGCGTCCGTCTTTGAATGTGACTCTTGCCTTTGCGGCTTCGCCCTGGCTGAGAACACTGGCGGCATTCGCCGGACGTGCCAGCATGGACAGCTCGTCGCGGCCTTCAATGGTCGACAACGCTCCGGGTACGAACTCGACCCCCTTGAGAACGAGGTTGTCGACCTCGTCCAGACGATTGCCCCTGAGAACGCCCTGGCTGTCTCCGGCATGAAGAGCAAAGCGCTCGAGATGGCCGGCCTCGGAGAAGGCGCGCAGCGCCAGGCTTTGCGGCTGATGCGCGCCGTACTGCCTGACCAGCAGGGTCATCTCACCGGGAGTTGCCTCCTGAAGCTGAAGTTCGATCTCCACTTCGTCCGGCTTCACGCTCTTCCACACAACCTTCAGTTCCTTGCCGGCCGCGTCCTTCAGCGCGATGTCCTCGATGCAACCGACACTACCGGCGCGCAGATGAACCGTGTCCGTGCGACCGACGATCAGCGCCGCTTCGTCCCCCGCGGCCAGCTTCCACGCCTGCTCGCGCGCCTCCACCAGCTGGAAACCCGGCCCGTCGTACTTGTCGAAGCCCCAGTAGCCGTGCAGGGAAGCACGCGTGATGTCGCCCAGGCTCACGTTACGCAGAGCCGAGGTGTCTATGGCAACCCCTCCCCGCTCGGCCTCGGCCCTGGCGGGCAGATCGACGGTGGTGCCGTCCCGGGCCGAGAGTCTCAGCGTTATGCCATGCGCGTAGGCGGTGGAGAACACCAGCGGCGCGCCCTCGACCGGCAGGATCAGGGAGTCCTTTCTCGCGCAATACATCTCCTTGGGGTCGACCGGATGCAGCGGAGGGAACTGCGGAGCTTCGACCGCCGGCAGCCCCACCACCAGCACCGATTTCGGGTCGTGAAACGACGGCGGCGCGTTCAGCGTGAGTGTCAATTGCCGGCCCCGCGCTGCAGCGAGCGCCGGAATGTATTGATACTGTGCGGTGCGAAACGAGTCGAGGATGCGGGCAATATCGAACACCGCGCCAATGAAAGGTCCGAAGTTGGCGGACCTCAGCAGCGGGCTGCTGCTGGCCTCCATGGCCAGATCGCTCGCGGGGCCGGAGGTCAGCGCCTGGGCAATCGATACACTGTGACCATCGCTCAGAATCAGCGATTCCCGGCCTTGCAGCAGGCAGGAGGCCTGCAGTAACACAATCCGGTCCAGACATTTCTCGTCCACCTTGATGGCCAGACTGCGTGCCACGAGCGGCGCGGCTTCCTTGAGCCGGGCGGGATCGGCCTCCCCAAGGGTACGAATCGCGTCCAGATACCTTTGCAGTCGCGAGCGATCGAGTGTGGCCTGGTTAAGGTCCTGGGACGTGCGCACGAATGCCCCCGGACGCCCGCGCACGGCATCCACCAGTGTGTTGAAGTCTCCGCCGGTCTCGGGCGCGAGGAACACCAGTAGCTGCTGAGCATCCTTGGGCACTGTCAGGGTCATCCCGTCCTGCGAACATTTGCCGGCCCACGTCTGGCAACGCGAGAACCAGTTCGCCGGAGGCGGATTGGTCGATCCCCTCAGAAAGGCGGCTACCATGAGGTAATGCGCGGACTGCAGCGCCGTGGGCAGATCCGCCTTCATCCATACGCGGTCACCGGCCGCGAGGTTCGGAACCTGCGAAGCGGGCAAGGTCATGGCACCACGGGTGACTTCGAGCTCAATGCTGGGTCCGGCAAGGTCGAAGTTGGCCGGGTCGGCATGAGCCGCTGCGGCCGCAGCGAGACCGAGAGCGGCGCTCAGCAACGGGGAGCGGTACGACGGACGCATTGCGCTATCTTAGTGGCTGCGCATGACCGGCGGCCAGATGCCTGGGCGAGGCTGCCGCCCCGCCCCTTATTGACCTCGGCGTCCTGCGGGCCCGCGGTTGGTACGTGCGCGGCAGTGCCCGCTACTTCCTGTCCGACCCCGTCGCTGCAATCGTTACGAGAACGAGTCCGTCGGGCGGAATCTCGAGCCTGAGAGCGCCGGCTTCGAGCGGTCGTGCGACGGGCAAGGGCAAGGTGGCAGCGGCACGCAATTCAGTGAGTTGGCGTTGCGTCGGATAGCGCGGAGATCCCATCCTCTCGTACGCCGGGTGAACATTTCCGTGTTCAGCGTCCAGTGACTGAACGCTCGCGGTGTGCGCGGCGCTGTTCTTCACTGTCACTACCACGTTTCGCGCCGTGCGAGTCGAGCCGATCTCGGTGTAGTTCCAGATGGCGAGGACCAGGGCTCCGTCGCCCCGGCGCGTCAGCAGCGCGCCCTCGGCATCGGCGGGAAACCGCTCCTCGCCGAGTTGGTGCAGCAGGGCAAACGCGTTGAAGGCCGGCTTCGGAATGCCACCCACGGCCAATAGCCCGAAGCCTCCGTAGAACGGCGTCTTCACAACACCGCCCTCCTCAAACACGTCGGAAAACGTCCAATAGGACATGTCCTGTACGAGTCCGTCGCATTGCCGCACCGTCTCCGCCATCCACGGCCCCATGTAGGGGGCGTCGGTCACTTGCGGGTGGTTCGCAAAGCTTGCGTTGAATTCCGTCCAGATCAGCGGTAAGGACGGCAACGGGGATGCCTGGATTTCGGAATGCACCTTCTGTACTGCGCGACACACCATCCGGTCACGCGCAATCGGCTCGGCGGAACGGAATATGTTCTCCGGGGTATCGTCGCCGTAGACGTGTGACGAAATGAAGTCGACCGGGACACCGTTTTGCCTGCAGTGTCGGATGAAATCCGGAACCCACGCGGCTTGTGCCGTCGCCGGCCCTCCAACGCGCAGACGCGCATCCACCGCCTTGAGACTCGTGGCGGTGTGGTCGTAGAGCGTCCAGTAAGTGGACTGCTTCGGCTCGCCTGCCCAAAAATCGAGATTGGGCTCGTTCCACACCTCGAAGTACCACCGGCTGACCTCGTCGATTCCGTAACGCTCAACCAGGTGGCGCGCGAACGCCGTGATCAGCGCATCCCATCGGCCATAGTCCTTGGGAGGCGAAACGACCGGACGGTACCAGAAGCTCTGTCGTATATCGCGGCGGGCCAGCTGACGCGGCATGAAGCTGAGCTCGACGAACGGTCGAACGCCGTTGGCGAGCAGCCCATCGTACACCTGGTCGACGTACGAAAAGTTGTATATGGGCTCTCCCTTAGGACCTTCCGCGTACACGCCGAGCTCGTCGTGGAAGATGGCGTGAAAGCGGATATAGGCGACCGCTGTGACGCTGCGGACAGCGCGCAGGTCGTCACGATAACTCTCGCGCAGAGTCAGCGCCGCGCGTCCTGAACCAAACATCCGCTCCCAGAAATGCGGAAATGGTCGCGTCGGCGCCGTCGCATCCACCGTGATGCCACTCTCACCGACTTGTGCACCCACTCGCGTGACGGCGAGCGCCAGTACCAGTAACGCGATCGACGATCGCCAACCCCTGCGCATCATGCACTGCTCCTGTTTCCGACCTTGCCTTACAACTGCCCGAAGCGGCGCCCCGTCTTCGGGTCAAAGAGGTGCAGCCGGTCAGGCGAAAAGGTCAGCGTCACGGCGTCACCCGGAGAGGGGAGCGAGTGCGGCGGCATGCGCAGCGTCAGCTCCGTGTTGCCGGCACGTGCATTCAGAAACGCCTCGTTGCCGACCGGCTCGATCAGCTCGAGCACGGCGCTGAGGCGCGGCTGGCGCGCCAGCGACCCGGTCGCGGCGCTCAGACGCAGGTCCTCGGGCCGCAGACCGGCGACGACCTCCGCCCCGACAAGGGACGCAAGATCCGCTCCGCTCCCGTTGGGCTCTCCGAGGTACAGCCGTGTGAACCCGAGCTCGAGTTGCAGCCCGTCCTGCTGCACCAGGCGCCCGCGCAGAAAGTTCATAGCCGGACTGCCGATGAATCCCGCCACGAACAGGTTGGCGGGTCGCTCGTAAACCTTCATGGGTGCGTCAATCTGTTGAATTTCACCGCCGTCGAGCACGACGATCCGCTGCCCCAGCGTCATCGCTTCGATCTGATCGTGGGTCACGTAGATCATGGTCGCGTCCAGACGGCGGTGCAGCTTCGCGATCTCGGTGCGCACACCCAAGCGCAGCTTGGCATCGAGATTGGACAGCGGCTCATCGAGCAGGAAAACCTCCGGATCACGCACCAGCGCGCGCCCGAGTGCGACGCGCTGGCGCTGCCCGCCCGAGAGCTGCCGGGGCCGCCGCTGCAGCAGGTCCGCCAGACCCAGCAGCTCCGCGGACTCGCGCACGCGGCGCTCGATCTCAGCGCGCGACTGGCCCCGCAGCTTCAGGCTGAAGCTCAGGTTCTCGGCGACCGTCATGTGCGGATACAGGGCGTAGCTCTGGAACACCATCGCGATGTCGCGATCCTTCGGCGCAACATCGTTGACGATCCGGCCGCCGATACGCACCGTGCCGGAGGTGGGTGATTCAAGGCCCGCGATGATCCGTAACAGCGTCGATTTCCCGCAGCCCGACGGACCGACGAGGACGACGAACTCCGAGTCGGCCACTTCGAAGGTGGCATCGGCGACGGCGATGTGCCTGCCGCCGTAGGTCTTGCGTACCCGCTCGAGCTGTACCACAGCCACTCCCGCTCCTCACTCACTCAGTGTAAAATTTGCATCCCGGGGCCTCAGAAAACGTTTTCGGGGCATCCTGCGGAGCATTGTCCGATAACAAGGACGAGGTGCGCCATCACCTTTCCAGCGAATTTCCTGTGGGGTTGTTCGACTTCGGCATATCAGATCGAAGGCTCCCCGCTCGCCGACGGTGCTGCGCCGAGCATCTGGCAGCGTTTCGCGCACACCCCCGGCCTGGTGTGCGACGGTGACACCGGCGATGTCGCCTGTGACCACTATCGCCGCTACGCGGATGATGTCGCGCTCATGAGGGAGCTGGGCCTCACGGCCTACCGCTTCAGCATCTCCTGGAGCCGCGTGATCCCTCAGGGCGCGGGCGCGGTCAATCCTGCCGGGCTCGCCTTCTACGACCGCCTTACGGATGCGTTGCTCAGCCACGGCATCGCACCCATGGTGACGCTCTACCACTGGGACCTGCCGGCGGCACTCGATGACCGCGGCGGTTGGCTGAATCCCGATGCAGCCAAGTGGTTTGCCGAGTACGCCGCGGTCGTGTTCCGCAAGCTCGACGACCGGGTCAAGCTGTGGGCGACGCTGAATGAGCCCTGGGTGGTGACAGACGGCGGCTACCTGCACGGGGTACTGGCGCCCGGCCACCGGAACCGGTTCGAGGCGCCCATCGCCACCCACCAGTTGCTGCGCGCTCATGGGGCGGCGATCCAGGCTTATCGCAGTGAGGGCAGACATCAGATCGGCCTGGTGGTGAATCTCGAGCCCAAACATGCGGCCTCGAGCCTACCTGAAGATCTCGCCGCCACCCAGCGAGCCGACGCGTACATGAACCGCCAGTACCTCGACCCGGTATTCCTGGGGAGCTACCCGCCGGAGCTCCAGGACATCTTCGGCAGTGCGTGGCCGCAGTGGCCGCAGGCGGATTTCGCGCTCATCAAGCAGCCGCTCGACTTTCTCGGTGTGAACTACTACACCCGCAGCGTCATACGCTGCGACGCGGGTTCCTGGCCGGTGCGGGCGGCGGCGGTGCGACAGCGACGTGCAATCTACACGGAAACCAACTGGGAGGTATACCCGCGGGGACTCACGGATACGCTTCTGTGGGTGAAGCAGCGCTACGGCGACCTGCCCGTTTACGTGACCGAAAACGGCGCCGCCTTCTTCGATCCGCCGACGGTCGAAGGCGATCAGCTCGAGGATCCGTTGCGTGTCGCCTACCTGCGCGAGCACTTGCGGGCCATCGGTGCAGCCCTTGAGCAGGGAGTGGACCTGCGCGGTTATTTCGTGTGGTCGCTGCTGGATAACTTCGAATGGGCGCTCGGCTATTCGAAGCGCTTCGGGATCGTGCACGTGGACTTCGAGACCCAGCGGCGCACGCCCAAGGCGAGCGCCCGCTTCTATTCCGGGGTGATCGCCAGCAACGGCGAGGCGCTCAACCCTTGACGCTGCCCATCAGGATGCCGCGGATGTAATAGCGTTGCAGCGACAGGAACAGCACGAGCACCGGCAGCACGGTGAGTACCGCACCGGCCATCATCAGCTCATTGTCCGGCACGTGCTCGCGCGACAGCTGGGCGAGCGCAATCGGCAACGTATACAGATCCTGGTCGGTGAGCACGATCAGCGGCCACATGAAGTCGTTCCAGCTGCCAAGAAAGGTGAACACTCCGAGCGTGACCAGGATTGGCCGCAGCGCCGGCAGCACGATCGACGCGAAGATTCGCATCTCGCTCGCGCCATCGATGCGGGCCGCCTCCAGCAGTTCGTCGGGGATCGTGAGCGCGTACTGTCTGACCAGGAAGACGCCGAAAATTCCCGCCATCGTAGGCACGACCACTGCCGCATAGGTGTTGACGAGGCCGAGCCATTTCATCATCAGAAACAGCGGCAACATCGCCACCTGGCTGGGGATCACCAGGGCCGCCAGCAGGACCTTCAGGATCGGCTCACGTCCGGCGAAGCGCAGCTTGGCGAACGCGTAGCCCGCCAGGGAATTGAACAGCAGCGACAGCAGCGTTGTCAGGGCCGCGAGCCACAGGCTGTTCGCCAGGTAACGGCCGATATTCTGCTGGCCGAAAAGCTGCCGGTAGTTCGCCAGCGTCCCATGGCCCGGCAGCAGCGGCGGCGGAAAGGCGCTCGCTTCCCCGCCGGTCATGAACGACACCGATAGCATCCACAAGAGCGGAAACAGTACGGTTGCCGCAGCGCCCAGCAGCAGCGTATGCAGCAATACTCGGGCACCAGTCGTGCTCATCGGGCTTGCGCGTCGCGCGCGAGGCGCAGTTGCAGCGCCGTGACCGCGAGGATCATCAGGAACAGCAGGAACGCGACCGCGGAGGCGGAACCCAGATTCCACCACTTGAAGCCTTCTTCGTACATGAAGTACAGCACGCTGACGGTGCTTTGCAGCGGCCCGCCCTGGGTCATCACATACGGCTCCGCGAACAGCTGGAAATATCCGGCCACCGTCAGGATGCTCACCAGCAGCAGGGTCGGACGCAACATGGGCAGCGTGATGCGGCGGAACTCCTGCCACAGGCTCGCGCCGTCGAGGCGCGCCGCCTCGTACAGGTCGGCGGGAATGCTCTGCAGCGCGGCAAGAAAGATGACCATGTTGTAGCCGAAGTTCTTCCACACCGCGAACAGGATGATCGCGGGCAGCGCCCAATGCGGATCGCCCAGCCAGTCGATCGGGTGAATGCCGATGTGAGCGAGCGCGTAGTTGAGCAGTCCATAGCGCGTGTGCAGCAGATAGCGCCACACGACCGCCACGGCCACCAGGGTCGTCACCACCGGCGCGAAGAACACGGTGCGAAAGAATGCGGCCAGGTACACCAGCCGCGAGTTGACGAGCAGCGCGCTCGCCAGCGAGGCGGCCAGGGACAGCGGCACCCCCACCGCGACGAAGTAGCCGGTGTTGGCAACCGCCCGCCAGAAGTCGGACGTATGCAGCAGATTGCGGTAATTGCCGAGCCCGACGAAGCGCAGATTGCGGATGTCGGCGAGCGCATAGAGATCGAAGTCGGTGAGGCTCACGACCAGCGCCGCCAGCACCGGGACGAAGAAGAACACACCGATGACCAGCAACGCCGGTGTGGCGAAGGCCCAGGCAGCGTGCCCGACCCTCACGGCGTGCTGCCGCGGCTCAGCAGCCAGCGCCGCTTCTGCAGAATGGCGTCGACATCACGATCGAGATCCGCGGCGCCCTCCTCAACCGACAGATCGCCGTGCACGACGCGCTCGGCCATCAGGCGCATATCGCTCACGATCCGCTCCCATTCAGGAACCTTCGGTGTGGGCTTAACGCGCTCGAGCTGCTCGCGAAAGGCGTGCGCATAGACGTTGCTCGCCAGTTCCGGTGCGCGCCAGGTGCTGCGGCGCGGCGGCAGGTCTCCGGTCAGCTGGTAGAAGCGCTGCTGTATCTCGGGAGAAGAGAGAAATTCGAGCAGCAGCCAGGCATCCTGCTTGTGGCGCGAGCGGCGGAATATCACCAGGCTCGAGCCTCCGGCGAGGGACGCGCCGGGGCCATCGGGGCCGGGCATCGGCGCGGTCATCCAGGTGCCCTGCTGCTCGGGCGGCAGGCGTCGCTTGAATTCACCGATGTTCCACGGACCGGAGATATAGAAGGAGTAGTAGCCGCGCCCGAGCTCGTCCCAGACGTTGGAAATCTGCGTGCCGGTGATCGGCGGCGCCCACTGCCGCTGGAACGCCTCCCGATAGAATGCCAGCGCGCGGCGAAATCCCGGACTGCGGAAATTGCCGTAGCGGCCGTCCTCGCGCAACAGCGGCTCCGGCTGCTGTATCGCCAGCACCAGCAATGGCGCGAATTCGTCGAGTGGCAGCAGCACGCTGTAGCGCTCCGGGCCGACCCGCGTCTTGATGGCGGCGAGCATCCGCGACCATTCCTCCCAGGACCCGGGGGGCTCGGCAAAGCCGGCCTCGGCCAACAGGTCACGGCGATAGAACAGCAGGCGTGTATCGATGTACCACGGCACGCCGTACAGCGTGCCGCCGATGATATTAGTGTCCCAGATTCCCGGAAAATAATCGCTCGCCTGCACGATTGCCGAACGCGCGAGGCTCTGCTCAAGCGGCTCGAGCGCCTTGAGGGCGACAAACTCCGGAATCCAGGTGTTGCCGAGCTGGCACAGGTCCGGCGTCGCGTCGCCCGCGAAGGCAGTGAGGAGCTTCTGGTGAGCGGCGGTCCAGGGCAGCTGCTGGATCCTGACCTCGATGTCCGGGTGCAGCGTGCGGAACTGCGGTAACAGTTGCGCGATCACCTCGCCCTCGCGGCCCATCGCCCACACACTCACCAGGCGGTGCGGTGGCGCCGGCGAGCCGCACCCGACGGCGCACATCAGGGGCAGCAGGACCTTCAGCCAGCGCGGCAGGCTCCGGCTCCCGCCTGCGGTCAGGGGGTCGGCGCGAGCGGACTCTGCACGAGCGCAGCCGATGCGAGCGGATTCAGCACCAGCGGATACTGCCCGAGCGGAGCCGGCGCGAGCGCAGTCGGTCCGAGCGGACCCTGCGCGAGCCACCCGCCCGAGAATCCGGCGCGCTCCAGGCCCTCCCGGACGTACGAATTGCCGCGCATGACTCGCCACACCAGAGCGCTGCGATAGTTCTCGATCATCGCCAGTATCGGCCCCTGATCGATTCCGATGTAGTCCGGGTCAACCCAGCCCGGCAGCACCGGCATCGGCTGTGGCTGGCTCTGGGAACCGCGGACACTCGCGTTAAACGCATCGAGGAATCCGTAGGATGAGTAGATCGAGGATCCGAAGCGATGATACATCTCGAGTGTCGCGGGCAACACGATCTCCGGAGCAAATGGCAGCGAACTGATTGCGGCGGTCGGGGCGATGGTACCGTCGTCAACAATACGGCCCACGGCCACGCCACGCGCGGCGTACTTCAGGAAGCGACGATCCCCACCGAGGTTCGACTCGCGCGCCGGGCCGGGGCCATCGGAAGCGCTCATGCCCCACACGTTCTTGCCGTATCCCTGCCATTGCTTCGGATTCGCAATGGCGTACCTGCGCTGCGCGTAAGTGGCCCGGCGGCTGTTCTCGAAGTAGTCGAGTCCATGGTCGCGCATGTACCCGTCCTGGATGCCGCGGAAATCCACCCATACGTGCGTGTACTGGTGGCCGAAGAGGGGCGCGAAGTTCAGATAGGTCTGGTCGTAGAGCGTGCCCCAGTACTTGTCGTAGCTGCTGGTCCACTGCGTCCAGGCCTGCTCGCCGACGGGATGTGTGGGAGAGCCCAGGGCGAGCAGGTAAACGAGCATCGCCTCGTTGTAACCGTTCCAGTCGAGGCTCGCGAACCCCTGTTCCGGTGTCCACGCGAGCGCCACCGCCGGCGGGCGTGGCTGGGCCCAGGTCCAGTCCACCCGCCGGTAGATCTCTTCGGCCAGCGCCCGGATCTCCATGTCCTGCGGATCCTGGGTGTCGAAATAGCTCTGAACGAAAAGCACGCCGGCGAGCAGCAGCGCGGTGTCCACCGTCGAGACCTCGCTCTCATGGGCGCGCGCGCCGCTGCGCATGTCGATAAAGTGATAGAAAAACCCGTGCTGATTATCCGCGGCGACGAAGAATCGCAGCGTCGCGAGCACGCGCACGCGCGCCGCCTCCCGCAGGATGTAGCCGCGTTCGACCCCGATGGGATAGGAGGTGAGCCCGAAGCCTACCGCCGCGATGCTGGCGAATGAGGGCGTCGGATAGCGGTCGGGAATGAGGCCGTTCCTGGGATTGCCGGTCTCCCAGAAGAAGCGGAACGTGCGCTCCTCGAGATCCGCGAAGAACGGATCCAAGGCACCGGTTGCCTCCGGCGTCGGCGTTGCCCAATGGCCGGGGAGCCCGGAGCCTCCCGCCGCGATGGTGGCGAACGGGGGCGTCGGTACATTGCCGGTCTCCCAGAAGAAGCGGAACGTACGCTCCTCGAGATCCGCGAAGAACGGATCCACGGCCACGGGAAGCGGAGGATGGAGCACGCCGATTGAATCCGGCGCAGGCGTTGCTGAATGGCCGGTGAGCCCGGAGCCTCCCGCCGCGATGCTGGCGAGCGGGGGCGTCGGTGCATTGCCGGTCTCCCAGAAGAACCGGAAAGAGCGCTGCTCAGCATCCGCCAGGAACGGATCCAGGGCCACGGGAAGCGGAGGACGAAGCACGCCGATTGAATCCGGCGCAGGCGTTGCCGGCGTGACCGAATGGCCGGCTGCGCCGGCGCGCCCGCACAACAAGGCACAGCACGCCACCAGTAGCGGCAATACGAGAGCTCCCCGGCATCGGGATCCAGCCGCGCGCGTCAGTGGGTAGCTGCCCATCACGCGCACGCCTTGTCGCGCGGTGTGTGACGCTGTGAACCGGCGCCGCACGAGGCGCGCACCACCAGCTCGACCGGCACGGTCTCAATGGATGAACGCCCGGCGGCGTTCGGGTCGGCGATGGAAACGACCAGGCTCTCCAGTGCGCGCCGCCCCATCGCCGCGATGTCGACGCGCACCGTCGTCAGCGGCGGACTGACGAAGCGGGCGAGCGGAATGTCATCGAAGCCGGCGAGCGCGATATCGTGCGGAACCCGGACACCGGCTTCCGTGAGGGCGAACAGGCACCCGATCGCCATGGTGTCGTTCGCCGCAAAGACCGCTTGCGGCGGCGTGTCGCTCGCGGCGAGCGCCCGGCCCGCCAGATACCCTGACTCTTCGGTGAAATCCCCGTCGATCACCCGCGGCACGCGGTCCGCGGCGAGGCCTGCACGATAGCCGCGCACACGCTCCAGGGCCTGGAAGTCGTTCGCCGGACCGCGGATGTGGGCAATATCCTGATAGCCGGCGGCCGCCAGGTGAGTGGTCATGGCGCGCGCACCACCGAAATCATCAACCACTAACGCCGCCCCGATGCCGGCGGGTTCGTGTGTATTCATGAGGACCGTCGGCAATCCGCTCGGCAGCGCGTCCTCGAGGCTCTCGCCGCCGATGTACGGCGACATCATCAGCAGACCGTCGACGCGGCCGTTCATCGATCGCAGCGCTTCGGCTGCCTCCGCGTTATTGCCGTGCGTGCAGGAGACCAGCAGGTGCAGGCCGCGCGCCCGCGCCGCGCGATCCACGCCGCGGATCAGTTCAGAGAAATACTCCCCGTGGATATCCGGCAGCAGCAGCCCGATGGTGTGGGTACAGCGGCTGATCAGGCTGCGCGCCGCGGCATGTGGCGTGTAATGCAGCCGGCTCGCGGCGCGCAGCACGCGCTCGCGAACGTCCGGGGTCACCGAGCTGGAGTTGTTGAGGGTGCGGGAAACCGAAGCAATCGAAACCCGCGCCCGTCGCGCCACGTCCTTAATCGTCGCTGCCACCTGCCCTCCGCAGGCGCCGCGATATAGGCCATCCCGGCGCCAAGTAAACGTTTTCAGAGAGTCTAGCCAGCGTTCCTCGTGCGTGTCAAACTCGCACTGCCCTCGAAGCAAACATAATCGGGCCCAGGCGCGTGAAGGCAACGATTTTTGTGACGCTGCTCGCAGGCTTCAGCGTGATCGCAGGCTGTGCAGTGCGCAAGCCGTGGGTGCTCGCGCAAGGTCAGCATCCGCAGTCCTTTCAGCGCACGGTGACCGTCGAGGCGCGAGGCCGACTGCTGCTGTTCCTGCCGGCCGGTTTCGACCGCAGCGGCACCACGCGCTACCCGCTGCTGATCTTCCTGCACGGATCGGGAGAGGCGGGCGAGGATCTTGAGAAACTCAAGGTGCTGGGTCCGCCCAGGATCGTCGACTCGCGAGCGGACTTCCCGTTCATCGTTGCCTCACCCCAGGCACCCAACAGTATCGAGCGCTTCGACCCGGTGGTGCTGAATGCGATGCTGGATGAGTTGCTCGAGCAGCTGCCGATAGACCCGGAGCGGGTGTATCTGACCGGCGTCAGCATGGGTGGAATGTGGACCTACGCCTGGGCGAGTCAGCACCCCGATCGCTTCGCGGCGATCGCGCCGGTGTGCGGAACCTGGGAGCCGGCGGACGCCTGCCGGCTTAAAGGTGTCCCGGTCTGGTCATTCCATGGTGCGCAGGATACCGTCGTCCCGCTCGCCGGCGATCAGGCCACGATCGAGGCGATCAGGGCCTGCGGCGGCGACGCGCGGCTCACGGTGTATCCCGACACGGGTCACGACGCCTGGACCGCGGCGTACGCAGATCCGGAGCTTTTTACCTGGCTGTTGCAGCAGCGGCGCAAGCCGGCTGTTCGGCAGAAGTAAAAGCGCGCCTGCGCTTACCGCGCCGGGCGCGTGGCCGCCGGGGGCGCGGCCGCCTGGCCGTAGCGGGCGAGGAACTGGGCGTGCAGGGGCATGGCCTCGACGCAGCTCGCGATGACATTGCGAACGCCGGCGACGAGCTCGTTCAGCTCCCGCTCGGGGATCAGGTCGACGGCCGGATGGTAATTGCGCGGCAGGATGTGCTGACCGAGCATGACCTGCACCCAGCTCGTGATGGCAAACATTTCCTCGGCATCGCGGAAGAAACGCCCGCTGTCCCGGAACAGGCTGATGTTGTCGGCCAAGTGCGCCGGAATCTGCATGCTGCTGCAGTACTGCCAGAATGGCGAGTCGCGCCGCTCGGTCGCAAAGTAATGCAGGATCAGAAAGTCGCGGATACGCTCGCACTCGAACGCCGCCTGCTGGTTGTAACGCTCGATCAGCACCGGACTGAAGCGGCGGTCCGGCATCAGGTTGATGAGCCTCGCGATACCGGACTGGATCATGTAGATGCTGGTCGACTCGAGCGGCTCCATGAAGCCGCTCGCGAGCCCGACCGCCATGCAGTTGCGGTTCCAGAACTTCCTGCGCATGCCGGTGGTAAACCTGAGTTTGCGCGGTTCGGCCAGAGCGCGCCCGTCGAGATTGTTCATCAGGGTATCCGCCGCGGCGTCGTCCTCGATGTAGGCGCTCGAGTAGACGTAGCCGTTGCCGGTGCGGTGCTGCAGCGGAATGCGCCATTGCCAGCCGGCCGCGCGCGCGGTCGAGCGCGTGTACGGCGTGGGCGGACCCACGTTCTCGCACGGCACCGCCACGGCTCGATCGCAGGGCAGCCAGTGAGTCCAGTCCTGGTAGCCGGTGTGCAGGGCCTGCTCGATCAGCAGGCCGCGGAAGCCTGAAGCATCGATGAAGAGGTCAGCGCGCGCCTCCTCCCCGCCCTCCAGCACCACCGCTTCGATGAAGCCGTCGGTGCCGCGCAGCCGCACCTCCACGACCCTCCCTTCGGTACGGCGCACGCCGCGCGCTTCGGCGTAGCGGCGCAGATACGCGGCATACAGACCGGCGTCGAAGTGATACGCGTAGGTGATGTTTGCGAGCGGCGACGTCGCCGGCACGTCCTGCGCGGACGACATGAATTTCCCGAGCGGCGCGGCGGCGGTGTTCAGCGAGTAGGCGCCGATATCGGTGGCCTGGCCCGCGAGGAACAGCTTCAGCCAGTACTGGTGAAACGGCAGCAGCCCGTAGTCATGGCCGATGGTGCCGAAGCCATGGATGTAGCGATCGCCGGCACGCCCCCAGTCGACGAACTGGATGCCGAGCTTGAAGGTGCCGCGTACCTCGCGGATGAACTCGACCTCATCGATCTCCAGCACACTGTTGAAGAGCTTCAGGTGCGGCACGGTGGCTTCGCCCACGCCGACGATGCCGATCTCCTCGGATTCGATGAGGCGAATGGAGCATTCGCGCCCCAGCACCTTCGCCAGGGCGGCGGCGGCCATCCATCCCGCGGTGCCGCCGCCGACGATGAGGATGCTTCTGAGGCGAGTGTCGGCGTCCGCGCTCAGAACTTCGCACTCAGCGTCATCCGCAGCGTGCGGGGCACACCCACAATGTTGCCTATCGGGTTGTAAGCCGCGGTCGTGTGGGTGACCACCCCGTTATCTCCGCCCAGGATGTACTGGTTATAGTTCTTGACGTTGAAGAGGTTCAGCACGTCCACGCGGACCGCAAAGCTCGACACGTCGCCGACGTTGACACTCTTGGTCACTTCCAGGTCGAGGCTGCGATAGCCGAGCCCCGGCGGCGTGCCGGCCCACGCCTGGCAGGCGCTCGCGTTCGGAGGCGGCGGCGCGTGCAAGCAGGTGAAATCGTTCACCGGGGTCGGTGTCTCGACGGTGAACTTGGCTGCGATGATCACGTCCCACGGGATGCCGACCGAGCCGGTCGTCACCAGGCGATGCTTGGGAACCGAGTTCGAGGCAATGAAGGGATAGTTGGCGAGGGTCGCCGCGTCGAACGAGTAGTGCTGGGTCACGTCACGATTCTGCGAGGCGCTGGTATAGGTGTAGGCGACCGTGGCACCCCAGTGCGACTGGGCTGTGAAAGGCTTATCGGCCCCCAGCAGCACCTCGGTGTTGCGGGTCTTGATGCCGTTGTTACCGATGATCAGCGCCCCGAAGCCCGGCACCCCGTTACCCCACGGCTGACCGCCGTTCATGAAGAAGGCGCCATTGGGATAGCGGTTACCCAGGGTGAACGCGAAGCCGTCGTAGCTGTTGATACGTGCGACCGAGAGATTGGTGTTCCAGTCGCCGAGTTTGTTGCGGATGCCGAGGCTGAACTGATCGGAATAGGGAACCTTGAGGTTGTTGTTCAGCGCGTCGACCTCCTGGCCCGTGTTGCTGGAGCCGACGAGCGCCTGCAGGTTCGTCAGGCCGTTGAGGTATTTCGGATTCCAGGCTACGCAGGTCGGCGAGAGCGCGCACGGATGGTCGTTGGTGTGAAAGAAAATCGTGGATTCGGGCAACGACGCTTTGGTCTCCTCGAGCTGCAGATAGTCGAACAGGTCGCGGTCGTAGGAGCGCCCGACACCGCCGAACACCACGTGCCGCTGATCGGCCTGCAGGTCATAGGAAAACCCGAGGCGCGGCTGGATCTCGCCGGCGTAGGCCGAGCGGTTGTGGCCGTTGCTGATGTAGTCGTTGACGTTGACGCCGCCGAGCGCCAGCGCCTGCGCATAGGTCTGACCCGGGGTGAGCGCATTCGGATTCGGCCCGTTGAGCGCGGCGACCACGTTGGCGGGCGTCACGTAATTCTCGAACGTGGGCGAGACCTCGTAATCCCAGCGCACACCGACGTTCAGGGTCAGCTTGTCGGTGGTCGCCCAGTCATCCTGCAGGTAGATACCCAGCTGCCGGTTGTTGGAAGTCGCAACGGGATTCAGCCCCGGGACCGGATTGGTGAAGAACGCCTTGTACGGAATGACCGCCGTGCCCTGCTGCGTGCTCACGTCGTAGGAGAACTGCGGGTTGATGTTCTCGGCGTCCTGTGCGGTGAGCTTCACCCACTTGTACTTGATGCCGGTCTTGACCGTGTGATCTCCGGTCCACCACTGCAGGTGGCTGAAGGTCAGCTGCTCCTCGATGGCGGGCCCCTTCTGGCCCTTGTTCTGCTCGGACAGGGGACTCGCCGGCCCGGTGACGACGATCGTCTGGTCGTTGCCGTTCATGAAGCCGGCGGACTGCCAGGTGTAGACGGCACCGTTCCCCAAGGCATTGGCCGTGGGTGAGTTGAAGGAGTCCTCGTAGGTGACCAGCAGCTCGTTGAACCAGCGGTCGGCACTGCGCTCCCAGCGCAGATCGAAGCGCTTATCGTTATTGATGGTGTCGAAGCTCGCCGACAGCGCCGTGCTGCCGGCATCAATCCCGGCCTGACTCTCGCGCCGCACCTTCGCGCTCAGCACGAAGCGATCAGCGGTGGTGGGCTCCCAGTCCAGCTTGCCGAAATACAGGTCCTCGTTGAAGCTCTTGTCCGCCGGCCCGAGCTGCGCGGCGACGCTGGCCGGCAGCTGGGCGAGAATGCTCGCAGGCGGTGAGCTTCCGGCTGTGATGGCGACCGGCGTGATGTAGCGCTTGCCCTCGTAGACCACGAAGAAATGCATGAGGTCCTGGATGATCGGTCCGCCGAAGTCGCCGCCGAACTCCTTGTCCTTGGAATCTGTCTTGACGTTCGGCACCGTGTTGAGTTCTGAGGGCGTCTGGGCGCGGAAATTCTGACTCGTGTAGGTGCCGAAGACCTGGCCTTCGAACTTGTTGGTGCCCGACTTGGTCCCGGCGGTGATGGCGGCGCTCGAGATCTGGTCGTACTCGGCCTTGTAATTGGACGTGATTACCTTGTACTCGCCGATCGCGAGCTGCGGGAACGGATTCCCCTGGCTGAAGAACTGCCCGCTGACACCGCCTTCCTTGACGTAGTTCTTCTGCCCCACGCCGTCGATGTACACGTTGACCGTGCTGGTGCTCATCGCACCGCCCTGGAGCGAGGTGTTGCCGCTCGAGTCAACCTTGAACTGCATGCCGGGGACGGTATCGGCGAATTCCAGGAAATTGCGGGTGAGCTGCGGCACGGTCTCGATCTGCTGCTGCGAGATGATGGTGCCAATCTCGGAGGTCTTTACCTCGGCCAGGCGTCGGGCCGTGCCTGAGACGGTGACCGTTGCGAGCTGCTCCAGGTTCAGGGTCTCCGTCGTTGCGACGTTCAGGGTAACGACCTGCTGCGTCCCCGGGCCTGCGTCCACGTTGTACGTTCCGGCGGGCAGCCCCACGATGGCGTACGTGCCATCGGGGCCCGCCTTGGTGCGGCGTGTGAGACCGGTATCGACATTTTTCACCGTGATTTCGGTATTGGCTTCGGCCTTGCCCTCGAGCGTGGCGCCGGCGTCCTGCGCCCAGGTGAGACTCGGCGCGCAGGCTGCCGAGGCGAGCGCGGAGGCGACGAACGATGCAATCAGACTCCGGCCGCCCGGTACTGGCTTTTTCATATCATCCCCCTGTCGAAACCGATGGCGTCGCCGCTTACGACGCCTCCAACAATCCAATGGATACCGTCCAGCTCAGGTGCTCACGTTCCTCCACGAGATCGCGCCCGTGTCAGGCGCCGGCCGGGCGCGGGGGCTCGTCGCGCCCCGCAGGATTCCCGTACCACCAGCTCCGCGGGCACCGTCTCGGTCGATGCGGGCGTGGTCTCCGGCGCCTCGATCGCGGCCGCGAGGCGTTCGAGGGCGCGTGCTCCCAGTTCCGCCATGCGCACGCGCACGGTGGTGAGGGGCGGTGATACGAAGCGCGCCATGGGAATGTCATCGACACCCGCGAGTGCAATATCCGCAGGCACGCCCACGTGTGCCTCGTTGAAGGCAAACAGGCTCCCCAGGGCCATCATGTCGTTGGCCGCGAAGACCGCATCCGGCCACTCGCGACCCTGCGGTGCCAGCAGGCTCTGTGCGGCGCGGTAGCCCGACTCTTCGGAGAAATCGCCGGGCAGAACCCGCTCACCTGCCTCGAGACCGAGCGCGCGCAGCGCCTCGCGATACCCCGCCAGTCGCTCGGTGGCGTCGAAGTTGTTCTCCGGTCCGGAGATGAAGGCGATGCGACGGTGTCCGACCGCGGCCAGATGGCTGACCATCGCGCGTGCACCGCCGCGGTTGTCAATGCAGAACGCGGAGTGACCGTAGCCGAGAACGGGCGTGTTCATCAGCACCGCCGGCGTATCGGCGGCCGAGTGCTCGGCGAGGAAGGCGGCATCGGCGTACGGGGACATGATCAGCAGCCCATCGACCCGGCCCTTGAGCGCGCGGATGGCCAGCGCCGCCTCCTCGGCAGAGCCGTGCACACCCGACAACAGCAGGTGCAAGCCCCGCCCCCGCGCCGCCTGATCGATGCCGCGAATGATTTCCGAGAAGAATTCGCCGTACAGGTCCGGGAGCAGCACCCCGATCGTGTGCGTCAGCCCGGTGCTCAGACTGCGTGCGCCACTGTCCGGCACGTAGCGGAGCCGCTCAGCAACGCCGAGAATGCGTTCCCGAGTCGCCTCCGAGACGTTGCCGTGCCCGTTGATCACACGCGACACGGTCGCGGTGGACACTTGTGCCTCCCGCGCGACGTCCTTGAGGGTCACGCCCATTCCCTCCCCCGGCCAACTTGCAAACGTTTACATCTAACATGTAAGCGCTTGCCTAAACGCGTCATGGAGCGTACTCCTCCAGCCGGGCTTGTTCAAGAAGTGCGCCCGCGCGACGCGTTGGTCCGGCGCGTCATGCCCGAGCTTCGGCTGCAGACCGACCCAACAGTTGAGCTCGAGCCCCTCGCGATGCGAGGCGCGATCTGCTGCGGTGCATTCGCCGGCGATGGCCCGGCACGGATGGAAGGAGCATAGTCATGGCCATGATCCTGGGAATGTCCACCGCGGCCTTTACCTTGTTGCACGTGGTGGTGCTGGCGGGTTTCATCGCACTCGGTGTGGTTGCGGCCAGGCGATTTCATCCCGGCGTGCCTGCGCCCGCGTCTGGCTGAGAAACCCATGGACGGGCACGGAGACTTCGAGCTCACCGTCGCCGTCAGCGCCATCGATCACCTGACCGGCGCTGAGCACGCCGCAGTGACCGTGGTCGAGTATGCCGATTTCGAGTGCCCGAACTGCAAGCAGGCGCAGTCCGCGGTCAAGCTCCTGCTCGAGCGTTTTGACGGTCGCGTCCGGGTTGCCTTTCGCAATTTTCCCCTCGAGGACGTCCATCCACGCGCGTTGGCCGCGGCCGAGGCCGCGGAGTGCGCAGGCGGCCAGGGGAAGTTCTGGCCGATGCATGACCTGCTGTTCGCCCATCAGACGCACCTTAAACCGAAGGACCTTCACGGTTACGCGCAGCAGCTCGGCCTCGACATGGCGCGCTTCACGGCAGAGATGGACGATCACGTCTACCTGCAGCGCGTCCGCGAACACCTGCAGGGCGGCACAGACAGTGGCGTTCGCGGCACCCCGACGTTCTTCGTCAACGGCAGGATCGAGGACGTCTCGTTCGGTTTACGGGCCCTCTTTGACGCAGTCGAAGCGAGACTGCGTCCTGCCCCCGGCAAGTAAGGCATAAGGCACGCCCTACGGCTGCGGCGACGAGCGTTTCTCGCGGGGCTGCTCGGGCGCCTCCTCCATGACCTCATACCAGATGGCGTTCAGTACGCCGAACGCGAGCGCAAGTCCCGTACCGAGAATCCAGCTGAAGTACCACATCGTTGCAGTCGCTCCCGATCAGTACAGGCCCGCGTGCCGCCGGGTCTCCTCGAGCGTGATCCGGCCCCGGAGCACACGGAACACCCACGCGGTGTAAGCAACGACCACGGGCAGAAAGACCCCGACAACCACCAGCATGAGGAACAGCGTTCGCGCGCTGCTCGAAGCATCCCACACTGTCAGCCCGTGGTCGGGACGCGCGGACGAAGGCATGAGAAACGGGAATAGCGCGATTCCCGCGGTCAAAATGGTCCCGGCCAGCGTCAGGCAGCTCGACAGAAAGGCGCCGCCAGCCCGACGCCTGCCGAGCAGGGTCCAGGTCACCCCTGCCGCGAGCAGCGCGATCGCGGGCGCCAGCCATAAGCTCCCGTGCGCCCGGAAATTCCCGAGCCACGCTCCCTGAATGAGGGCCACGTGCTTGGTCAGCGGATTCGACGGTCCGATCGAATTGACTTCCGACATGATCCGATGACCCGCCATGGCGGTCGCAACCCAGACTCCAGCTGCGATGAAGCAGATCGCGTACACGACGCCGGCCGCGCGCCCGACCGCGGCGGCGCGCCCCGACATGGGCTCGCCGACCTTGAGCGCGGCGTACACCGAGCCGTGCATGATCAGCATTGAAAGGCTGACGACCCCGGCCAGCAAGGCGAAGGGATGCAGCAGGCCGAAGAATCCCCCCGTGAAGACCGGCCGTTGCAGCTCATCGAAATGAAACGGCAGGCCCAGGAACAGGTTTCCGAAAGCCACGCCGAACAGCAGCGCCGGGACGGCGCCGCCGACCAGCAAGGCCCAGTCCCAGGCGTTGCGCCAGCGCGCAGCGGCGATCTTGTTGCGGAACATGAACCCCACGGGCCGCAGGATGAGCGCGAGCAGCAGCACGAACATGGCGAGGTACAGGCCCGAGAACGAGGCCGCATACAACAGGGGCCACGCCGCAAACACCGCGCCGCCCGCCAGGATGAACCACACCTGGTTGCCCTCCCAGACCGGCTCGATGGACTCGAGCAGCGCGCGTCGCTCCTCATCCGTGCGTCCGACGAAGCGAAACGTCGCCCCGATGCCGAGATCGAATCCGTCCATGATCGCGAAGCCGATCAACAGCACGCCCAGGATCAGCCACCAGATCAGGCGCAGGGTTGCATAGTCGGGCACGGCCCTCTCCTGTTCACTGCACGCCAACCGGTGCGCGCTCGGGCGGCCAGTACCCGAGTCCGTCCGGTCCGCGGCGGATCATGCGCACCAGCAGGTACATGTCCACGACCGCCAGCGCAGAGTAAAAAACCACGAAACCGGACAGCGACAGCCAGACGTTGCCGGCCGGTGTCACCGACACGCCGAGGAACGTCGGCAACAACCCGTCGACCGACCACGGCTGGCGGCCGTACTCGGCAACGATCCAGCCGAGCTCCGCGGCGATCCACGGCAGCGGCAGACTGAGGAATGCAATCCGCAGGAACCAGCGGTTCTGCTCGAAGCGGTGGCGCGCGGACAGATAGAACGCCGTGGCGAACAGCAGGATGAGGAACAAGCCGAGTCCTACCATCACCCGGAAACTCCAGAACAGTACCGGTACATTCGGCACCGTTGACCACGCGGCCTGTTCGATCTGTCTGGATGTCGCGGCGGACGGGTCGCTGACGTAGCGCAACAACAGCAGCCCGTAGCCAAGATCCGCCTGGTGCGCCGCGAAGCGCGCCTGGGCCGCGGCGTCGGCCGGATTTGCGCGCAGCGCCTGCAGCGCCGCGTGTGCCTCGACGCCGCTCTCGATGCGCACGCGGGCCCGCGCCACCAGATCGAGAATGCCCACGACCGGCGTATCGACGGAGCGCGTCGCGATGAGCCCCAGCAACCACGGCACTCTCAGCGCTGCGTGTGTGGTGCGCGCCTGCACGTCGGGAAATCCGAATACGGTAAAGCCCGCCGGTGGTTCCTCGGTGCGCCATTCCGCCTCGATCGCCGCGACCTTCATCTTCTGGTTGTCGCTTGCCAGGTACCCGGACTCGTCCCCGAGCACGACCACCGAGAGCGCGCAAGCCAGCCCGAAGCTGGCCGCGACCGCCATCGAACGCCTCGCGATGTCCACGTTGCGGCCGTGCAGCAGATACCAGGCACTCACCGCCAGCACGAATACCGAACCTACGACGTAACCGGCGGCCACGGTATGCACGAACTTCGCCTGCGCCACCGGATTTAAGAGCACCTCGCTGAAGGAGAGCAGCTCCATCCGCATCGTCTCGGGGTTGAACTGCGCGCCGACCGGGTGCTGCATCCAGGCGTTGGCGATGAGAATCCACAGCGCCGAGAGGCTCGAGCCGAGGGCCACCAGCGCGGTCACCACCAGATGTCCGACACGGGAGAGCCGCTCCCAGCCGAAGAAGAACAGGCCGACGAACGTCGCTTCCAGAAAAAACGCCATCAGGCCCTCGAGCGCGAGCGGGGCGCCGAAGATGTCACCGACGTAGTGGGAGTAGTAGGCCCAGTTGGTGCCGAACTGGAACTCCATGGTGATGCCGGTCGCAACTCCCATGGCGAAGTTGATGCCGAACAGCACGCCCCAGAAGCGCGTCATGCGCTTCCAGATTTCGCGCCCCGTCATCACGTACACCGCCTCCATGATCACGAGATTCATGGACAGTCCGAGCGTCAACGGCACGAACAGGAAGTGATAAAGGGCCGTCAGCGCAAACTGCAGGCGCGACACATTCACGACCGCGAGGTCAATCACGGCTGTTCTCCGGAGCCCGCGGGGCTTGAGGTCGGCGCGCTGACGCCCGAGGCCGTCAGCGCGAATCGCCGGCTCGCCGCTTGCCCGTCCACGGGGCTCTGGTGCGGAGGCGAGAAAAACAGCCACCACAGCAGCGCCAGCGCCGCGACCTTCAGGGTCATGAGCCAGGCGAGTTCACGCCGCAGCGCGCGGCGCCATCCCGGGTGATTCATATTGATATCCGCCGCCGCGGATCTTAGCCCTGTTGGCGCGGTTTGTTCAGCCGCGGCCCTGCGTGTCGGCTGCGCCGCGACAATCCTCAGGGCAACCGCGCGCCGCGCGCCGCGACCAGGATCCGGTACCACTCCTCACGCGTCAGGTGCACCGAATAGGCGCTGTGTGCCTCGCGGATCCGTGCCGGATTCTGGCTGCCGATCAGGGGAATGGGTCGCGCGGGGTGAGCCATGATCCAGGCGTAGGCCACTGCCGTGCGCGGCGTGCCCGCCCGAGCCGCCACGGCATCGAGGGCCGCGATCACCGCAGCCGCGCGCGCGCCGTCAGAAGACTCCCCCGCACGCGCCGCAAGCCGACCCTGGCCCAGCGGTGACCACGCGAGCACCGCCATGCCACGGCGCATGGCCGCGTCCAGAGTGGCATCCGCGAGCGGCTCGATCGCAACGGGCGAGAACTCGTTCTGCACCGTGGCGAGATCGAACGGCAGGTGAGCGCACAGCGCATCGACCTGGGCGGCCGTGTAGTTCGACACACCGGCGGCGCGAATCTTCCCTGCGCGGCGCAACCGCTCCAAAGCCTCCGCAACCTCCGCAGGGTGAGCGAGCAGATCCGGCCGGTGAATCTGCAGCAGATCGATCCGTTCCACCCCGAGACGCCCGAGGGAAGCATCGCAGGCATCCAGCAGGTAGCGCGTCGATGAGTTGTACGGCGCCGGCGGCGCAATGCCTGCCTTGGTCGCCAACACCATGCGATCGCGCAGCTGCGGCGCCTCGCGCAGCACCTCGCCGAGCAGGGACTCCGCATCGCCGAAGCCTCTGCCTCTGCCGTACCCGTAGATGTCCGCGGTATCGAACAGCGTGCAGCCGATCTCGAGGGCGGCCTCCACCCGGCTGCGCGCGCTGGCCCGATCGGTGCCGGCAAAGCGCCACATTCCCCACCCCATGGGCGCGACCTCGAGGCCACTCTTGCCGAGCGGTATGCGCGTTTCTTGTGAAGGGCCCAGACTCATGCGGGTGAACCGTACTCCGATCCATTGCGTGAGATACACTTTTCCCGCCCGGCCGGGCTCCCGCCAGCCTTGTCCTCACCGCGAGCCTTGCACACGTGATTGAATACGGTGCCTCAGGCGCTCCTGCGAAGCGGCGCGAGCTGGCATCCCTTCGCAGTCTGCCGCGCTCTCCGCTGGCGTCCTATGCGCGGCGCGCGCTCGATGCCGCGCGCGAAGCCGCACAACCGATCGTGACTCTGCGATCCCGCACCCGACGCCTGCGGATCAGGGAGTTCCTCGGCAATAATCTCCTCGCATGGATCGCGAGCTACCTGCGCAACAGGTTCGGACCCCGCCACGCCTTTCCGGACTATCGCCGCACCCCGGCCGACGCGGGCATCTATCCCCTGGAAAGTGACGGCGGCAGCGTCCGCGTTTCGATCGCCGGCGACTGGGCGAGCGGCACTGATGAGGCGGCTGCCGTGGCCGCGGCCATTGCCTCCTGGAATCCGCATTTCACGATTCACCTGGGAGACGTGTATTACGTCGGGGATGAAGCTGAGGTGCGCGCAACCTTCCTTGGAGAGCGCACGTCCTTCTACCAGCCGACGCAGTGGCCGCGCGGATCGGTGGGAACGTTCGCACTGAACGGCAATCATGAGATGTACGCGCGCGGCATGGCTTACTTCGACGTGCTACTGCCGCGGCTCGGATTCACCTCCGGTGCGCCTCAGCGCGCGAGCTTCTTCTGCCTCGAGAATCAGCACTGGCGGATCATCGCTCTCGACACCGGATACAACTCGGTCCGCTGGCCGCTGCTCGAAGAATTGCCGTTCGCGCCCTTTGCTCCGGCCAACGACCTGTCGAGCGTGCAGATCAAGTGGCTGGCGGAGACCCTCGGGTCGAATCACGGCAACCGTGCGCTCGTCATCCTCAGCCACCACCCACCCTACTCGCGTTTCGAGCGCGGCTACATCAAGTCCGCGCGCCAGCTCCGGCCTCTGCTGCGGGGCCCGGTGCTGTGGTTCTGGGGTCACGAGCATCGTCTGGCCGTATACCACCGCTACAGCCGCGACGGCGGGATCGAGGCCTACGGTCGCAACGTCGGACACGGCGGGATGCCGGTCGAGCTGCACCCGCGCGTCATGGACGATCGAGTTTCGCTGGCATTCACCGACACGCGCCCCTACCCGAACGAGGAGCATATTGAGGTCGGCTATAACGGCTACGCCAATCTCACCTTTACGGGCGATTCGCTCGAGGTCGTCTACCGCGATCTGCGTGGCGATGCGGTCTTCCGTGAGAGCTGGAAGGCTGCGGCGGGTGCGCTGACGCAGATCAGCGCGCCTTAGCAGGCGGCGGTACTCCTCAGCTGCGATCGAGCAACATCACTTCGACGACGGTACCGCTCACGGCTGCCTTGGCACCGGCGGGGCGACGAATCAGCGCGTTGGCCGCGGCAAAGACCGACACCAGGGAGGTGTCCTGATTGTCAAACGGGCGCGCCCACATTCGCGCCTCTGGGTCGGTTCGCGCCATGGCGCGCAGATAACACTCGTTCGCGCCACTGTCACCGACCTCCCCCTCCAGCCGCGCCGCGACGCTGGCAGCCGCGTCCGACTCGCCCGCCAGCAGCGCACGCACCACCGGACGCAGGAACAGGTGCGCACACACCATGGCCGCCGCGGGATTACCCGCGAGCCCCAGTACCGGCTTGCCGCCGACGGTGCCGAACCAGGTGGGCTTGCCCGGCCGGATGGCGATGCGCTGCACGGCGATTGCCAGACCCAGGCCGGCGAGCGACTGCTTGACGACGTCGTACGCGCCCACCGATGCGCCGCCGATGATCACCACGAGGTCCGCCTCGCCGAGGGTGTGTTCGATGGCCGCGGCGATCGCCGCCGTCTCGTCGGGCCGCGCGGCGATCCGAATCGGTTTGCCGCCCCAGTCTTCGATCATTGCGCCAAGACCGAAACTCACCGAGTCAAAAATCTGCCCGGCAGCAGCGCGCGCGCCCGGTTGCACGATCTCGTTGCCGGTGGCCAGCACCGCGACCCGTGGTTGGCGTGTGACGCTCACCGAACCGATGCCGGCCGCGGCGATGAGCGCGACGTGACGGGCGTGCAGCCGGGTGCCGCCTCGCACCAACAGGTCACCCGCCTTGAAGTCGATGCCCAGTGCGCGGATGTTGGTGCGCAGCGGCGCCGGCACGTCCAGCCACACGGTCTCGCCCTCGCGTCTGGCGCGCTCCTGGGGCACGACGACGTCCACGCCCTCGGGAACCGGTGCGCCGGTGAAAATGCGTACCGCACCGGAGGTGCCGAGGGGGCCGCCCGCGTACCCCCTGCCGGCCAGCGCTTCTCCCAGGACGGTGAATCGGCCCAGCGCGAGATCGGCCGCCCGCACACCGTAACCGTCCATGGCAGAGGAGCGAAACGGCGGTTGCGCCCGCGCCGCCCGCAGCGCGGCAGCCAGCGTGCGGCCGGCTGCCGCTTCGGTGCCGATCAGCTCCTGTGGGAGTGGCGCCACGGCGGCCAGCATCTTCGCGCGTGCGACCTCAACCGTGTCCCCGGCAGAGGCCGGGTCAGCTCGATCTGCAGGCATCGCGTGAGATCCGCGCGGCTCAAGTTTCCTGAAAGCGAGGGATGACTTCCACGATCGAACACGGCCGGTGACGGCTGTCGAGCTGCGGACAAATCAACCTGTCCCAGCCGTCGCGGCAAGCGCCATTGGATCCGGGCAGTGCGTAGATCACGGTACCGCCGGCCACCCCCGCGCAAGCCCGGGACTGCATGGTGGAGACCCCGACCGTCTCGTATGACGCGAGATGCCACAGCACGGCGAATCCTTCCAGCTCCTTGTCGAACAGCTCCCGCACCGCTTCGGGTGTCACGTCGCGCCCGGTGAGGCCGGTGCCACCGGTGCTGATGATCACGTCCACGTCGCGATCGTCGATCCAGCTGCGCACCTGCTGTTGAATGTGAAGCTTGCTGTCGCGCACCAGCGCGCGCCCCGCCAGGCGATGGCCCGCGGCGACGATGCGCTCGGCGAGCAGGTCGCCGGAGCTGTCCGTGGCCGCGTCGCGCGAATCGGAGATCGTGAGTACCGCGACACCCAGCGGGCTGAAAGTGCGCGCGGGATCAATCCGGCCGCCAGGCATAGCTAAGCCCTCCGGCGCTCAGCGCACAGGTTGCAGGGTTTCACCGACGTTAGCTTACTCGCTACGCACCCTGCCGGGTGAGCGCAAGCGTGCGGGCCAGCAGGTGCGTGAGGCCATACACCGTGTCGATATGCGGGGTGGGCGTGCGGGTGAGACGCCCCAGCTCCACCACCGATCCGACCAGCGCTTCGAGCTCCGGCGGGCGCCCCGCCTCGACATCCTGCAGCATTGAAGTCTTGTGCTGGCCGACTCTCTCGGCGCCGGCGATACGCTTGTCCAGGCTGACGCGAAACACGATGCCGAGTTTGTGCGCGATGGTCTGCGCCTCGGTCATCATCGCCGCCGCCAGCGCGCGCGTGGCGGGAAACTGGCAAATGTCGGCCAACGTGGATCGGGTCAGCGCGCTGATGGGATTGAAGGTGAGATTGCCCCAGAGTTTGAGCCAGATCTCGGCGCGAATGTCCTCGAGCACCGGAGCCTTCAATCCGGCGCGCGCGAAGCATTGCGAAACCCGCTGCACGCGCTCGCTGCTCGTGCCGTCGAGCTCGCCGACCGGGAAGCGATCACCCTCGATGTGCTTCACCACCCCGGGGGCGATGAGCTCCGCGGCCGGATACACCACGCAGCCGACGACTCTCTCGGGGGGGATCATCCGCGCGATGACGCCGCCCGGATCGACGCTATGCACCACGCTGCCGGCCAGTTCACCGCCATGGCGGTGGAAATACCAGTAGGGGATGCCGTTCTGCATGGTCACCACGACCGTGTCGGGGCCGTACAGATGCGGTACACCGGCGGCGGCAGCTTCGAGCTGATGGGCCTTTACCGCTAGGATCACCAGCTCCTGTACGCCTGCGGCAGCGCAGTCCTGCGTAGCCATGACGTTGCTCGCCACGTGCTCACTGCCGTCGCCCAGGATGAGCCTGACGCCGCGCTGGCTGACCGCCTGCAGATTCGCGCCGCGCACGATGAAGGTGACCCGCTCACCCGCCAGCGCCAGCTTCGCACCCACGTAACCGCCGATGGCACCGCACCCGACGATGGCGATCTTCATCGCGCTCCCCCTTTGTTCCGGGCGACCTGCTGCCCCAGCGCCGGCCGGCGAGCGGCTTATCGATCAGGTGGGCGCAGCGACGCGTGCTGCAACCGGCAGCCTCGTCACCAGGCCGGGGACTGCGATTCCCGGTGACAGCGGTCCTTGGCAGAGAGCACCAGGCTGCGCAAAAACGCCTTTTCGTAGACCCGCAGCAGGTGCGCATGGTTGCGCTCCACGTAGGCGCCGACGAAATCCTGGTCAGGGGCGACGCTCACGAGATGACGGAATGTCTGGACATCCCATTGCCATGGCAGTTCGAGTTCGCAGAACGCGCGGTTGTACGCTTCGAGTTCCGCGGCGAGGGGGTCGCTCGTCGTATTGACCGGCACAGTCTCGTTAACGTCTGACATCGCTGACTCCATGATTCTTGAGGCTACCGTACGCCCGCTCGGACCAGAAGAAAAGTTAAAGCTTTCTATCGCCACCATAAGCTTTTCAGAATACCTAGAGGACGGGTATGCTGGCGGCATGAAGAACGTGACGCTGCGGCAATTGCGGGTGTTCGCGGCGGCAGCCCGGCACATGAACTTCTCGCGTGCGGCCGAAGAGCTGCACCTGTCGCAACCGGCGGTCTCGACGCAGCTCAAGGAGTTCGCGTCGCACGTCGGGTTGCCGCTGTTCGAGCGCATCGGTCGCAAGACCTACCTGACGCCGGCAGGCGAGGAAATGCTTCACTGTGCCAAGGCTATTACCCAGCGCATCAAGGAAGCCGAAGACGCGCTGGCGCAACTGAAGGGAGTGACCGGCGGGCGCCTCAACGTCGCAGTCATCAGCGCCGGGGACTACTTCTTTCCGCGGGTGCTGGCGGCCTTCGGCGCCGGCCATCCGGGAATCACCTTCAATCTCACGGTGCACAATCGCGAGGGCCCGCTGCGCCAGCTCGCCGACAATCTCACCGATCTCGCCGTAATGGTCCGGCCACCGCGCGATATGGACATCGTCGCGATGCCGTTCGCGCCGCATCCCTATGTCATTGTGGCAGCACCGAGCCACCCGCTCGCCCGGGCGCGGCAGATTCCGCGTGCGGCTCTCAACCGCGAGCGCTTCGTACAGCGCGAAGAGGGATCCGACACCTGGAATTCAATGCGCGAAGTGTTCGGTCGGCAGTTCTCCCGCCTCAACATCGCGATGGAGATCCACAGCACCGAAACCATCAAGCAGGCGGTGGTCGCCGGCTTCGGGATTGCGTTCCTGTCCGCGCACACCATTGGTCTTGATCTGCTGGTCGGCAGCCTGGTGGTGCTCGATGTGCAGGACTTTCCGGCCATGTTGAACTGGTATCTGGTGCACAACCGCACCAAGCGCCTGCCGCCGGTAGCGGCGGCATTCAAGGACTTCCTGATGCACCAGGGTGCGGCGCTGATCGAGCGCCTGGTGCAGGCCGGTACCCGGGCGCCGCCGCGCAGCAAACGGCCGCGCGGCCGCCGGGCGAGCTAATCGAGGAACTCGCAGTAGCGTTCGACGTGCGCGGCGAGGTCGAGTGTGTGCTGACGCGTCAGCCGCTCGGCGAGCTCGGTGTCGCGCCGCTCGAGGGCTTCGATGATTTTCAGGTGATCGATGATCGAGCGTGCGGCGCGCCCGTTCTGCGAGATCGTGGCCCGGCGGATCGCGCGCACGTGCAGGAACAGATTCTTGGTCGCGTCGGCGATCAGTTGCGAGCCGCCCAGGCGGATGATCATCTGATGGAAGGCGATATTGGCGTCCGAATACTCGTCAAGATGCATCGCGGGCGGGGAGTTCTGGAACTCATCAAACAGATGGCGCAGCTTGCCGATTTCCGCGTCGGGCGCATGCAGCGTGGCCAGGCGCGCCGACATACTCTCCAGCGCCGCCCACATCTGGATCATCTCGATGATCTCGCGCTTGGACTTTCGGACGATGAAGATTCCGCGGCGTGGAACCGTCCTGACAAAGCCCTCCTGCTCCAGGATCGACAGCGCCTCGCGCACCGGGGTTCGACTCACGCCGAGCGCCTGCATCAACTCCCGCTCGTCGAGTCGCAGCGGCTGGCGCTCGCTGTATATGTCGGTGCTCGCGATGGCATCCTTGAGCAAGGCATATGCCTGATCACGCAGGCTCAAGGAATTGACGGGCGCCAGCGCAAGCTGTCCCGCGGGTCTGCGCTTGGCCAGGAGCGTCGCGATCGCCCTCATTCAGTTCCCCGTTCTGCTCGAGCCGGTGCGCACCGTGTAACGCACCGCGTCAATTCTGTCGATATATCAGATATCACCCCAAGGCCGTTCTCCCCAAATTGGTGCATCGCTCTCGGGGTTTACCCTCCCAGAGTCATTCTCCAGTCCCCTCCACGCTCACGCTCGCGCGCTTCCGGCGCTGGGAACCTAGTGTTGACAAGGCCGAGATATATCACATATGGTCGGCCGCAGTTCAAAAAAAGCGCTGATCCCATGCACCGTTCCAGGGCCTCATTGTGGTGCCGACGATCGACGACGGGTTCCGGAGGCGCGATCTGGTCCCGCTTCCATGAGGGCACCTGACAAATAAGTCCAACGCTGGCTCGTGCTGCGAATCGCAGAAATTCGTGCCAACCGGCTGACGGCTTCTACAACTTAGTCGACGAAGGGGGAGCATCGATGGTTACCGATTCGAATTCTCAAA
>Ga0210394_10001730_pt1 | contig 33121 bp, 44 predicted proteins | sample IncBWC12MmetaG_FD_160121 | JGI IMG/M metagenome (GOLD analysis project Ga0210394, IMG submission 160121) | Forest soil microbial communities from Barre Woods Harvard Forest LTER site, Petersham, Massachusetts, United States - Inc-BW-C-12-M | ecosystem: Environmental > Terrestrial > Soil >... | reverse complement strand
GAAACATGGTGGCTTCGATTACGGCTGAAGCGTCGGGGTCTTCGGCGAGATCCTTGTGCTTGCCTTTGAAGTCTTCCAGCACCGCAGCAGTGCGAGCGCCTTCGTCTTTGAGGCGTTCGTTGATGAGTTGCTGTTCGACAACGGCAGCGATCTCTTGTGGCTGCGCGCGGGCGCTCGCGATGGTGTTTCGCAAGAGTTCCGCCGCTTCCGCGGGGTCTCCGAGCTGGATCGCTTCAATCAGCTTGGGTATGTCGTCGCCCTGGTGTTGAGCGTCGCTCCCGGCTGGTGCGGTCTGTCGGGCAGGCTGCGTCGCGGGTTGGTGTTCCCCGCTGGGTTCGCGTTGGTGTTCCGCGACCTGGCGCTGACGCTGCGCCATACTCTTCTCGAGGGCTTCGATGTCCTTGAGCTTGTTCTTTGCCGTATCGAGGATGTTGTCGGCGGCAAGCGCGATTTGCGCGCGCGCGACGAGTTCCTCTTCGGTGAGTTCGAGGGTCTGGCCGTTCACCTTCACGGTGAACTTGCGCGGCGCCGGTTGCTGCTGCTCGGGCGGTTCGGGCTGCTGCTGCTCGCCCTCACCTTCCGGCGCTGCCGGCGGCTCTTGCGCAGACGCCTCGGCAATCTCCGGCGGCACGCCGGTCTTGCTGAATTCGGCGAGCGCCTCGTCTTGATTGACCTCTTCCGCGCGATCGACGCGGAAACGGCCGACAATGCCGTCGCGCTTCTTGTCGCCCGGCGTCTTGCCCACGACCGGCGCCTGGCGTTCGGGTGGCTCGGTGGTTCGCTGCGGCTGCTGCTGTTGCTGACGGCCGCTGTCCGGTGCGTCGCCACCCTCCCCGGTATGCAGCGCGATGTCGGTCTCGCCGGCCGGGATTGGAGCCAGGGAAGGGTCGGCACCGCGGGACCGCGATGCGCCTTCGTCGGCTTGAGCGGCTTGCTGCGGCGTATTCTGATGCGGAGCGACGACGGGATCGGCCATTGATCTCCCCAAAGAAAAAGGCCGCCCCGATGGCGGCCTTTGCGTAAGTCGTTGATGGTCTCGGTGAATTAGCTAATCTTGATTAGCTGGACATCGCGCCGGGCGGCGGGGTTTTCGGCGGGGTTTCCCGGGGTAATAATCGTGGCAATTAATCCGCCCAACATTTTCGATCTTGGGCGGATTAGGACGGCAAACCTATTCGCGCCAAAAAACCCGAAAAAAACGGCGCGAATTACGCGTCGTTCGCCGGCGCGATGAGACCGAGCTCGATCGCTTCCTGTTCGCCGCGCTGCCCGCGCTGCATCAGCAAATCGAGAAGCGCTTCGCGCTCATCCTCGCTCTGCTCGCGGTCGTAAGTGATGCCCTCGTTGAGGATCTCGCGCATCCACCCAATCCACTCGTCGTAGCGCTTGACTTCGTTTTGCAGCGCGATTGCCGCATCGATGCCCTTGTCTGTGAAGAGATCGACGATGGCGAGCGCCGCCAGAGATTCGGCAGCTCGGGCTTTAAGTCGACGGGTGATCTCGCGTGTGGGGCCGCCCCCGCGCAGGTCGCTGAGTTCGACCTCAAGCTCTGCGCTTATCTTTATGAGACGCTGGCGGGCCAGCGCCTCGATCGGATCACCGCTCACACATCATTCCGAAATACGCTTCCCACATCACCGTCTGCATCGCGTACGCGCTGCCGATGATCGAAGCCCAGCACAGCATTGGCATTGTCATTCTTTCGGGATCAGGCCGAGCGCTCGCAACGCAGCGATGGCGTCCGCCTGCTCGCGCGCCTCTTCGAGGCGCCGCGCGGTATCACGCACATCGTCTGGCACGTAATGATCGAACTTCGGCAAGTTCGACGTTGAAATGGGCGCCGCGGGCGGCAGACCGAGCACGGAAAGCGGTGGCAGCGGCGGCGGACCGGCCGGTCGGACGGCTGGCGCAGCGGGCGCAGGCGCCGGCACCGGTCGATCCCAAATCGGCCTTACCGGCTTGCGCGGGCGTTCATCCCACGGCGGCTCCGGCAGATAATCGGTCGGCGGCAGGTACCGCTTGCCCGAGCCGGGCAGCGCCGGCACGACGATCGGGACGCCGAGCCATCCAGGCGACGTATCCCCTGTGGGCGTGAGCGGAGCTTGTCGCGCCGCCGATAGATCCTCGAACCAGCCGTAATGAGCCACGGCCTGAGAAACGACCGTCGGCACGATGTGGTGCGTGAAGTCTTGTTTCGATGCGGGGAGCGGCAACACAATCCGCGCGTCGAGCTGCCAGCCGCGCCATCCTTCCGGGAACCTTGAGGTTATCGTGCCCTGTACCTGGAACGATGCCCATTGCTGGCGCGCCGGCGGGAAGGGCTGCACAAAGCTGAATTCGTAGGAGCCGCGCCAACCATCGGCGAAGACTGACGCGATCTTGCCGGCCGGCTCAAATGCCGCCCACTGCTGTTGCGCCGGCGCCGTCGGTGCGGCGAAGCGGAACTCGTAGGATCCCCGCCAGCCTTCCGGATAGACCACGCTTGGCGGAAGGATCAGCGGCGATTGGTCGGTCGGCGTGCTGAAGCGAAGCGGCCGGCTTTCCTGGATGCCGCGCCAGCCGTCAGGAAACACCGAGGTGATGGTGCCGCGCGGACTAAACGATGCCCATTGCTGTGCGGTGACTGGAAACTGTCTGCTCGGGAAGCCCGGGAACTGAGCGTCCCAGCCCCAGACTAATGCTGCGGTCTGCGCGTTCTCGTTGATGAGCGCCGGAACGGCGAGAATGACGTCGCCGGCGCCGGTCTCGTTGACATAAATCGGGTAGAGAAGACCTCCGACGATCGCCTGGCGCACCGCCGTCCGTGGCGACGTGCTCTGCAGGGTCGGAATAATAAGGCGGCTGAAGTCCTGCAGCGCCGCCGGCAGTGGGTTGGCAATCCGGGCGTCGAGTTGCGTACCGCGCCAGCCTTCCGGGAATATGGAGGTGATCGCACCCCTTGCCTGGAAGGCGTTCCATTGCTGCTGCGCCGGAGAGAGCGCCGGAATGACCTTCGCGTCGAGTTGTAAGCCGCGCCAACCCTCGGGGAACTTGGAAACGATGGGACCTTCTGGTCCGAATGTCGCCCATTGTTGCTTCGAGGCGGCGAACGGCTGTGCAAAAATATCGACCGCGTAACCACGCCATCCGTCCGCAAAGGCAACGGTTGATGGTTTGAACGGTACGCTTCCAATCATGTCCTCGGTGACCGACGAGGAGATGACGATTGCGTCGAAAGAACATTCCGCGCCGGTGATCTGTAACGGCGGCACGATAAGCGAAGGCTGATCTAGCTGCTTGTTGAAGTGCGGCGCAGGCGCGTCGAGCTGCCAACCTCGCCAACCATCGGGAAATACCGAAGTGATCTTGCCTTCGACTTGGAACGATGCCCATTGCTGCTGGGCCGATGGCAGCGGCGGATTTACCCGCGCATCCAGTTGCAGGCCGCGCCAGCCTTCCGGGAAGGTCGATACGATCGTGCCGCGCGGCGTGAATGCGGACCATTGCTGTTGCGGAGCGGCGAACGGCTTCGCAAAAGCATCTACCTCATAGCCGCGCCAGCCGTCCACGAAAGTTGCGGAAACAGAGCCTAGCGGCTCAAACGCCTGGGTATTCTGTTGGTTCTGGACCGGGAACGGCTTCGCGAAGGCGTCGAGTTCGTAGCCGCGCCAGCCCTCCGGGAAGACCGAGACAATCTTGCCCGCGGGCTCGAAGGAAGAGAATTGCTGTTGTGCAGCAGCGAGTGGTGCTTGAGTGCGCGCGTCTAGCTGAAGTCCGCGCCAGCCTTCTTTGAAAACAGGTGAAGGGACTTGTTCCGGCGACCATCCGCCGGTCGGGTGCAGCGTGACTACTACGGTCATCGAAAGCGCCCGCGGCTAATACCCGACATTTATTTTTAGCGGCACGGGCAAATCAAAATCGCGCAGCCATCCGGCCACGACCGGCGCCGAGAACGAAAGCGCCGGCATCTCGCCTTCCGGTGGCAGCAGGAAGCAATATGGATTGAGGTGAAGATATTCCGCCTCAGCCGCCGTAAGAACGCGGTTCCAGATGCAGGCAATGTTGCTGATGCAATTTGTAAAGCGCGCGGGAGCGCCGCCATAGGTGCCGATGGCAATGACTGATGTGGCCGTCCCCGTTATCGGCGGGTTCAAGCTGGTGGGCGTACCGCCTACGCCGTTGAAGTAGAGAACTGAGTTGCCGCTGGCAGGGACAGTGCCAACCACGTCGAACATAGTGTTTTGGGCGGGCGCGGATGAGGCGGCGCCTCCCGTGCCGTTACTGATTATTTCGACGGCGGTGGTGCTGGCCCCAACAGACAAGCCGCCGACATAGAATGGCGAGTCGTTGCCGTTGTCGTAGGAAACGCCAATCAAATCACTGAAGTTCGTGCTGGCACTTCCGGCGACCATGACGCCGCGCCAATAGAGACTGATCGGCGTGCTTAAAATAGCAGCCGGCGTTGGATTGACGCTGAGGAGACCGGAATTTGCTTGCGAGCTTAGAACACCGGGGCCGTCCGGAGTAATCGATACGCCTTGAGGCGCGGTGTCGAACGCTAGATTGGCGCCAAGGCCGGTAAGGTTTTTGCCGTAGGTGACGCCCGGCACATAGCAAGCCTGCAGCCCGAAAGTGAGAGGATGCGTCCAGTCAATGCGCGGGGCGGAGTTGGGGAATGCCGCTGGCGTCCATAGGCCGGCTCTGAGAATGGGAGCCATTTACGCCACCGCGCGATTATATGTCCGATACTTGCAGGTCTGGGTTCCCGACGTGAGTGCTGCACCAAGTTGATTGAAGCCGACGAACCTGAACGATCCTGGCGGAAGAATAATTCCCCTCAGCGTTCCATTTACAGCTCCCGCCCCGGTGGGGACGAGTATGCTGCCGACAAAATAGTTTTGAGATGGGGTCTTCGCCGCCTGCGAACCGGAGGACAACTGATTATCACCATAGGTCGAGCCGTCCTGATTTAGCGGGTACAGATAAATCCCAAAATACGCAGGAGCCGCAACGGTGATGGACGGAAAGTTGATGGAGATGTCCGCAAAAATATCGAGCGATGTGCCGTTGGTGATGTCGGCGAGGCTGCTCAGGACAGAACTGCCGTTCGCCAGAGATGCCAAATCGCTGCTATTGATCGCCGTCCCATAGGTCAGTCCCTGACCTGATCCGGCAATCCATTTTTCAGTAGCCATCTTACGCCATCCGCTACACTGCTCAGCCCGTTACCGGAGTTCCGGCAATGGCGTCTATGTTGCCGCTCAGCGTCACATTGAAATTGCCGCCAAGGCCGCCGTTACTGGTATTGAAGTAACCAGTGGTTCCGCTCGTCTGATTGGTCGGATAGCAATAGTTGTTCGTCCCCGTTGCAGAGAACGGCTTGCCGCTGTTGCCGTCGCCACGAAAGTTGATGTCGTAGAGGGTGCCCGGAGATTTCGGCGGGTTGCCGCCAACAAGATTGTTGTTGACCGTGACGTTCTGAACCGTTCCGAAATCGTTTTGCAGATGTATCGAGGCGGTCTGGTCCATCTGCGTCATGTCGAAGGTGTTGTGCTCGACATCGAGAGAGAACCATGACGCGGTGTCAGCGCTGCCGCCGTAGTAAAGACCCTCGTAATGCGTGTTGCCGCCCGAAGCGTTCGTCAGCGCGTGGGTGTAATTGTCGTGGACGTAGGCCGGACCGCCATCGACCTCGATGCCTTCTCCGACCGATAAGTCGTTGTAGGCGATCTCGACATTCTGCTCGTAGGAGTTCGTCCCGCCAACGCGGATCAAGCAAACGCCGGTGTTGGTATTTCCGGAGGCTCCGATGATCGTGTTGTGCAGCACCTTGACGTTCGTCGCCGTGCCGCCAGTGTCGACGTTCAGGTAAAAGGTGGTGTTGGAGGCCGAACCGATGATCAAACAGTTCTGGAGAACGACGTTATCCGAAGTGATCGCGACGCCGCTGCCGGTGTCCGTGAAGACGAGGTTCTGGTAGGTGCCCGGCGAGGATATTGTGTTGGATGAGGCCGGCGTGAGGATGCCGGACCAGTTTGGCCCCGTTTGGTATCCGGTGTTGCCCGACCAAGGAAAGTATTCGCCCAGCACGAGAATGCCGGTGCCCAACGAGACCATGTTGGGAGAGCGCGGCAGCACCAGTGATCCACGGTGTGAAAGGACCGTAGAGCGGTGCGAGATCAGGGCTCCCATCGTTTCAACTCAAATAGAGCACCGGATCGATCCAGAAGGTTTGGTTCGCCTGCGCGGTTTTGACCGTCCCGTAGAGGTAACCGATCAACTGGGCCGTGAGCGTCACGCTCATCGAGAAGCGGCATCCGGCGCGGAAGGTCGCCGTGCCGTCCGTGACGCTCCCTCCGTCCACCGCGCTCGCATAGCCTGCCGGCTCGCTGCCGGCGGTCGTACCGTTGCTGATGCAGAAGAAGACGCGCCCCGGATTGTCTGCCACCATGATCGGCGGGCTTGCGGTCGTGTAGGCCGTGCTGTTCTGCCGAGCGGTGACGCCGTTGTTCCAGTCTGATGTGCTATCGGCAGTCAGCGCGGTTCCCGTCGCTAGATTGTTGGCTTTGGTATTATTGACGAAGCTTGCCAGGGGACTGCCAGACGACCCCATGTACTCGACTTCGAGCCAGATTTGATCGTTATTCGGAACTGCTACGGCGTTGACCATGCCGTAGACCGTCACTGTCCTTGTGGCGCCGGTGAGCGTATTCCAGGTGACGATCGGAAACGCTTTGAACGGATCAGTCCACCAGTTTGTCGCACCAGTGGCGACCTGCCATGAAATTGGCGTCGTGCCATCCGAAGCGCCGCCAGATCGGTAGATGGCTGTGTTCTGGGTAAGCGTCCCTTGATACCAATAGCGCGCCTGCACGTAGGTGGTGGCACCGCTGTCGCACTGAATGAGATCATATCGCTCGTTCGGAGCGGTTATTGCACCAGCAAGGAAACCCCATCCCGAGCCGAGTTTGCACCGTATCAAGGTTATTCTATTTTCTGAGGCTGCCCCACTAACAATTGGATTTGAACCAAGGGCGCTTAAATCGACTCCGTCCAATATATATTGTGCGTTGTTAGCAAAACTCTCGAACAGTCCACCAGTCGGTATTGTTGACCCCGTTATTGCAGAAGGTGTGTTCTTCCAAAGAACATAACCTTGTCCGCCGATCTCTTGGACAGCGTTTCCGAATTGAACGGTACAGTTACTGAGTTCGATCGTGCTACTAGCTGAACCCCAAGTAATAACGCCGCCCGTGGTACCGCTGCCGAGTTGGAACGCGCAAGTGTCACCTTGAGCAACACTCTGTGCCGTATTGCTGAAAGTCAGCGACGGGCCGCCTGAGGTGCCGCAAACAAAAGTCAAACCATAGGCATAGAAATTGGAGCCGGGGAAAAGTAAGTTTGAGGTTCCGGTAGTCGTGATGCTGGCCCCGGCCGAAAGGTTTGCCGAGGTCGGCGGAGCGGAGCCAATCGTATGATCGAAGCTATAGACGTAGCTTTTGACAGCCACGCTTGACGGCACCGTCGCACTCAGAGCGCTGGATTGCGTCTCCGCGTGATTGTTGGCGACGAAGAAGATGTTGCCGGCTTGGCCCCAATTCGCGGCAAAGGCATTCGCGCAGCGTGCGTGTGGCGCGGCCAACACCGAGAAACTCGCGCCGAGCGTCACCCATGTGACGGTATTGTCGGTCGTCGTTGCGCCGGCCGTCGTGTAGGCGGCCCAGGAAGGCTCAGCGCCACTGCCTGCGGTGCCGGCGACGGTACAGATTAGAATCAACGTACCGGCGACGTTCTGGATGACTTGGCCGAGCGTGATGGCGGTGTTCTTGACCGTTGCCCAAGTCGGCGTATTCGTCAGGTCGCCGTTGAGCGCGGCGATCCCTGTGCATTCTTCCCATTTGATCGTGTTGTCAGTGTACTGTTCGCCCCGAGTGGGAGTGCCCCAGGTTGGTTCTGAGGCACCAGTCGTTCCCGCGCCGCCGGTGCTATTGTAACAGACGAAAACGCGTTCCGTTAATGCTGGAGAGACCGTCGTCTGACGAATAAGATTTCCAGCGACGAAGCTCGCGCCCGTGGTCCAAGCAGTGACCGCAGCATAGGCAACCGAACTGATGTACCAAGCATTGTCGACGAGCGCCATTGACGAATTTCCTCAACTTGTCATTATTCAATGGCCGACAGAAGGTCCCGATGAGTGCGCCATTCCCGCAAGTGCTCGTCATAAACCTCGACGATCGCACCGACCGATGGGCAAGCATCAAAAAGTCTTGCGATGCGTGTCAGATCGAGCCGATCCGAATTTCAGCCACCAAGGCTGCGATCGGTTGGCACGGCTGCGGGCTTTCACATCTTCGTTGCATCCGATCCGCCAAGGAGAACCGAGAGCCCTGGATCCTTATCATCGAGGACGATGCAACATTCACTCCTGAAACATTCGCGCGTTTTCGCGAGTTGCTCGATTATCTCTGGAACGACCGCGCGACTTGGCAGCGTTTCAACGGAGGGCCGACGTTACCGGCAAATCCCGTTGTCACCTTGATGCGCCGCCAACCGCCGCTTCTCTTTGCCCGCGGCTTCTGCACGCACTTTCAACTGATCCACGCCGATGCCTACGATGCGATCTTGCGTTGGGAGCCCGAGCGCGATCGGCAGATCGACGTTTTTTTGATGAACCTTGAGACCTGCAGTACCTTTAGGAGTATCGCAACCTATCCGCATATCGCCGTGCAATCCGGCAACAAGTCCGACGCAACGCCGGGCATTGAAGATCAATTTCCCCTGATGTTCCGATTTTCGGAAACGAAATTGCGTGAGTGCCTCGAACATTGAGCATCAGCTTTGATCGTCTTCGTCCTGGTCGAGAGCATCGAGCAGGAGCGCGAGCGCTTCCTCGTCGCGATCGCGCCTCGCCTTCACCATCGCGCCCTTCAGGATCTCGCCGAGCGCGATAAGGTCGGGCGTAACGTGCTCGTTGAAAGTCGGCAGCGCGCGAACGACGATCGGCGCACCACGCGGAGGTTCGAGGGCTGAGAGCGGTGGTAGCGCGGGTATCCCAGCCGGCTCGGCCGGCTTCGCCGGCTCGATCTCGCCGCCGCGGTCCCAAATCGGCTTGACCGGTTTGCGCGGCCGCTCGTCCCAGGCTGGTTCGGGCAGATAGTCGGTCGGCGGCAGATACCGCTTGCCGGCGCCGGGCGGAAAGAAGAGCGGGACGTTCTGTGCTTCCCAGGCGCCCCATTGCTGTTGGGTGACCGGGAAGGGAGGGACGAAGCGAAAGTCGAGCTGTTGGCCGCCGAGCTGCCATCCTGCCGCGATCTTCTCCGGCGGCCGGATATTGGCGAATTGCTGCTCGGTAATTGGAAACGGTCGGCGAAACTGGGGCGGCTCTGGCGGCTGAAAGATGACACCTTCAACGTCCAGCGGGACCTTTACGTGCTCCGGGATATAGGCGGAGAATTGTTGCTCGACGACGGGAAACGGCTTTGCGAAACGCTCTGGAAAGGCGCGCGCGTTGTTCTCGATGCCTGGAGGTGGCGGGATCGGCCGCGGCACAAACTCGACGGTCGAATAGATGAGGAGACCCATCGTCTAGTCTCCTATCATGCGTCTCTACCGCGAGTGTCGATCCAGCCGTAGGTATTTATCGAATAAGTTGCGCCACCGTTGGCGCCGCCAACTAAGCCAATCTGGGCTGATCCATTGGTCCGGATATTTGCCAAGCCCGCTGATGCCGTGGACGCCGGCTGCACGTTTACTATCGTAGCTCCGCTACCTGATCCAGCGTCGGGCGGATAAACGATGAGGGCTCGTCCTGCCGAGACGTACAGGGCAAAAACGCCGAACAGTGCATTGACCCTTACTCCTGTTGGAACGGTCAATGTCTGCAGCGTGGGACCTGTAGACCAAGTAGCAGTATTGACGTCCTCGACCGTGGTAACCCACGCAAACTCATCACCGTTCTGAGTGAAGGCGATGATCTGCGCTGAGCCGTTCGTAAGGAATGAGCCAATGCGCCGGAACGCTGTAGTGCCAGCGGGCGCGTTTGCGGCGGTGACCGACGTGTCGAAATAGACGTCCGGATTGCCCCTTGATAATGGCGAAGACGTGGTACCAAGTCGAGTTTGCAATGGTGAGGCCGGTGCCCATCCCGTTGCTGCCGGAGCCGGCAGCCCAGCTTCCCCCGGTCGATTTTGTGAAAGCTGCTAGGTTAATGACGAACGCGTTCGTCGAGTCGACGCATTGACCCGCCGAAATGTCGAGCACCGTGTTCGGGCTCGTGCCGTCGTTCGACAGGATCAGGCCTGCCAGATAGCTGCGCGGTATCATGTAATCGTCCGGTGGACAGCCGCCGATGGGCTCAAGCAGGCTGGAATGCGGCGGGAGGAGAAAGGCCGCATCCTGCATCGCAGCTAACTTTCAGTAAGATCAGCGCCCGATGTCCGTGAACAGCATCTCGCCCGCTTCGACGCGCTTGAGCTTTTCCTCGAAGCGATCGCAACCGCCCTTGGCCGCACATCGCGGACAGATAAGACCGTCGAGATAGTTCGAGCTGCCGCAGATACGGCAGAAACCGCCGAAATCTGCCGGATCGGCAAACGGTTTGACGAAGACGGCCTGCTGACAATGCGCGCACATGAAGCCGTCCGTTTCCTTGACGGCGACTTCGCCCTTGCTGCGCTGCGGATCGGGGTCGGTCTGGATGAGGTAGAACCCCGGCCGTCTCATTTGTTCACTCGCACCATCTTGCGGATGGGATCGCCCTGCGGGATGCAAACGACGTTCATCCCGAAATTCATAAGTTCGTAGTCCGGTAGGTGCAGGCGAATTGCCGCCTCTCCGCACTGGATATGCTCGGCGACGATGATCGGGCGGCACCGCCCGATGGTCTCTTTCGCCCCGCCGAGCGCCGCGGGCTCCATGCCCTCGACGTCGAGCTTGAGGAGATCGAGGCGCACCAGCTCGAGGCCGTCGATCGCCATCACGCGGATCTTGACCTGGCGCATTGGCGCGTTGCCAGGATCGCTCGGCTTGTCCATCGACAGGCCGCCGAAATTTGTTTCCTTCTCGTGGTCGAGTTCGGGGATGGTCATTTCCCCGGCCTCGCGGCCCAGCACCGCCTTGAAGGCGCGGGCATTCGAGAGATTATTGAGCGCGATGTTGCCGCACAGAGCGTAGAACGTGCGTTCTTGCGGCTCGACGGCAATCACATTGCCCCAGCCGCGCATGCCGTGCGCCCAGGCCACGGTGTGCGTGCCGATGTTGGCGCCGCCGTCGATCGCGACCACGCCCGGCCCGCGGGTCTGGCGCAACGCGTTGAGGATCTGGCCGATCCCATCGATTTCGCCGATCTCGTAGTTGCCCTGTTCGAGGATTTGCAGGCCGACGCCGCCGAAGGTGCGCGTGTCGAAATCGAGCCGGTTCAAGATCATCGGCCCGACGTCGGTCGAGGCCAGGATGAAAGCGATGCGCCGGCTCATTGTTCGACCTCAATGACGGTCTTGCCCTTCTCCTCGGTGCCGTTGAGCATCGCGAAGAAAGTCACGTCGTCATGCAGGCAGGTGAGGATGACCTCGTTCTTTCGCACCTTGCAGCCGAACATCTCGCCGACCCACTTGCGGGAGATCATGTCGCCGATATTGGCGGCGAGCTTCTCGGCCATTTCCTCGTCCGTGCATTTCACGCGGACGTCGGGCGGAGCGTCTGGCTCTGGCTGGATCGTCCAGGTCTCGCGGCCGTTGATTTCTTCGCCCTCTCTGAGCGCGCGCCAAAGGTCGGCCTTTTCGACCACATATGCCGCCTCGGTACGGCCGCCGCGCGGAGCCGTGTAACAGACGCGCAGATCATCACCGGCCGCGGCCGGCTTGATGATCCGGCAGAAGACCGTCTTCATGGTGCCCTTTCCCCCACGGCGTCGACGAGCCTTTCTCGCACCCGGCCGATGACACTTTCCCAATCGCCAAGCGCGGGTTGCCGGAAGATGCGCATCGATGGATACCAGACCGTCTTGTCAGTCTCGCGCATCCAGGGCCAGTAACCGTTGAAGCGCACGAGGTTCCAGACCGGGACGCCGAGTGCGCCGGCAAGATGAGCGATCGCGGTATCGACGGAGATTACGAGGTCGAGCCCGGCGACGATCTCCGCGGTGTGTTTCATGTCGTCGATGTAGTCGGTGAAATCGACGATCGGCATTCCGCGCGGGATCGGCGCGCGCGGGAGCTGCAACGAGACGAATTTTGCTCCCGTATCCATGAGTGGGCGCAGCATTTCGAGCGGAATGGACTTCGCCGATGCGCTCCTCTCGGTCTCGGGTTGCAACGGACGCCGGCCACTCGACCAGCACAGTCCCACTTTGAAGCCCTCCGGCATCCGTCCGATGATCTCTGCGGGGACGCGCGGCTGGTGCAGGTAGCGGATTTTCTGCGGGAGCGCCTCTGGCGTCATGCCGAGCACCATGGGCACGTCGAGCAGCGGGCACGAATAATCGATGCCGTCGGGGTAAGTATCTCCTGCCGCGATGACTTCGACGCCGAGTGAGCCCTCGGCGAGGCGCTTCATGGTCGGCCGCACCTCGACGATCAGGCGCGCAGCGAGATGTCGGATCATGTCGACGAAGCGAAGCGACATGATCTCGTCGCCGTAGCCTTGTTCGGAGTAGACCAGGAGCGTTTCGGCTGTCCCTCGGTGGCCAGCGCTCATGTCGTGGCCATCCCACGTCGGGAAACTGCGCCACGCGCGCGGCGGGTACGGCGTATCGTACCAGCGCCAGGCGTATTCCGGGAAACCTTCCTTCCAGCGGCCCATGCCGAGCAGGATGACACCGCGCTTGATATGGGCGTCGTGCAGGTCGGGCTCGATTTCGAGCGCGGCCGCAAATTCCTTCTCTGCCGCTTCGAGCTGCATGAGATGGGCGAACATGCCGCCGCACATGACGTGCGGCTCGACGGTCTTCGCCATGCTCAAGCTGCGCTGGAAGCTATCCTGCGCGCTTTCCCACATGCCGATCTCGGCAAAGGCGATGCCTCGATTGTTCCAGCAGTCGGCCATGTCCTCCCGGATTTCGAGAGCACGGTCGAAATGCAGGAGCGCATCGAAGAACCGCTGCTGCCGAAGCAAGCAAATACCGCGGATGTGCCAGGCCTCGGCAAGCTCGGGCTTGACCTTGATGGCCTGGACGCAAAGCTCGGCGGCGCGCTCGAAGTTCTGCGCTTTGACGGCGCTAACCGCCACCTCGAGGATCTGATCGCCGCGCCATGTGACCATCCAGGCAGGCTGTACGCCTGCCTGGTTAAGTCACGGTTACCCTCCTGCTTATTCGAGGAAGGTCACCTGCGTTGCGATCGAGGTGTTGTAGTTGGCCGAGAGCTGTCGGCAGTCGAACCCGGCCTGGGCGGTGGCCGCCACGATCAGGTATTGCGACTCCTGCGAGGCGATCCAGCGGGTGGTGCCACGCTGGTTGAGCCCGAAGTTCAGCACCGAGGAGTTCGCGGTCACGACCGGATCGGTGGTCAGGTTGATCGCCACGACGGTCGAGCACGCGGCATCGGCCGGATCGGTCGGGTTTGGCGTGAAGGCGGTGCCGGCGAGACCGGTGGTCGTGGTGAACCGGCTGACGTCGAGCTGGATCTGCGTATCGGTCGCGACGGGGTTCTGCACCGCGCCGGCGATGATCTCGTACCACTTGTGACGCCGCGGGGTCGCGCCGCCCCAGGTGGAGATCGAGCTCTTGTAGGACGACGACATCGTGCCCTGGAAGCCAGGGACGGCATAGGTAGCCATGGTTTACTCCATGAAAAAAGCCGCCTTCGTGAGGGCGGCTTCGGTGGGAGCGGTCAGGGGGACCGCGGGATTAGGCAGCGCGGTCCCGTGCTGCCAATTCTGTGAGGTCATCGCGCACGCGCGCGAGCACGGATGGCCAATCTCCGATGCGAGTTTGTCGATAGAGGCGCAGGCTCGGGTACCAAGGGCTATCGGTGCGCTCGAGCTGCCAGCGCCAATCGGTCGAATAGGCCGGGATCAGCACCCAGGTCGGGATGCCCATGGTGCCGGCGAGGTGCGCGATGGCCGTGTCGACGGTGACGACGAGGTCGATATTCTTGAGGATGGCCGCGGTGTTGCGCAGGTCGGTAAGACGGATCGCGCGCACACCGTGCGCGCCTTGCAGCGCGGCAAACTCGTCCTCCTCTTCCTGACGGATCTGCTGCACCGAGACGATCTCAACGTGCGCGTCGAATAGCGTCGCGAACGTCTTCAGCGGGATCGAACGGTGCGCGTCGTTCTTGTGGCGGAAATTGCCTGCCCAGCACACCGCCACACGCGGATGCCCGATATTCTTTTCGTCGAGTGCCTTCTTCCAGACGGCGATGCGCTCCGTTGGCGGCTCATACGCCCATGGCGCCGGTATCTGATCCTCGCGCTCGACGCCGAAATAGTGCGCGAGCGACATGATGGCGTCCCACCGATCGTAAATGCCGACGATGTTTTCGCCGGTTTCGAGCACCCGGATATTCTCGCCATGCATGGCCTCGAAGAGCGGCCGCATTTCGCGGTGAACGATCAGCAGGATGTGCGCCCCGCGCTCGATCAGCATCGGGACGAAGCGCATGAATTGGATGACGTCGCCGAGCCCCTGCTCGCAGTGAATGAGGATATTCTTGCCGGCCACGTCTTCGCCGGGCTTGAGCTTTAGCGCCGGGTCCAGTCCGAAATTCGGAGCCTCGTTGTCGGTGGTGACGAGACGCGCCTCGTAGTCGGCGAAGCCTTGTTTTAGATTGCCGAGCAGGAAATGCGCCATCGCGCGATTGTAGTAGGCGTCAGCGTCGTTCGAGCGATTATCACCCATGGCCTTGATGGCGAGCGACGTGTTAAGCGCCGTGATGCCTTCGCGGTGACGATTGAGACGCAGGAGGACGATGCCGCGATTGTAATGGGCAAACGAGTCGTCCGGATCGTAACGAAGGCCCCTTTCGAGAGCGATCAAAGCCTCTTTGTGCCGGTGCAAACGCTCCAACGTGTTGCCCAGGTTGTTATAGGCAATGGCTTTGTCGCCGGCCGAATTGCCGTTCTTCTCCATCAAAGCGACGGCACGCTCGAGATCCTCGACGCCTTCGTCCGCGTGGCCGAGCTGCGAGAGGCATAGCCCATAGTTCATCGCCGAGAACGGATTGCGACGATTGGCCTTGCGGTCGCGCCAGAACCAATAGAGCGCTTCGTGGATGCGGCTGTTGCCCATCTCGAAGAGCGCGGTGCCCATGGCCGCCATCGCGGCATGGTTTTCCGGGTCGACGGTAAGGACGCCCTTGCAAAGCTGGGCGGCAGTCTCGTGCCGGCCCTCGATCGATAGCTGGTGGATACGGGCGAGTTCTTCCTCGACCGTCAGGATTGGCGGCTGCTGCACTTGCACCTCGGAAAACCCGGTCTGAACAGGCTGGGTTACGCTTCGTCCTCGACGCCGTTGATCTCGCCTTTCGCGTCACGCGTGACACGCCGGCGCCGCGGCTTTGAGAGTTTTTCGATCTTCGCTTCCAGGCGAGCCAAGTATTCGTGCAGGCCCTGGGGTATCTCGCCGCCCTGCGCGCCCTGCGGCGCTCCCGGCTGCTGCAATTGCTGGCCGTTTGGCAGCCGCGCGCCGATGATCCGGTTGTTGCCGTCGCGGATGAACTGGACGTCCTGGTACGGAGGCGAGGACGCAGAATTTCCAGAGGGGGAGCCGCTCGGGGGCGATGACGGCCCCGCGCCCTCCTCTTCTGCGCCCTCGCCAGCTTGCTGCGCCTGCGCGGCGGCGTCGTTGGCGAGGCCTCGGCGGTGCTCGGCGATCGCCATGCCGTGCCGGTGACCATGTTCGAGAGCGGCAAGGTGCGTATTGTGGCGCCGATCGGCATGTTCGAAGCCCATGCTGCGGGCGTTCTGTTGGTGCCCGAGCAGCATGTCGACGGTGTCGGCCTCGAGCTCCTTCTGCCCGAGCGCCACCTTGGCGACGCTGGCGAGACCGCCGAGGAGCGCTGCGCGCCCCATGCGATCGTCGCGCGCGATCTTGGCCTGCAATTCCTGCGTCTTGAGATCCTGCATCGGGTTCGGGCGCGCGCTCTGGTTCACCTTCACGAAGCGCATGCCGCCGTCGCGATAACCGACGGCGCCCAAGACCTCCTGCCACATCTCTTCCCAGTTGATTTCGACCTGCCCGGACTGGAATTCGGGCGCAAACTGCATCAGCGGCGTGAGCACTTGCATCGCCGACTGGAATTTCATCAGGCGCTGTTGCGGGTCGCCGGCACCGAGGCCGACGCTCACGTCGACCGTCACCTGCTGTTCGAGCAGCTCGTCGGTGATCTTGTCGATGCCGTGCTTCTCGAAGAGCTGCGCGCGCTGACCGCAAAGCCCGAGCACGATCGGGTCGCTCTCGTAATACTGCTCAAGCCGCACGATCTGCGCCAAGGCCGGGCTTGCCCAGGTCTCGATCCACACGCGGATATCGAACTCCTGGACCGCGTTGGCGGCGCCGGAGGCGATGCGCAGGCCTCCGAGCGTCTTGCCGACCGCGTCGCTGTTTTCGAGGTTGCCGAAATTCTGCTGTCCGGCGAGATCATCGAGTTCGATCGACAGTTCCCGGCTCATTTCGAGCGAGTCCTGGGGCATTGCCGGCGGCTGCTCCCACGTCACGTCGTCGGGCTGGTCGACGAAGATCGAGGATCCCGAGGAACGCCGTTTGATCTGGTCCATGTCGATGCGCCGGCCGCGGCGCACCTTGGAGATCGGCATGACGTTCTGCTTGGTGGCGTCGAGCCGCAGATTGCGGAGGTCGTTCGTCTCCTTCTGCAGCGGCTGCCACGACTCGACGGCCGACATCGGGAAGATGCGATGCGATTCGATGGCGCCGAAGCCGAAGGCGACAGGACGATCGCCGAATTGCTCCGGGTAAACCTCGCGCGTCGGCTTGGGATCGGTCAGGTAGTATTCGCCGCCGATCGAATAGAAGGTCCAATCATCGCCGCCGATGCGCAGGAAGTTCTCGTAGACCCACACCACCTGAAACTCGGTGCCGGTCTGGGTCTCGTCGTAGCGGTCCAATCCGAGCTCGCGCGCCCGGCGGATCGCCTCCATGTCCTGCTTGCCCTGGTTCACCGCGCCGCGCAGCTGCGCCTCGGTGATGTCTTCGCGCCATGGATTGATCGGGGCTTGCTGCTTGCCCCTGATCTCATCGACCGTCATCGGATATTTGAGGATCAGAAACGACGCGCTCTGCGCGGGATTGAGCCACGACGCTGCCGAATCGATGACCACGTTCTCCGGCGGGAAGAGCATCATGTCCGGCCGATCGACCTCGAGCACATAGACGTCGCGGGTTTTGCGAACGTCAGTGCCAGTCTCTTCGTCGAATGCGGTCACCTCTTCCTGGTGCGACTTCCTGAAATCCTGTTTCCAATACTGCTTGGTGGCGCAGATGCCCGTGATCGTCGCGTCCTGGCGCGCGCCCATCGATACGAGAAACCAAGGAAACGCCGCCTTGCCCGATTGCCGGTCGGTGCGATAGCTGACTAGTTCCTGCATGATCGAGGCGGCGGCCCGCTGTTTGGGGTCGGCCTCGTTGCCTGGTTTGCAGTTGATCGCATCCACGGAATTAAAAAGAGAGGCGGCAGTGGCGGCCATATCCTTGCGGATGGCGCCGCGGGTCTTCGGCACGAAGAGCTTGGAGCGATTGCGCCATTCCGGGCGCGTGTATTTGCTCCCGATGAAATGCTCGTTATGCGCCGCGCGGTAGGACTCCGACCATGCCTTCCGGTTTACCTGCGCGGTATAGAGCTGCGATTGCTGCTCGCATCTACGAACGATGCCGAGATAGTCGTGATGCGATGGCGCGCTGCCACCGCCATAGGCGCTCTCGGTCGCCTGCATCGCCTCATTTTCGAGCTCGCGCCCACGCCGGATGCCGTCCTCGCCGGGCGGTGTGCTCGGCGACGACATCGTAACTGGCTGCCCGCGTGTGCCCTTCTGAGGGTTCTCGCCGGGCGGCGTAATGCGCAAAGCCATTACTTCGGCCCACGTTTAGAACCTGAAGAAGGAAACCGCCGTCATCGTGCCGGTCCAAGTCGCCTTCTGGTGCTGGACATCGAAGGTGAAGACACCGACCGGCAATGCCGTGAGCGTCGGCGACGCGCCGTCGAGCGTCTCGATGGTGAGGTTGCCGGTCGCGGCGACGCAGACGACGAGCTTGCACCCGACCTGAGTGAGTTCGGTGCCGGAGGTGACCTGCTGCGAGCCACCGGGCGCGCAAAGCGGTCGCGTGTCGTTCTCCTGAGATGCGACTGGTGAGACTGCCATTGGCCGTTACTCCGGGATTGGCCGCTTCTTGATGATGAGCTTCGAGTGTTGCGCTCGCGCTTCGAGGAATTCGCCGAGATGAAAGCGGCCACGGCGCAGGCCGTAGCGCTCGAGGATCTGACCGGCCCCCTGCGCCATGCCCTCGATGATGTCGTGAGTGCGCAGGTTGACGATCCAGTAGTCTTCGAAGCCCATCAAGATCGGGATGTTGATTTTGACGATGCCCTGACGAAGATCGGAAACCGCCCCCCATGGGTGGCCGGGATACTCGCGTTGCAGCCACTTCATCATGTTGGCGGCGATGGCGAGATCACGCTCTTTGAACTCGTCGTCGGCAATGCCGCCTTCGCTGTCGGCTGGCGCCTCGTATTTGGTTTGCACGACCATGTCGTGCCCACCGAGCGTAGTTTTCTCGACCACGTCCTCGCGAATGGTTATGACGTCGTGGGGCACGCGATACTCCGCAACAAAAAAGCCCCGATTTCTCGGGGCTTTGACGGCGAGCGATGTAAGAAGTTTTTAGAACCTGGCGAATTCGCCGAAGTGCTTCACGGCAGCATCACGATAAGCCGCGTGAGCTTCTTGTGGGGTCTCGAATGATCCGAGCCAAAGGCGCTTGCCGCTCTTTAATTGTATGCGCGACTGGTAGCGACCCTTAAAAAGAGTGACGCCCTTCAATCCACTGACATTACGCGGGTCTACTCGGGTGTTCTGTTTGTTGGTGCTGTCGTCAGCCAATCGCAGATTCGACCACCTATTGTTCGATTTATTCAAATCGCGATGGTCGATGATCGTCGGAGGCCATTCTCCCCGCATATAAAACCAGGCTAGACGATGAGCCATGAAAGAGAGTCGACCAATGCCAACTCGCACATATCCTGAGTCGTCTATAACGCCGGCCTTCTGGCCAATAAGGCTATTACGAGTTAGCGGTGCCAGCCAAATAAAATCACCAGTACCGGCAGAATCGTAAAGCAATATCCAGTGGAGAATATCGACGGTAAGATCCGATTTGCGCTTGAGCACCAACATGATCGGATTTTAGGCCGATTCCGCATGCGCTCCAAACAAAAAATCCGATCAGGCGTAATCCACTTCGGGATAACGCCAGGTGCCCACATTGGCGCCGGTATAGTCGTAATTCACGCCGGTCTGGAACGCCGGGACGGCGCCGGGCGGGAACGTGGTGACCGAGATCGAGCCGTTGGTGGCGTTGACCGCGGTGATGAGCGCCGGGATTTTCCCATAGGTCGCGTCGAGATAGAGGACGATCTGGGTGACCTTCGGGCCGCTGGTCTTGACGTTCGCCATAGGTAAGACGTCCGGGCTTATGGGCTCGGTGTATGAAAGGCCGCGCCGAAGAAAAACGCCGACACCATGCCTGCCAAAACACCACCGAGCGTTTGATACAGACCGTTCTCGCCTTTTCTCGTGTAGCCCAGCGTAAAGCCGTGTCCAATGACGAGGCCGGCTACCACGGCGTGCTCTAATCCAGCGATGAACGCCGGTACGCTTGAGATCATCATGTCCGCGCCTGCCGCGCCTTTTGCTCGGCGATCCAGTCGAAAGTCCGCTCGAGTCCGACGGCAAAGGGCGTCGTGGCCTTCCAACCGAGATGCTTCTCGGCGAGATCGGTCGACATATTCAACACTTGCTTCCCGATGGGCCCGGGCACGTTCTTGATCGTCAAGCGCTTGTTCGAGCGCGCGATCGCCTGGCGCGCAATCTCGTTGCACGTCGTCAGCTCGGAATTGGCTACGTTCATCGGCCCATTGAACGTGGGACAGCGAACAAGCCGAGTGATGGCGTCGACGAGATCGTCGATGTAGACGAGGGGGCGGATCTGTTCGCCGTCACCCCAGACCTCAACTTCGCCTCCCTCGCGAGCGTCGAGAGCCTTACGGCAAATGGCGGCGACGGCCTTCTCGCGGCCATCGTCAAAACAGCACCCCGGCCCGTAGATGGTCGAAAACCGCGTGATGCAGACATTAAGCCCGTAATTCCGGCGATGCGCTTCATAGAGTTGCTCGCTGAAGAGCTTTTCCCAGCCGTAGGCGTTAGAGGGCGGCCGCCATTCGGCGTGCTTCTCGACGAGCGCCATATTGTCGTGAATATACATGCCGTCGGCGAATGCGTCGTTATAGACGCACGACGACGACGTATAGAGCAGTCGGCCGCAACCGACCTCGGAGAACACCTTGGCCACATTGGCGTTGATGAGCGCGTTGTTGCGGATCACATCGGCGTCGTGCTCGCCGGTGAAGATGTAGCCGGCGCCGCCCATGTCACATGCGAGCTGATAGACCTCGTCGAACGGTTCGCCGCCGAGCGTCGACCAGCCCAGCGTCAGTTCTCGGCGTAAATCAAGCCCAACGAAATAGTCACACGCCGGTTTGCCGAAGGGCGAGTGGCGGATATCGATCGCGCGAACGAGGCAGCGTTCCTCCTTGAGCCGCTTGCACAGCGCCATGCCGATGAAGCCGGACGCGCCGAGGACGAGGCAGCGCTTCATCCGCGGAAATCTCCGGTCACGCCTTTGCGGCCGCGGGTGCGCACCGACACGACGGCATCGCCATGGGAGAGCATTTCGACCTGGATGAGACTGTCACCGTGCCAAACGGCGATCTTCTCGCCGACCTTCGCGTCATCCGGCAGCATCCATTTGGCGAGAGCCCGCTGGCTGTTGCTTACCTCGCACCTGGCGCTGTTGAGTTCCGACTGCGCGAGTCTCTCTCGCTCCTGCGCGCCTACCCACGCATCGATCAGGCGTTTGCCGTCTGAGGTGGCCTCGCTCATTTCACCCCCGAGTGGATTTCGTGCGCGAGCGTAGAGACCGTGGCCCAGCGCTTTTGCACCAGGTCGCGCATCGCCGCAAAATCGATACGGCCCTCCGGCAGGTCGAGTGCACGCTCCGCTAGGCGGGCGAGTTGCACGGCTGCGGTTTCGGCGCGCTCCGCTGGGCTCGCGAGCCTGTTATTATCAAATCCGCACATGATCCCCTCCTGCGAATGCTGCCCGGATCGCATCGGGCTCGTTCGGGATGATGTTGAGCATGCGCGTCTGGACGGTCCAGTCGTGCGTGTAGGGCTCGGGTTCGCTCCGCTGGTACCAAGCGGTCGTGCCAGTCCCGTATGAGTAGCTCCCGAACCGGCCGACAATGCCGAGACCGCTGGGCGCGCAGGCAATGGTGAAGGCCACCAGATCCCGGCGCCAGCGCACGATCTCACGCATGAGGCGCCAAACGTCTCCTGTATGAAAACCCTCGGGGCTTGCCGCCTCGGCCTGCGCTGTCTTCTCGTCCATTGGGATCACGTCGTGAATTGCAATGATCGAGGTCGGCCCAGCGAGCTTTTCGAGGTTCTCGAAGTCCTTTGCTGCCTGGGCGAAGGAATGATCGCCGTCGATGAAGGCGAGATCGAAACCGCGGCAGGCTTCTCGCTTCTCTTCACGGGCGAAGAAGCCGTCGCTCGTCGAGATATTGTACTGGATGTTCGGGCGCTTCGGGACCAAAGGCCACGCCGGCGCCGGGTCGATGGCGATGCACCTCGTTTCCGGGTCCGCCTGCATCAGGCTCGTGCCCAGCCGCACGCCGATCTCAACGTATAGCTTGGGCTTGAGCGCGAGGTGTAGCGTGCGCAGCACCGACAGATAGCTCGGGCCCGGAAGCTTCAGGCAGGCAAGCGCCTCGTAGCCATGCGGGTCGTGGATCTGGCCCGTCGAGAGCGTGAGCGCGATGCGGTCGCAGAGTTCACCCTGCATCAGAAGTCCACCACTTCGCCGGTGTCCGTAAGCACCCATTTAACGACGTACTGATTACCGCTCGTCCAGCGCTGCCACGTCACGGTGACATGCGCACCCTCGCGCTCCCATTTCCATGGCGCGTGAGTGATCGACTTCGTGAAACAATCTGCCGGGTCCTTGATGCTGCAAAACTGAAAGAACCATTTGTCGGGCACGTCAACGGAGTAGCAGCCCTTGGAGCAGTGCTCTTCTTGATGCGCGCCGAAGAACGACACGTTTTTGACGACGTTGTCGATCGCGAACGGCGCGCCGTCCGGCTTGGAGTCGCAACCTGCGAGAGCCAAAAGAGCCATTATGGCTGCAATGCTACGCCGCACTGTCCAGCTCCTTCGTGTATTTGAACGTCTCGTCCGGGCTGCCGACATACTCCTTGCGGCCGGCATGGGTAAGCGACGCGCGCGGATCAACCCAGATTTCACCCCCGATGGCGCGCCAGCGGCGGCAGAATGCAAAATCCTCGCTCAGGCGCTCGCCGAATTCGCCCTTCTCCGTGTCCGACTTGTCGATCATGTCGAAGAACAGAGCGTATTCCGGCTCGCCTTTGGTGTTGTACCGCAGCCCGGGATAGGCGGCGCACATCTTGTCGACGACGCCACGTTCCAGCAGCACGAAGGCAAAGCCGACGTCGCGCACATCGAGGAACTTCGTCGTCTCGTGGAAGCGCGCCCGGCCGGGAAGCGGGTTGAAGCAGTATTTGTCTTCGGTGGCGATATTTTCCTGCTTGCGCACTCCGACGGCGGCGCAGAACTCGTGGTCCGACATAATTAGGCGCACCGGCAGATGCGCGTCCCACCCCATGTCGTCGTCGATGAAAAGCAGGTGCGTGATGCGCTTGTCGGCCATCGCGCGCCACAAGGTGCGCTCGCGCGCCTTGCCGATGTGGCTGCCGCCAAAGGTCGGGAAGGTCGTGAATTTCACCCCACACTTCATGAGATCGAGCATCATATTCGTGTAGGAGACGAAATAGGCCATATCGACCTGCATCGTCTGCATCGGCGTGCAAATGGCGAGATGCACCTTCGAGAGGTCTTTGCGCTTGACCTTGTAGCCGAGCAGCGCGGCAACGCGGTCCACTTGATCACGGCGCTCCTGGCTTTCGAGCCATTCGTGGAAAAGACGCTCGTCGGTGTGATAGTCGCCGGAGCCGCGCCGGTACGTGTCGTCTACCTCGGCCTTTCCGAACGAGTGGTGGTGGTGCTCGACGATGACGTCTTCGAGCGCGTGTAGCACCTTGAAGTCATCGGCAAACCTCGCCCAGGTGTCGTCGGAGAAATTGTGCCGCATCTTTCCCGGCGCGATGGTGCCGATCGCCCGGGCGAGAGCGCCGCCCATGAGCCGGCAGCCCCACAGCCTCGGGAAATTCTCGCGGTTGTTGGCGATTGCGATGCCCGTGCCGCCGGCGGCATCAATCATCTTGTCGTACCAGCCGGGAGTGATCGGCCAATAGTCATCGTCGATGATGCCGTAGTAATTGCGGTCCGGGTATTGCTCGAAAGCGTGGCGAACCGCATCGGCGAATCGGGAGCCGGATGGCACCACGATCAGCCGCCAAAGCGACCAGTGCGAGAGCTGCCGCTCGACGTACTGGTCGAAGCACGGATCGTCCGCATTGACGAGCACGGCCACGTCAGACGGCATGCCGCCGGGCGCCTCGAGCAGCTTGCCCGGAGCGTCCGGTCGGCCGTAGGATGGCATAAGCCACATGAGGAAACGTCCAGTTGGGCTGTACGTTCCTACCGGCGCCCGGTTAAGGGTCGGTTAGTTGAACCACTCGATCGACATGCCGTCGAGCAGGATGTCGCTCTGCAGCGCCGAAACGTCCGCTGCGGTGACCGAGACCGTGATCGAGGAAGCGTCGGTGTTCGTGTCACTGGTCGATTTGACCGCGGTGACGGCGCCGATCGAGGAGTAATAGAGCTCCTGCTGGGTGTTGGCGGCGGTCTTGTAGACCTGGCCGGTCAGATACCAATGCGACGCATTGTGCGCCGCCGACGCGATGCTGACGAAGGTGCCCCCGATATTGAGGTTGATCGTGGTCGGGCTGGTGTTCGCCGCGGTACGGCCCCAGGCCTCGACGAAAAAGCCGTTGCCGACATTCTTGAGCGAATTGGCCGCGATGGTCGTCGAGAGCATCGTCTGGGTGGTGTTCGTCGCGCTCGAACCGATGGTCGTCGCCGAGACGAAGATGTTGCCGGCCTGCCGGATCGCGACACCGCCGCCATTCTGGACGCCACCGTAGATCTCCGAGAACATCGCGTTGGCTTTGGTGACGAAGGTGTTCCAGGAATCGCCAAGCTCGGTGCTCAGTCCGGTATTCGGACCGCCCAGCGGCTCCACGGAATTGTTATTGATTGTTTGAACTCCGGCCATTGTCGTCCTCCAATAAAAAAGCCGCCCGGGCTGGGCGGCTCAAGGCGAGGCCGATGGCCTCAGATCAGATGCGGTTCGCGGCGTCGTAGGCGCGGCCGAGATCTTCGCGCAGTTCGTAGGCTTCCTCGGGCTCCATAAGCAGGCTGAAGCGCGGCTTATCGGGCACGTCGATCGAAAGCATAACGAGATTGTAGAGCCCGGACGCCTCGTATTTATTCAGATGCCCGGGCACGACGGACACTTCGAATTCTACGATCTTGGCGCGCGTCTTCGCGGTGAAGCGCGTGGCGCGGCCGCGCGGCATGAGAGTGCCGGATTTTGCGCGTTTTGCCATTACGCCCAGCCTTTTCCGTCCGGCACTGCCTGATAGAGGCCAGGAACCGTGTTGCCGACCGTCGGCGCGAGTGCCGCGGTGATGAGAGGATCGAGCCCGCCATAGGCGGCGCCGACCGGATAGACATTGGTACGCCGGCCGTACGCGCCCGAGATGTACGGGTTGAAGTAGATCTGCCGCCCTTGCCCGTCGATGAAATAGGGCTCGCGATATTTGTGCCGCGCCCAGGCGGGATCAGCTTGCTCGACGAGCGCGAGCCATGGCGTCTGCCGCGTGACGACGCGAGTTGGAGGCTGGTAGCGTGGGGCCATTACCGATGTCCCCTTGTTCCACCGTGTTCACTTTTGCTCAGACTGGCGCCTGCAAAGGGTCCATGCCGGCTGTATGACGATGCAGGATTATCTTTCCAACGCGCGTCAGTGCTTGTCGTGGGCCTTGCGTGCCAATAGCGAGGAAAACCGTGATGCGTTCCTCGATGTGGCCAGAGCTTGGATGACGGCGGCTTACCGGCTCCAACAGCGCAAGCTCACGACAGCCTCTTGATCTTGGCGCAGATCAGATTGCCCTCGCCGTCGAGATCGACGCAGCGGTAAATCGCGCTGCCGTTCGCCAGCTCGATCGTGAATTCCTCGCCGAGGCGCAGCGAGCGCTTGCCGCTGAGTTCGGAAAGCAGGGCTGGATCGAGCCGCATTTGCTCGGGCCAAAGACCGACGATCACGGTATTGCCGTTGGAGCGTTGCTCAAGGAGCAATGGCCGGGCCTCGCCCATCAAAGCACCTCGTACCTGCCCTTGGTCGCCGGGCAGCGCCGGCACTGATGGACCGGGCCGCCAATGCGGAGGGTTTCACGCCGCCAGGAGTGCCAGCCGAGCACGCGGCAAAGGATAAATCGGAGCATGGCGATCTATCCTCATAGTGCTTTGCCTTCGTGGCGCCCTTTGATGTGGGCGTGGAGATAGCCACCGACACTGGTGTCAGGGTGAAGCATCGCCTGGAAGTGCCGGGCTGGAACGCCCTTGTATTCCCACTTCGCGCCGTTGTTGAAGTGGACGTGGAGCGTCCCCGTCGCGCGATCGTGGCCGATCGCCTTGATGTTCGAGGACTTCACCGGGATCATCTTCATAGAACTCGATCCCCCGCCACTCACCAATACTGCCGCTGAAAATTGGTGTGTCGCTGACTTCCGAGCGAAGTTGGTCGAGAAGAGACGCACGTTCGTCGCGCCCGATCAGTGAGCTGACGAAGTCTTCGCCCTCTAGCGTCCATTCGCCGGTCGCGCCGTCGTAAGACCACCAGCGCGCGGAATGAGGGTCATAGTGCCAGAAAATGTCGCTGCCGATTTGTGATGGGTCGTCAAAGGTGATGGGCGGTTTATTGGTGATCGGCACCCATCCGGCAGGCATCGCCTTCTTGACGCCAGCGACTGCGCCCGCGACCAGTGCACCAAGGCCGAGCAGGAATGAGCGGCGGTCGGTCACCAGGCCATGCCCTTCCAATCCGAACGGTTGCCCATCACGTCCTTATTGTACTCGGCAAGATCGGCCGCCTCTTCGAGAGCTTCAGGTGAGACTCCCGCTATCAGATAGGTTCGAAGCTGGTCCTCGACGCGCGCAGGATCGGGACCGTTGCAGCTCCACCTCATCGATTTGCGTCGCCATAGAAACTCGCTGATGGCGATGCGCATGCGATCGATTTCGGAAACGGTATAGGCCCGCTCGATCATTTCGCAGCTCGCAGCTCGACGCGGCGTGAAGACGTATGCACCCGGCCGTCGCGATCGACAAGCCAAGGCTTGCCCAGTGGACTCGGTTTCTGATATCCGCGCCACCAGCGCCAGAACGCGAGGAGCATCCTCATGGCCGACTTCTCACGACGCATGTTCCTGGTTGGCGGCGGCGCGTTCGTGGCCTTGGCCGCCGCGCCGCTCGTCCTGAGCCAGGAGCCGCCGCTACTCTCTACCTTAACGCTGAGTAAGCAATTCCCCTACCGGGCGGTCCACGAAATCACGTTCTGTTTCCTGCCCACGCCCGAAGAGGTGGCGCGCAACGCGCTCGGCGTCATCGACATGCGCACGGCGGCAGACGCGGAGGTATCCATCTTCCGACAGCCTATGGGCCTGCAGAGTTTTATTCGCTGGGTCGCCATGCCGGGAAACGAAATCGAGATCACCGAAGAACGCGGCCTGGTAATGACTGCGCAACCGTCCATCGTGAAGGCTGCGATGACGATGACTTACAACGTGGTACCCCCGGACATCACCGATCCCTTCAAGCGCAAGCGGTTTTTCATCGAAGAGGTCTCGTTTAATGGCGCGAGCAATGCCCTAGGAGCTACTCCGCTTCCGCTCGACCCCCGTGACACCGACTACGTGCCCGGAAAGCGCGGCTGGTTATCCCGGCTGCACCGCGGCCTTACACACGGAGACTGGGACAATGGCTGAAGGTCCCGACGGCCGCATCTGCTTCCGCTGCAAATGGTGGGCCCGCCAATGGGCCGATGAACAGTTTGGCATCGAAGATTGCCGACGCCGTGCCCCTGGCATGCCGTCTCCAAGAGTACACCACGATGCCGAATGGCCAAAAACCGATGGTGCTCGGCACTGGTGCGGCGAGTTTGAATGGGCGTTTCCAGCGCCGGTCAGTCCGGCCTCATGAGCTCCGATTGTAATCGTCAGAAAGCCGCGTGATGTCGTTTTCAGCTACGCGTTTGCCCCACGCCAATTCCAGATACGTACCGGCTTCTAGCCTGTGCTGCATGCCCGCAGGGACGTAGCGAAGCCGCCAGGGCCATAGTCTTACGTGCACTTCCGCGCGGTGGCGATGAACCTGTAGGGAGGTGCGATGGGCGGAGGCGACCCAGATAATCTTCAGCCACCATCGCCGGTATGGCTGCCATTTCCACATCTTCCCCCAGGGGGCTACCTGTGCAGCAACCATGAACTCGACTGCACTTTGCCGCCGACGCCTACGTCGTAAAGCGTCTCAATGCCGAGTTCGCGGCACAGGCTTGCTTCAGGCGTGTTGCTCTTTACCCGATCGCCTCCGTTGCAAAACACGTCGGGCTTTAATTCTCGCAGCTCGGCGCACACTGAGCGGTCAAGGGCGCTTCGCTCGTGCTTCGTTATGACCACTTTCGTCACGCCGCGAATTGCCAACAAGATTTCGCGGCGCTCGCTTTCGGGCATAAAAACGAAGCCCTTTTTGTTCAGCAGCCAATTATCGTTGTTCAAGATGACAGCTACATCGCCCAAGGCAGCGGCGGCACAAATCATCCGAACGTGCCCAATATGCAGCGGGTCAAACCCGCCGGAGACAGCAATAACTTTGCGGCGCCCCACCGCTGGTTACTTCCCTTCGATGATGATGCGCTGGGTCGCCGACAGGTCATAGGTACGCTTGTCGGCGCCGGCGGCGATCGTGTCCGTGCGCGCGGTCTCCCAGTGCACGACGGCCGGCAGCGGGTTGCCGTGGTCGTCGAGCTTGGCGCCGTCCGGCAGCACCGCGGTCTTGTTTTGCACCTTGATGGTGCTGACCGAGCCTTCCGGGGAGATGATCGTTACTTCGCCCATGGCTATGCGTCCTCGTAATCTTCACCGCTTGAGTGGTCGATGATGCCGCTATCGTCGATATCGACGCCTTCGGTGCTCTTCGCCTCGATGGCTTGCGGCGGCTGGGGATCGATGTCGTAGATGCGCGAGACCGCGTCGATCAGGTCGTCATGGGCGGCGAACGGGTGCCGGATCAGCTCGTCCATGAACATGCGCGTCAGGTCGTAGATTTCCTTGTTCTCGTCCTGGTGGCGCAGCGGCGTGACGATGCGCGATTTCTGTTCGAGGAAATTCATCTGGGCCTTGGTGAGGCCCTTCGCTGGTCGGTAGACAATTTGTCCGACGTGGTAGCCGGGGCGCTGATGCAGCCGCTCGGCGTTCTTCTGGTCCTCGTCGGCCCAGATCGACCAATAACAGATACCGCGCCACGGATCCCCGCGCTCGCGCGAGCCCATGTCGGGATTGTAGACCGTGCACGGGATATAGAACCGGCCGTTGCGGATGTCGGGCTCGAGTCGCTCGATGCGGTCGTTCTTCGAGTGGCCGCCTTGCTTCGGTGTATTCAACTCCTCGATCGGGAAGTGGTTGTTCTCCTCCATCATCATGTCTTCGACGACTTCGATATCAACCTGCATGCCGTAGCGTTCCCAGCCCACGCGGACCATCTGCACGCCGGAAATGCCCTCCCAATAGGCCTTGAACTGCTTCACGTACTTCCACCGCTCCGAGAGCTTCATGCGGTGGCAGACGCCGTCGAGCAGGTATTTCGAGCCGCCGGTGTCGATGCCGATGACCGGGATAGCGGTACGGTCGGAACGCTGGCCGCTTCCTTTCGACGGATCGACCAGGATGTAGACGTTGAGGAGCCGCGGCACGACCTCGTAAGGCCGCAAACCCTCCGGCCTGAAGGTCGCCTCGCTCCCGGCTACGGGATTGAGGAGCATCTGCGCGTTGGTGGTTTTCAGGCCCTGGTCGCGCTTGATCTTCGCCCAGTGCTCTTCGGTAAGCAGGACGAGGTTGGGGACCACCTTGTCGGGCTGGCCGTTTCTGCCACGGATTGTTCGTGTGGCATTGAGGGTGCCGTCCTCAGTCGCGGCATAAATCCTGGGCTTGGCAGAACCGCGGTCGATGATGACGCCGTAAGTATCGGCGAAATGATATCGCGTCCCGGCAATCCATTTGCGCACGCCGTGGCGGGTGCCGAGGTTGTCGGCCATCTCGAAGCGGGCCGTGCACTTCTTGAGCTGCTCATCGGCAAGGTGGTCTTGGGTCACCACGTCGTCGTAGACGTGCATATTGAAGTGGCGCCCGGTCGGCTGGCCGTCGATCAGGCCGTGCGCCTCGATCGTCGCTTCTTTCGGCCGGTGCTTGCGCCTGACCGTGATGCCGCGCTCAAGGCTCCACTTCGCCGGCCGCTCGCCGGTGATCTCGTCCCTGCCGCGCGGATTGGCGTAGAGGACGTCCTGGTAGATGTATTTGAGGCCCTCATTGACCTCGAATTCGTTTTTGATCTGCCCCAGGAACTCGCGCGCGATCGGCTTGGTGACCGAGAAGATGACGATGGTGATGTCCGGGTCGGTCAGCACCTCCTGGATGATGCCGCCGGTGGTGATGATCGAGGACTTGCCGTGGAAGCGCGCCCAGAGATCGATGTGGCCGTCGGGCTCGGCTTCGACCTCGCGGCAGCGGTCGAAGAGCCATGGATGCAGGAGGTCGTTGCGGCCGAGAAGCCCGGTCAGCAGCCAATACCGATCGTTGCAGCCGATCAGCGCGCGCTTGCGCCGCCACTTCTCCTGCTCTTTCTGGTTCGCTTCGGTGAAGCCCCGCGGCCAGGTTTCCTCCGCAACGCCGGCGTACCAGCGTCGCGCCTCGTGATAGTCGAGGTATGGCAGCTCGTGTTCGAGGAAGAGTGCGAGGCCGCGGCTGCTATCGTCATCCTGGTCGACGTAGCGTGGGGCTCGCAGCGGTCTCGGCATGGGCTGTCACGGTCGCTCCACCCTTTTGGTGATCTCGAAGCGCGCCTCGTCGTAGGCGATCATTGAGCCGTAGAGCGGCGAGGAAAGCCGATCGGCGATGCGATGGAGGGCCCGCTCTTGCGCGGTGCGATCGCTCAAACGCGTGCAGTAAGCGGCAAACTCGGCGCAGTGCGCCGGGATCTCTTCGGCGAGCCGGAATTCTGGGTTGCGGATATAGTCGCGCCACCACGTCTCGGGATCATCGCCCTGACGTTGCCCGTGCACGCCTTCGTGCACCATGAGCTCGGGCGGTATCTTAATGCGACCCGGATTGTAGATGCGGTCGCCCCAGGAGAAGATTATCGGTTTGCCGCGGACGTTGAAGGCTTTGTTGATCTCCGCATAGAGCGGCGGGAAGCAATTCAGCACCTTCATCGCATCAGCCAAAGCCAATCGCGCTTGTATTCGCCGCAGCGGATGAGGGGCGCTTCGGGGTACCAGCTCTGCACACGGTCCTCATTTTGTGGGCCCCGTACGACGATCGGCCGCGGTGGGTAGCGCCGGCAGAGCTTGTAGTCGTTGCCGTTGACCTTGCCGCCGAAGAGGAAGCAGCAGCCGGTACAATCCTTGAGGTCTCGGACAAATCTCACTTCGGTTGCTCCTGGGCCAATCCGCGCCAATGCTCGATGGCGTCCTTGAGAGGATCCTCGCTCGGGGGCTCGATCGCCTTGGCTGGGGGCTTGTCGTCCGCCGGCGCCGAGAACGCGCCGTCCGTGGGCGGTGGAAGGGCGAGCAAGTCGCCGTACTTTCGCGGCAGCTCGCGCGCTGCCTGCCACTTCCGCGTTTCGATCTTCAACTCGGTGCGGCGCAGCAGCTCGGGGTTGGTCTTCATCACCGGAACGCCGTTCGCGTCCAGTTCCGTCTTGTAGTCATCGGCCGCATTATCGGCGATTGCGATGATCTCTTCCGAGCGCGCGTCGAACTTCGCGAGCAGCGCGCACCGATAGGCGAGTTGAAAATCCGGAATGGTGATTAGCCAGCGGTACACCGTCGCCGCGGCGGGCATATCCGGGTCCGCGCAGATCTCCCGCATGCTCTCGGCATTGCCGATGCGCTCGCAGATCTCCGTCGCGATTTCGAGGTTATAGGTGCTCGGCCTGGGCGGCCTGCCGCGTCGAGGCTTCGGCTTTTGCTCGGTCGACGCGGGTGCTGGGCTCGCCGCCGGTGCCGCACTGTCGGCGTTTTGCGGCTCGTCCATTCATTCGCCGGGCGCCTTGGAGAGACCAAAGCGCTCGCCCTTGTGGCTGGGGTGCTTCTTCACCTGCGAGTTGGCAATGCGGATGGCTTTGCCCTCGTCGCCGCTCTTTTCGAGCACGTCATTGGCGATGTCCGACCATTGCTTCTTCGTGGCCGGGGTGCTGGCCTTTTTTGTCTTGCCAGATGCGTCGGACGGGTCCCAAGGCATGATATCCTCGCGGCGCAAAGGGAGGCAGCGATGTCAGATTTTCAATGGTTGATGCTCGCACTACTTGCTGGCGGCTTCTTGTTCTGCATTTTCGCCGGTATGGCGGGCGCGTGGGACCGCTAGATCACGCCTTGCCCTTCGGCACGTAATCGCGCGCGCAATGAACCTCGCGTACATTCCAGGCTCGGTAGACCGGGTTCTCTTGCACCCATTTGGCGACGAGCGGGATAGCGATGATGCACTCGTGCATGCTCATCTCAGCCATCGGCAGCGGCGCGTCGATCTTGCCGGCCTGGCGCTCGATCGCCGTTTGCGGCACGACCTCTTCGACGCAAACCTCGGGAAGCGTACCGAGCTGATGGCAAAGAACGGCAACGAGAGTAAGGCTCATCCCTGCGCCCCCGGCAGAAAACACCGAACTTGAGGATTACCGTTGATGTAGTAGACCCAGGCCAACGCGGGTCCGTATCTGTTTGGTCCGTCTACGACGGCGGATTCCTCCACGTCAACCCATCTCGGCTCTTTGCCGAGGATATCTGGCAAGAAGACCTGATAAACGCTGCGGCAGACTGGGGCCGATTGCACGCCGCCATAACCGGCAGGTGAGCAGACCTTTGCGGTCTTCCAATCGAAATCGGACAGCGGGCGGCTATCCGGGCCGGAGCAACAGGGCCCTTTCCCAGCCTTCAGGCCTGAGAACCAGCCGTCAAGATCCGGCCGGTCGTGCATGTGCGCCTGGGCGGGCGACATGGCGAGAGACGCAAGGACCAGGGAGAGGCACGCTCTTGAGATCAGCTTTCGGAAGAACGACAGCATGATGGGCCTCACGATAGTAGCGATCGTAAAGTTCGAGGCTGCCGCCCACGACGAGGAGCGCGGCGGCGAGGAAGACCGTGAAGCCGAGGACGTATTTCATGGCGTCACTCCTTGAAGCCGAGCGCGGTGAGCGCGGCATCGAGGCCGGTCTTCAGCGATTTGTTGACCAGCTCGGTAAGGCACATGCGCGCTGTCTTGAGCGACAGGCCGTCCGGCAGGCGCACCTCTATTGAGGCCGCTAACTGCTTTCCGCTCCCGTCTTCGAATTTGATGCGGACGAGAGGCATGTCGTTGGGGTTCTGCGCCATCAACTCTCAACCTCTTCGGTGTGGTAGCGCCGCGCTGCCAAACCGAGACGAAGCGAAAGCGTCTCGATGGCGCCGAGCAGATAGCTGACCGGGTTATGGCCCCCGGCCGCAAAATTGTTGTAGGTCCAGTCGTCGTGGCCCACGTACGCGATGGCGACGGATTGAACGTGGCCGCTCTCGGCGTCCCGCAGCAGCTCAAGAGCGAGCTTGATGACTTCTCGATTTGGCTGCGCGC
>Ga0210394_10001729_pt1 | contig 33136 bp, 29 predicted proteins | sample IncBWC12MmetaG_FD_160121 | JGI IMG/M metagenome (GOLD analysis project Ga0210394, IMG submission 160121) | Forest soil microbial communities from Barre Woods Harvard Forest LTER site, Petersham, Massachusetts, United States - Inc-BW-C-12-M | ecosystem: Environmental > Terrestrial > Soil >... | reverse complement strand
TTCTATGAATACCAATTGCCGCAGGCCGTGCTGGCATTGAAGCAAGGTGTCGGGCGCCTGATTCGCGACTTCGACGACTATGGTGTGATCGTCATCGGCGACCCGCGCATCAAGACCAAGGCCTACGGACGGGTGTTCTTGGACTCCATGCCGCCGGCCCCGATCATCACCGACAGCGCCGCCGGCGCACAATTTCTCGCCGAGCGCATCAGTGCGCGAAGCGCTGCCTCGCCCGGCGCCGAGGCGGCGTGTGCCGGGGTTGCAAAATGATGCGCGTGCTGGCTCTGGATGCCGCAACCGAGGCTTGCTCGGTCGCGCTGTTGTGCGACGGCGATGTGGTCGGCCGGTGCGTCGAAGCGGGCAGGGACCATGCGCCGCAGCTCCTGGCCATGATCGGGGAATTGATGGCCATGGGCCAGGTATCCTGGTCCATGCTCGATGGCATCGCCGCGAGCATCGGTCCCGGCGCGTTCACCGGTGTGCGGATCGGCGTGTCGGTGGCGCAGGGCCTGGCGTTCGGCGCCGGCCTGCCCGTGGCACCGGTCACGACGCTGGAAGCCCTCGCGCTGCAGGTCCTGCGATCAGTGCCCGATCGCGCCGTCGCCTGTCTCGATGCGCGCATGGGCGAGGTGTATTGGGGATGTTTCGCGGCAGACGCCGCGCAGGGCCTGATCGCGCTCGGCGCTTCATGCGTGGGCCCTCCTGGCAGCGTGACCCTGCCCATGCCCGGCACTGAGGCCATGCGAGGTATCGGTCGCGGCTTTTCCGCCTACCCTGAGCTTGCCGCGCGCCTAGGGGTCAAGATGGAACAGCAAGGAAGCCGCGCGTTGCCGAACGCGCGAGAAATCGCGCGATTGGGCGCCCTGCGGCTGGCAAGCGGGGGCGGACTCGACCCCGCTCTACTTCAACCCCTGTACTTGAGAGATAAAGTTGCCATGACCGAGGCGGAACGTGCCGCGCGGTAACCCCTGGTCATGGAAGTGTCACAATCGAAGTCTGTAATAGCCGGCTTTGGAATCAAGGGACTAACGTATGTCAGCCAGGCGCATCCTCGTAGTGGAAGACGAAAAAGCCATACGCGACATGATCGCCTTTGGACTGCGCCGCGCCGGCTACGATGTTCGTGAAGCGGAGGACTGCCGCGAAGCACGCGCCCGCATCGTGGATGTGCGGCCCGACTTGATGCTCATCGATTGGATGCTGCCCGACATGAGCGGCCTCGAGCTGACCCGTTCACTGAAGCGCGCCAAGGACACCGAGGAAATTCCGGTCATCATGCTCACGGCGCGGGCCGAGGAGCAGGACAAGGTCAACGGGCTCGAAGGCGGTGCCGACGACTACATCACGAAGCCATTCTCGCCGCGCGAACTGCTGGCGCGCATCCAAGCGGTATTGCGGCGCGCGGCTCCGGCAGGCGCCGACGACGTCGTGGAAGTGGACGGCTTGAAGCTCGACGATTCGAGCCACCGGGTGAGCGCCGGCGAGCGGGAAATTGCGTTAGGGCCCACCGAATATCGCCTGCTGCATTTCTTCATGACCCACCCCGAGCGGGTATTTACCCGCGGTCAGTTGCTGGACCGCGTCTGGGGGGGTAATACTTACGTCGAAGAGCGTACTGTGGATGTGCACATCCGCAGATTGCGCAAAGCGCTGGAGCCGTTCCAATTGGAAAGGTTGGTGCAAACAGTGCGTGGCGCCGGGTATCGGTTCTCGACGCGAGACGCCTAAAGCGAGCAATCGGGAGCCTCTTAGCCCATGGCAGCGATGTGGACCTTCGCGCTCGCGCGGCTCGCGGGCATTTTGTTGTTGGGCCTGTGCCTGGGTCTGCTGATAGGTCCTGTTTGGCTGTGGATCTTAGGGTCAGCATGCCTGTACCTGGGCTGGCAGCTGCTGAACCTCTACCGCCTGGATCGCTGGCTGCGCCTGCGCTCGCAAATCGACCCGCCGAACCTCGGCGGAATTTGGGGCGATATCATCGCCCAGGTCGTGCGTCTGCATCGGCGCAAGCAATATCACAAGCAACGCCTGGTGCAGCTGTACCGGGAACTGCGCCGCTCCACGGCGGCGTTGCCGGACGGCGTGATCATTTTGAGTCCCCAACACGAGATCGTTTGGTTCAACCGCCAGGCGGACCGATTGCTCGGCTTGCGGCGGCCGGTCGATGTGGGCCTGCGGATCGACAATCTCATCCGCGCCCCGGAGTTCGCGCACTACCTGCACGGCGATGACTTTGCATTGCCGCTGATCATCCGGCCGCCGGTGCAGATCGATACGTTCCTGGCGCTGCAAGTGGTCCCCTACGGCGGCGGCCAGTCCCTCCTTCTGGCGCGCGATGTGACGCGCCAAATGCGTCTCGAAGCGATGCGCAAGGACTTCGTCGCCAATGCATCGCATGAGTTGCGCACCCCATTGACCGTGATTTCCGGATACCTCGACACCTTGGCCGATGATCCTTCGGTCGACCCGGCATGGGAAGCCCCCATTCGCGACATGCGCGCACAGGCGCAACGTATGAATGCCATCATCGCCGACCTATTGGAGTTGTCGCGCCTGGAGTCCACCGAGGGCGAAGCGCCGCGCGACCCGATCGACGTGCCGCGCATGCTGGAGCGGCTGCATCGGGACGCGCTGATCAGCGCCGATCGGCCGCGCTACGTGCTGCTGGAATTGGAGTCCGGCGACGGCTTGCTGGGCTCGGCGCACGAGATCGAATCCGCGTTCACCAATTTGCTGGTGAATGCATTGAAGTACACGATGGTGGACGGTACGGTGAAAATTCGCTGGTCGGTGGACGAAGCGGGGGCGCACTTTTCCGTCATCGACAGCGGTATCGGCATTCCGGCGGAGCACATTCCGCGCCTTACCGAGCGCTTCTATCGGGTGGATGCGGGACGCGCGCGCGGCCAAGGCGGCTCGGGTTTGGGGCTGGCGATCGTCAAACATGCACTGCAGCGTCACGGCGGATGGCTCGATGTGCAGAGTACCGAGGGCAAGGGCAGTACCTTCACCTGTAATTTCCCGCAGCAGCGTGTTTGGAAGCTCCCGACGCGGGAGGCGGCGAGCGCTGCCGCGAGTGCATGAAGGTCACAATTCTCGCCAGCGCGGTTGACGTGCGCGGCAATCAGATGTAAACGAATCGCGTAGCTCGCGCGCGTGCAGCAATCGCGCGTTGCGCGACAACTAGGGCTTCAAGGTACATTTATGGAAACGGCCGACCTCACACACCACATTTCTCGACGCTTCAACGAAGACTTGGAGAAAGTGCGCAATCAGGTGCTGCAGATGGGCGGCTTCGTCGAGCAGCAGCTGCACAAGGCAATCACCGCCCTGATCGAAGGCGACAGCCGCTTGGGCGAATCGGTTGCCACCGACGACTACAAGGTCAACGGCATGGAATTGTCGATCGATGAGGAATGCAGCCGTATCCTCGCGCTTCGGGCGCCGGCGGCGGGCGATTTGCGCGTGATCGTCGCCATCATCAAGACCATCACGGATCTCGAGCGTATCGGCGATGAGGGCGAAAAAATCGGCTACATCGCCTCGCGTCTCGCCACCATGGAGCGTCCCGCGGACAAGTACCGCGAAGTCAAACACCTGGGCAAGCAGGTGGCGCAAATGGTGCACGATGCCCTGGACGCATTCGCCCGCATGGACTCGCAGGCGGCCCTGAAAACGGCCCAAGAAGACAAAATGGTCGACGAGGAGTACGAATCGATCCATCGTCAGTGCATTACCTTCATGATGGAGGATCCGCGCACCATCCGGCGCGCGCTCGAAATCATGTGGGTGGTGCGCGCCTTGGAGCGCATCGGCGATCATGCCAAGAACATTTGCGAGTATGTGATCTATATGGTGCACGGCAAGGATATTCGCCATTCCTCGCTCGAGGACGTCGCGAAGCAGATTGACGCGGCGCAAGCGCTTACGCGCCGCTGATGACGGCACGTTGGGGTAATCTTCTCGGATTTTCCGCCTGCATCTGCCTGCTGGCGTACGCCTACTACGCTCAGTTCGTCATGCACCTGGAACCCTGTCCGCTGTGCATTTTTCAGAGGGTGGGCATATTTGCCGTTGGTCTCGTGTTTCTGATTGCCGCGGCCCAGGATCCCGGGCCCTTGGGCCGGCGGCTGTACGCGCTGCTCTTGGCGCTGGCCGTCCTGGCGACGATCGGCGTTGCCCTGCGGCATCTCTATATTCAAAGCTTGCCGCCCGACAGCGTTCCGGCCTGCGGAGCATCGCTCGATTTCATGCTCAAGGTATTTTCCTTGAGCGAAGTCCTGGTCAAGGTGCTGACCGGTTCCGGGGAGTGCGCCAAGGTGACCTGGACGTTTCTGGGACTGGCGATGCCGGCGTGGGTGGCGATCAGCGCGGCGGTGCTCGGCGGCTATGGGCTATGGGTCAACCTGCGGCGGCAGCCCCCCATCTTGCGCTTCTGATGGCAAATACCCTGCAATTGACCCAAGCGCTGATTGCGCGTCAATCGGTCAGTCCCACCGACGGAGGATGCCAGTCGCTGATGATCGAACGGCTCGAGGCCTCAGGATTCACGGTCGAAAATCTGCGCTTCGGTGTGGTAGAGAATTTCTGGGCCCATCGCGGCTCCGGCGGGCCGGTGTTTTGCTTCGCGGGTCATACCGACGTGGTGCCTTCGGGGCCGCTGGATGAATGGCGCACCGATCCTTTTGAGCCGGTCATCAAAGATGGCATCTTGTACGGACGCGGCGCGGCGGATATGAAAAGCGGGCTGGCCGCCATGGTGACCGCCAGCGAAGACTTCGTCGGGCAGTACCCAAAGCACCGCGGCACGCTGGCTTTTTTGATCACCAGCGATGAAGAAGGGCCGTCGGTGGACGGCACCCGCCGGGTGGTCGAGGTATTGCGCGAGCGCCGCCAGGCCATTGATTGGTGTCTGGTGGGCGAGCCCTCGAGCGAGCACACATTGGGCGATACCATCAAGATCGGCCGTCGTGGCAGCTTGAGCGGACGCCTCACGGTGCACGGGATCCAGGGGCATATCGCTTATCCGCAATCGGCCGACAATCCGGTGCACGCGCTGGCGCCCGCGCTTGCCGAGCTCGCTGCCCGGATCTGGGACCACGGCAACGAGCATTTTCAGCCCACCTCGTTCCAGGTATCGAATATTTCAGCCGGCACGGGCGCGCCGAATGTGATCCCCGGGGAACTGCGGGCGCGCTTCAATTTGCGCTTTTCCACCGAACAAACCGTCGATGGACTTAAACTCATCGTCGAGGAAATATTGCGGCGCCATCACGTCAACTACTCGCTCGAGTGGTTTGTGTCGGGATATCCGTTCCTAACCGCTCCCGGTGTTCTGTCCCAGGCCGCTGCTCGCGCCGTGCAGGAGCAGTTGCAAATTCATCCTAAGCTGACGACCGGTGGGGGGACATCCGATGGGCGCTTCATTGCCCCGATGGGCGCCCAAGTCATCGAACTCGGGGTGATCAATGAATCCATCCACAAGGTGAACGAATGCGTTCGTGTGGCGGACATCGACAGCTTGCATGTCGTCTACCGTCGCACCCTGGAACTATTGCTTGGATCGTAAAGTCGGAGACTGTAACCGGCGATGCGCATATTCAAACCACTTTACGCGGCGGTTCTCGCCTTGACTCTGGCAGGCGCGCTGCCCGCCTGCGCGGTTTACAAAAAATGCGGTTTCGCCGGCTGCCCAGGGGATGCGCAAATCAGCGCCGAGGTCCGCGCGCTGCTCGATCAGCATCCCGGAGCGGCGCCGCCCGGCGCGGTGCATGTGCAGACGCTGGATGGCGTGGTGTACCTCTACGGCGTGGTCGACACGGATCTGATGCGCACAGAAGCGCAAGAGATCGCCATGCAAGCCCCGAATGTGAAGAAGGTCGTGAATTCGATCGGCGTGCAGAACGCGGGTAAGTGAGCGTCGGGGTTGGGGTGGATCACGGCGACGAACTGCTCAGCACCCGGCGAAAGGCGGCGATGATCGCCGGCTGCGGGCGCCTAATGGCTGGAACGTCCTGATAATTCTGCCACCCGCCGCCGAGGCTCTTGTAGAGCTGCACGAACTGCTCGCCTTGGGCCACTTGCGCCTCCGCGTACTGCTCTTCGAGATCGTAGAGTTGACGCTCGGCATCGACGACGTTGAGAAAATCGGTAAGACCGCGATTGTAGCGAGCGGTCGCCAATGCAAGTGCACGCTCGCCGGCAACCATCGCAGTGCTCAATTTCTCCATGCGATCCTGTTGCGCTTCATAGGCATCGAGCGACGTATCCACCTGCTGCACGGCGTTCAAGATGGTTTTCCGGTAGTTCACCATGCTGGCGTGAGCCGCCAAGCCGGCAATATCAACTTCGGCATCGAGTGCGCCGAAGTCGAGAAGCGGCCAGACCGCTCCCGGTCCGAATGACCAAATATGTTTGCTGACACTCGGCGAGGTACCCCACCCCTGTCCCTGGCTGCCGATCGAGGCGACGATCGCGACCTGCGGAAACAGATTCGCGGTCGCCACACCGATGCGCGCAGTCGCCGCGGCGAGTTCACGCTCCGCCTGCTGGATGTCCGGCCGGCGTTTCAACAAATCGAGCGGCGTTCCGGGGGGAGCCGGCGCGGGCATCGCAGGAATGAGGTCAGGCTTCGACAGTTCTTGAATCATGTTCTCGGGATAATCACCGACAAGCACGGCCAGAGTGTACTGCGCTGCATTCACCTCCGCCTCGACCGGCGCAATCTGCGCTTCCAGTGTCGCGAGTTCGCGAGTGGCGAGCGCCAAGTCCAGCTCGTTGGTAATCCCGCGCTCGTAACGAATATTGACGATGCGCAGCGACTCGCGCAGCACGTCGCTCGCCTTGTGCAGAATGCCGGCTCGTATCTGAAACCCGCGCAAATCGATGTAGGCGCGCACCACGTCGGCGACAACCGTGGTAAGGACGTCGTAGCGCGCGGCGCGTGCTGCTTGTGTATCAGCGCGCGCAGCTTCGAACTCGCGGCGGTATTTGCCAAATAGGTCGATTTCCCAAACTCCATCGAAACCGGCGATCGTGTTGATGCGCTGCAAACCAGCGCCGGTGTCGGCGGATCTTAAGGCCGGATCCGCCCGGCCCTTGGTGAGATCGCTTCCCGTACCGCGCCCTGCTGCGGCGCTTGCCTCGACCTGCGGCAGTGCATATCCCACCACGACCGCCTCGTAGGTGCGGGCTTGCTGCAATCTATCCAACGCGATTTCCAAATCCAGGTTCGACTTGACCGCACGATCGACCAGCGAGTTGAGCTCCGCGTCGTTCAGCACCCGCCACCAGCTCGCCAAGTCCGCCGGGGGAGGCGCTGGCTGCGTGCTTAAGCTGGATGAATCGGCGCCGACCTTGGCGGCGAAGCTCGGCGGCACATCGGGTTTGGGGGTGCGGTAATTGGGACCCACCGCACAGGCCGTCACCCCGGCAAGCAGCCAAACAACGAATAACTGTCGAGCTTTCACAGGATGGCCTTTCAGCGCTTCGCTTCAAGCTGCTTGGCGGCGGCTGCGGGATCGTTGACGGCAACCGCTTGACCCGACGCAATTTGGCTGCTGATGTTCAAGACCAGCCGGTCACCCGGCCGCACGCCCGATGCCAGCTCGACCAAGCTGCCGTTATCGCGCGCAATCGTTACGTTCGCAAATTGAATTCTGCCGGATGAATCGACCTGCGCGACTTGCGTGCCGCTCGCTCGAAAAATCAGCGCGGCAGCGGGCACTTCCACCAATCCTCGAGGCGGCAGCCGGAACGCAATATTCACGTACATTCCAGGGACCAAGGCATGAGTTGCATTGGGCATGTCGACTTCCACTCGCATGGTGCGGGCTTGCGGGTTGATGGACTCCGCGGATCGGGCGATTTTCCCGGAGAAGACGCCGCCCACTGCACCGGTCGCCCGAATCTCGGCCGGCGCCCCGGCATTCATCAATTCTCCGGCTGCGCTCTGCGGGACGTCGACAAAGATGCGCAAGGGATCGGTCTGCGCCATGCGGTACAGAGGCGTGGTCGTCGATCCGCTGCCGGCCGTCACCAGGTTGCCGATGTCGATCTTGCGTTCCGTGATGGTTCCGTCGAAGGGAGCCCGTACTTGTTTGAACTCGGCCAAGGCGCTGTACTGATCCACCTTGGATTTGTCGAGATTGACCTGCGCATTGGCCGCATACAGTCGCGCCTCGGCACTTTCATAATCCGCTTTCTTGGCTTCGCGCTCCTGCTCGGAGACGACGCCTTTGGGCGAATCGCGCCACCGCTCATTGGTCGTTTTACTGAATTCCGCTTCCGCCTTGCGCGCGTTGACCTGTGCCTCCGAGGCCTTGAGTTGCGCTTTAGCGGCCTCCAACTCCGCATCGAGTTCTGGTGTCTCGATGGTCGCCAGCAATTGACCCTTTTTGACGTGATCGCCTATGTCCACCAGCCACTTCGCCACATAGCCGTTGACGCGCGCGTAGATGGTCGCTTCGTACCAAGCCGCGGTCTCCCCGGGAAGCACCAGATCCTGTCCCTCTGTCGCCGGCCGGGCGATGACAATGTCCACGGGCGGCGGCGTGGAATAAGCGGTCTCCCCGGCTTGAGCGACGCCGTGCGCATGGAAAAAACGCAGCACCACCACGAGCAGAAAACCCGCCAGCAAGACCGCCGCCGCGACGGCAACGCCCCTCTTGGTGCGCTGACCGGTGTTCGGATCGAAGCTGGTCGGCACCTCGTCGTGCTCCGCGCGCGACACCTGATCGGGGTAATTGCCGTGGGACGGAACTGCGCTCAGAGGCGCCGAGGTCTCGGAGTCCTCCGGATCATGCGATGGCATTGGCTCTACCTTTGACGTTCGAATCAGTAACGGCGCTCGGCTGGCGGCGCAACAGGCTATACATGGTGGGCACGAAGATCAGAGTCGCAAACGTCGCAAACAGCAGGCCGCCAATCACCGCTCTGCCCAGCGGCGCGTTTTGTTCGCCGCCTTCGCCTATTCCCAACGCCATCGGCACCATGCCAACTATCATGGCACCGGCGGTCATGAGTACCGGCCGCAATCGCGTGTATCCCGCGCTGATGGCCGAACGCAACGGGTCGTCTCCCGCCGCCATGCGTTGATTGGCAAAGGTGACTACCAGGATGCTATTGGCGGTCGTCAAGCCAATGCACATGAGCGTACCCATGAGCGCCGGCACACTCATGGGCGTTTGCGAAAGGAACAGCATCCACATTACCCCGCCCAGGGCAAACGGCACCGCCATCAATACGATGAGCGGGTCGATCCAGCTCTGGAAGTTCATCACCAGAAATAAATACACCAGGATGATGGCGAGTGCGATGCCGGTGAACAGTCCCGCATAGCTCTCGCGCATCGTCTCCACCTGGCCGCTCAGAGTCACCGTCAACGCCTTTGACGCATCGGGGCGATACTGCTTCAACACCTTGTCGATATCGCCGGCTGCGCCATACAGGTCGCGCCCTTGAACATCCGCATGCACGTCGAATACCGGGCGGATATTCAACTGCGAGGTCACCATGGGCACCGCCTCGCGGCCAAAAGACGCCAAATTCAGCAGCAGTTGCCCGGCGGTCGCGCCGGCACCCGAAGTCACGGGCATCGTCTGCAGATCTTGCGACGAGCGAATTCGATAGGGCGGAACTTGCACCACGAGCGGATAGCTGACGCTATTGCGTGGATCGACCCAAAAATTCGGCGACGTCTGCGCACTCGAATTGGTGGCGACCAGCACGTTGTTGGCCGCTTCTTGCTGCGTCACGCCGGTCTGAGTTGCCAGTGCGCGATCCATGTCCACGGTGAGGGCCGGCGCATTCGGAACTTGAAACACATGCGAGTCGACGACTCCGGCGACGCGTGTCAAAGCGTGCGCTATTTGCGAAGCCAGTGCGAACGCGGCGTCCTGATCCGGTCCCGACACTCTCACATCGATGGGCGCCGGCTGCCCGAAATTCAAGACCTGGTCGACGATGTCGGCGGGTTGCAAGAAAAACTGCAGCTCCGCATACCGTGCCGGCAGTTCGCGGCGCAGCATCGCGATGATTTTTGCGGTCGGCGTATGCTTTTTGTTCAACGAGATCAATACCTCGCCGTCCATCGGACCGACGGTGGCCGAATCGCTGAGGGCGATGTTGATGCCGCTGTACGGCAAGCCAATATTGTCGAGCATGACGTCGATTTGCTCATTGCCGATCAGCTTGCGGATCTGCGCCTCGACGTCGGCGAAGTATTGCTGGGTCCTCTCCAGCCGGGTTCCGGGGGGAGCTCTCACGTGCAGTCGCAACTGTCCCGCATCCACTTGCGGAAAGAAATCTCGTCCCAGGAAGGGAAACAGAAGCACCGATACCACGATCATGGCGGCGAATGCGCTCACCGTCAGGCGCGCCTGAGACAGCGCCCATGACAGTATATTGCGGTAGCTGTCGCGGAAACTTTCAAATCCGCGTTCAAATCCCGCCTGAAATCTCACCAGAAAATTCTTAAGTTCTGCCGGCTCATGGCTTGGCGTTTGCGCAGATTCCGCGCCGAACTCATGCACCGCTCGCCGCATCAACAGATTGAACAACACCGGCACCATCGTGAACGAGAGCGCGAGGCTCGCGAGCAGTGCTCCGATCACCGAGAGCGACAGGGGAGAGAACAAATACTTGGCCGTGCCCTGCAGTAAAAACACGGGTACGAAGACGATGCAGATACAAAGGGTGGACAGAAATGTCGGTACCGCCACCTCGTTGGCACCGACGACGATGGACTGATGCAGTGGTTCGCGCATCGCCACGTGGCGCTCGATGTTTTCGATCACGACCGTGCCATTGTCGACAAGAATTCCGATGGCCAGCGCAAATCCACCCAAGGTCATGGTGTTGAGCGTTTGTCCGGTGATATTGATGAACAGCACCGCCGTGACGATGGAGAGCGGAATGGCCGCGAGAATCATTATGGAAAGCCGGACATTGCCCAGAAACAAAATGATGACCAGCGCGGTTAAACCCGCCGCCATACACGCGCTCAAGAACACGCTGTTGAGTGCGGCCTTGACGAATAGCGATTGATCGAATAGCGCTTTGATCGTCACGTCCTGGGGCAGGACCTTCTTGATGTCGACCAGTGCCGCGCGCACGCCGTCGATCACGGCGAGGGTCGACACGCCGCCGGTTTTGCGGATCGTCATCAGCGCGCCGGGAGTTCCATTGACCGACACGGAATTTGTCTGCACCTGGAATCCGTCGTGCACATGCGCCACGTCCCGCATGAAAACCGTTCGTCCGTCCACTTGCTTGATGGGGAAGGCGTTGATGGATTCGATGACGTCGGGCGAGTTGTTCATGGCCAGGGTGTAGTCCTTGTCCCCGATCTTTACGTCGCCGGCCGGAAGGATGACATTCTGGCGCTGCAACGCGGTGCTCACATCCGAAGCGGATAGGCCGCGGGCTTGCAGCGCCGCCGAATCCAAATCGGCCATGATCACGCGCGGCTTGCCGCCGTAGGGGTAGGGAACCTCGGCGCCGTGAACCACCGCGAGCGCCGGCCGAATGATGTTCTGGCCCAAATCGTTGAGCTTGGTGTCGGGCAGCGACTTGCTCGACAGACTGAGCTGGATGATGGGCACATCGGTCGCGCCATAGCGCAACACCAGCGGCGGCGTGATGTTGGGGGGCATGTACTTGAGCACCACCAGCGCGCTACTGGCCAGCTGCGAGACGGCGCGCGATACATCAGCGCCTTCGTGAAGGTAGATCTTTTCCACCCCGACGCCCTCGTAGCTCACCGCTTCGATACGGGCGATGTCATCCACCAGAGAGGCGAGCTGCCGCTCGTGGAGCGTCAAAATGCGGTTCTGGATGTCCTGCGCGCTCATGCCGTTGTAGGTCCACACCACGGCCACTACCGGAATATCGATTTCCGGGAAGATGTCGATGGGCATGCGCAATGCCGCGCCGATTCCCATGAGGGTGACGAGAATCAGCACAGCGGCGACCGTGTAAGGCCGTTTTAGCGCAATTTCGACGACCGACATGCGGACTCCTCTATTGCAATGCGCATAATCTAAACAGCGCGATGCTTGGGTGTCAGGAGCCGAAAGTCATGACTCGACATGACTTAAGTCACTTTTGACGGTGACCTTAGTCACTTTCGAATCCTTCGCAGCAGTCGATTTTTGCCGTTCATTCGGGACGCGACTGCTTCTTCGAGAGCAGGGCAAGCTCCGTTCTCGTGTTGGCGTGCAGCTTTTCCATGATTCGGCTGACATAATTCTTGACTGTGCCTTCGGCAAGAAAAAGCGTATTGGCGATCTGACGATTGGTCATGCTCTCGGAGATGAGTTGTAGGATCTTCTCCTCTTTTTCGTTCAACGACTCCGTGGCAAGGGCTCCTCGTTGAGCCGCGGAACTCTCCTCAGCCGCACTCGCATTGACAACGCGCTCGCGAAGCGGTCCGGCCTTAGGGCTTTGCGCCAGACGGCGAAATTGGTCCATCACCTTACGAGCGATCTGTGGAGTTAATCGGGACTCGCCGCGCCTCAGTGCCCGAATAGTTTCGAGCAATTCATCTTCCTCTGCGTCTTTCAGCAAGTACGCCTGGGCTCCGGCGCGCACCGCTTCGAACACGGTTTCATCGTCATTGAGCGTCGTTAAGACCAGTATTTGCGTGTTCGGAAGAACTTGCGTGATCTCGCGCGTCGCCGCCACTCCCCCTTTGAGCGGCATGTGCAAGTCCATCAAGATCACGTCGGGACGCAGCAATTGCGCGAGCTCCACGGCTTCAACGCCGTTGCGCGCCTGGCCGACGACCTCCATGTCAGGTTCCATGGAAAGCAGTATCGCAGCGCCCCGGCGCACGAGTGCTTGATCTTCCGCTATGACGATGCGGATTGCCGGATGGTTGGTCGGCTCGCCGGACGTCACGAGATAACCCTCATGTAAGACTCCTGCGCAGTAGCAATCGGCTCCAATCATGCGACTCGCGAGTCATTGAATGGAAGTGACTTTAGTCACCTGTTAACGTGTGACCATGGCTGGCCCGGGTATTGCCGACAAACTACGATCGTCAATCTTGAGCATCGATCCGCGACGCAGCCTGGCCGCATCCGCGATGTGGCTGATTATTGCCCTGGCTGCCACCTTTTCGATCGCGGCGGCGGTGTGGGTTGGCCGTATCGCCAGCGAGAATGTATTGCAGCAGCATATGCGTCGCCTGTCGCTCGAAACGGAGCAACTGAGTTCCGATGTCGGTCAAGCGCTCGCCGCGCGCCTCGATGCGGTGCGCGCCGCGGGTCCGATCCTAAGAGCGGCAGGCGCTCCCGACCGACCCAGCGGCTTGAGTTCGGTCTTCGAGGAACTGGTATCGGCTTACCCGCAGCTTGATTGGATTGCAATTGCGGATTTAAGCGGCAGCGTCATCGCATCGAATGGCGCGCAGCGCGCCGGCGACAATGTTGCCGCCAGCGCCTGGTATTCGTCCGGCATCCATGGGCCGTGGCTCGGAGCGATTGGGGAATTCGCCCGTTCGCCGGGATTACCGGCAGCGAATGTTTCTGAACTTGGGGACCTGGCAATTCCGGTGCGCGAGGAAACCGGCCGTGTGGCGGGGGTGATCGTGGCGCACTTGAGTTGGCGGCGCACAGCCCAGCATCCCGAGCGCCTGACGGACGAACCGGATCCGCGCACCGTCACGGAAGCGTATGTCCTCGATCGAGACGGAATTGTGCTGCTCGGACCCAAGGATCTGCTCAACAAGCGCTGGAGCGGGACTGCCGTAAATGAAGGACCGCGCGGCGCAGACGCGCCGCAATTTGAGCGTCTCCCCGATGGACGCCGGGTACTTGTTTCGCGATCTCTGCTCGGCGCCAGTAATGAAACAACCGCGCTAGGATGGCAGGTCCAGCTCTGCGAGCCGAATGAGCGGGTGTTTCAGCGCGCCAACGCGCTGGCACTTAGAATTCTGTGGGTGTCGATGTGCCTCGGCGCCGCCACCGCCTTACTGGGGATACTGGGCGCGCAGCAATTGACCGGACGCCTGAAGCGCCTGGCTCAGTCGGTCGCCCGCGTCGGTGAAAGCGACGCTGCGACGATCGACATTCCCCGCGGCGTCGACGAAGTGGCGCAGCTTGGAGCCGCATTTGCCAAGATTCTCGGGGATCTTCGACAGGAGCGCAGCGAGCTCGAGCGGCGCGTCGCGGTGCGGACGCGCGAAGTGGAAAGGCTCGCGGAAGAGTCGCGTTATGCCGCGATTGTGCGAGAACGCTTGAAGATTGCCCGCGACCTGCACGATACGCTCGCGCATTCAATGATGGCCATGCTCAGCGAGATTCGATTTCTCAGAAGGCTGCAGTCGCGGGATCCGGCTGCGGTCGCCGAGGAGCTGGCGCGCGCCGAAAAGCTGGCCCACGAGGGGCTTCAGGAAGCGCGATCGGCGATCACCCAGATGCGCGTCACCGCGGTGCGCGAAACGGGATTGGGTCCGGCGCTCGCCAATGAATTCGAGCGGTTTATCAATCGCACCGGACTTACCGGGGATTTCAGCGCGGATGTGGCAGCCGCCCGTTTCGGTGACGAACGGGCGGAAACGATTTTGCGCATGGCGCAAGAGGCGTTGCGGAACGTGGAGCGGCACGCTCGAGCGACTCGGGTAGTGGTCCGCCTGCAATCGACCAATGACGCTTTGCTGGAATTACGAATTGAAGATAATGGCGTTGGTTTCGATCCTCAGGCGCTTCGTTCAGGACACTACGGCATTGTCGGGTTGCGCGAACAAGCAGAACTTATCGGCGCCGAGCTGCGCATTGACAGCAAGCCGAACGAGGGAACCAGCCTGCGTGTATCGTTGAGGTTATCGCCGATATCCTTTACGAGTAGCGACAAGGCGATCGAGGCGTAATCGCGGTTGTCGCCAGCGCTGGCGCGCAATCGGGCGCTGGCGCGTAACCCGCTGTCGCCACCGCCGGCACACCTATTGCAGTGCACCACAGCGGCACGTATCGTCACCAATGCTGTGGCTAAAAAGCTACAAACCGGAATTCAAGCTGGTTTAGCCGCTGATAAAGGTAGTATCCTGCCTGAATGGCAGTAGAATCAGCCGCAAAACCGAACGTCACGTTGATGTAACAATACGTCGATTAAATCCAACAATCGAAAACCGCGGGAGTCGATACTGTGAATGACGCAAATAAAATCAGCGAAGGGATGCTTTTTGGAGCCTGGCGTAAAGGCTGCGCGGGATTTTTGAAATCCGGGCTGATCCTGGGTTCGATGTTGGCGGCAACGGGTCTCGCGCACGCGCAGTCCGCCGCACCCGCCCCGGCGGCCGACGACAGCCTGACCTATAAGGGTATTACCTTGTACGGCATTGTTGATATTGGTCTGCAATATCAAACGCATGGCGCGCCCATCAACGATTTCTTTCCCGGCGGCAGCGCCGATATCGTGCAGAAGAACAGCAATCACTCGATCATTGGGGTCACTCCCAACAATTTGAGCCAGTCGCGCATCGGCTTGAACGGCGTGGAACCGCTGTTCGATGATTGGAGCGCCGTATTCAAGCTGGAAACTTTTTTCAATCCGCAGTCGGGCGAAATCAGCGATGCCTTGAAGTCATTGGCGCAGAACAACGGCCGCAGCGTGGCCTCCGGCACGCAAACCACGAATCTTGATTCCAGCGTGGCGGGGCAGTTCTTTACGCAGTCTTTTGTCGGTTTCAGCTCCAAAAGCGCAGGAACACTTACGTTCGGCCGGCAGAACACGCTGCTGGCGGACGGTGTTGCGAAATACGACCCTAACGCGGCGTCCCAGGCTTTTTCATTGATCGGACTGTCGGGCACCACCGCGGGCGCCGGCGACACTCAGGATCGCCGTCTCGATAGCTCTTTGAAATATACGGCCACACTCGCACATTTGCTGCATGTGGGGGCCATGTACAAGTTCAACGGCGCTTGGGGCAGCGCCAATACGGCCTTCGAAGGCAATCTCGGCTTCGACTATGCGGGATTCTCGCTCGATGGCTACTACGCCAAGGTCAAGGACGCCATCGCGGTGTCGGCCTTGAGTGCCGCTCAGGTAGCCACGTTGCCAGGCTTGGGATTGTCGCCGAGCAATTCGCTGGCCGGGACGGTTTCGGATAACACCTCCTTCTCAATCATGCTCCTCTATACTGCGAACCCTCTCAAATTCTTCGTAAGCTACGAGCACATCAGCTACGGCAATCCGGTGAACCCGCTGCCCGTCGGCTTCGATGATATCGGCGGCTACAAGCTCGCGGTTGTAAACAACGCCGCGTTTCCCGAGAATAAGATTCTGCAGGTTTACTGGGCCGGCATTAAGTGGTCGGCCAGTCCGACCCTCGACTTGACGTGGGCTTACTACGGCTACCATCAAAACGCCTATGGCACCGGCGCGGTCGCCGGCTGCAAAAACGCCTCATCCGCATTCTGCAGCGGCGTGCTCGAGGCACCTTCGTTCGACGCGGTTTGGAAGATGAGCAAGCGCTTCGATAGCTATGCCGGCATCATGTACACCGGCGTACGCAATGGTCTTGCCAATGGTTATGTGTTTCATACCACCGACCTGAACCCGACGGTGGGTGTGCGCTTTAAATTCTAAGGATTAGGTGATTGACCTCATGGCCTTGATTTAGGCCATGAGGTCCTGCCAATAAAAAATAATCATCGCGGCGCGCGCCCTCAAGCGCGTAAAATCAGCACGCGGGAGAAAGTTCGGAGGTAATTCTCTATGAACGGCGCAGAAAAGAAACGCGGCGGGTGGAACTGGTGGTACCTGCTCTTTGTCATCCAGTTTGCCGTGGCGCTCTGGCCGCCCCTCTACAATAAAGCCGAGCCCGCTTTGATCGGGATTCCGTTCTTTTACTGGTTCCAGCTGCTGTGGGTGTTCGTCAGCGCCGCATTCACGGCGATCGTATATTTCGCCACGGAAGAGTGACTCGACGCGCCGCACACTGATTCTCAAAACAACAAGATGGCACACAGGGGATTATCGTGCAGGATCTGAATTGGGTTGCACTGACGATTTTCGTATTGTTGTTCGGCTTCATTACCTGGTTGGGATTCGCGGCCGCCCGCTGGCGCAGGGGCGACTTGGACCTGCTGCATGAATGGGGCTTGGGCGGCAGGCGCTTCGGCACCATCATCACCTGGTTTCTGGTCGGCGGCGATCTTTATACCGCCTATACGTTCATCGCGATTCCCGCCCTCGCATACGGCGCCGGAGCGGTCGCCTTCTTCGCCGTGCCGTATACCATCATCATCTATCCCATCATGTTTCTGGTGTTTCGGCGCCTGTGGAATGTCTGCAGCAAGCACAAGTACATCACTGCGGGTGACTTCGTGAAGGGCCGCTTCGGCAACCGCTGGCTGGCCCTCGCGGTGTGCGTGACCGGCATCGTGGCCACCATGCCCTACATCGCCTTGCAGCTGGTCGGCCTGCAGGTGGTCATCGGCGCGCTCGGCATCTCAGGTTCCGGATTGGCCGCCGATCTGCCGCTGCTCATTGCCTTCGTGATATTGGCGGCCTTCACTTACTCGAGCGGTCTGCGTGCGCCGGCGTCGATCGCCATCGTGAAAGACACTTTGATTTACCTCACCGCCTTCGTCGCCATCATCGTCATACCCATGCAACTGGGCGGATTCCACAAAATCTTCGCCGCGGTGCCGGCGCAGAAACTGTTGCTGGCCGTTCCCGGTCCCAACACCACCGGCGCGTACAGCGGCTATGCGACCCTGGCCCTGGGCTCGGCGCTGGCTTTGTTTCTGTACCCGCATTCGCTGACCGGCATCTTGAGCGCCAGCAGCGGCCACGTCGTGCGCCGCAATGCCGCCATGCTGCCGGCCTACACCTTCCTGCTCGGCTTGCTCGCGCTGTTCGGCTTCTTCGTCATCGCGAGCGGCGTGGACAAGCTTCCCGAATATACGGCCGGCTTCAACCAATTCCACAATAACTTCGCGGTGCCCGCGCTGCTGCTGCACAGCTTCCCGTCGTGGTTCGTGGGCGTGGCGTTTGCCGCGATCGGCATCGGCGCGCTGGTGCCGGCGGCCATCATGTCGATCGCGGCGGCAAATCTCTACACGCGCAACATTCATCGCGAGTTCATCAACAAGAGTCCCACCGACAAACAGGAGGCGCATGTCGCGAAGCTGGTGTCGCTGATCGTCAAAGTCGGCGCGCTGGTGTTCATTTTATTCGTGCCCACGAAATACGCCGTGCAGCTGCAGCTGCTGGGCGGCATCTGGATCATTCAAACGCTGCCCCCCGTCATGCTCGGCGCCTATACGCGGTGGTTCAACGCCTGGGCGCTGCTGGTCGGCTGGGCGGTGGGGACGGTCGCCGGGACTGCCATGGCCATTGCCTCAAATCTGGGCAATACCTATCCGCTGGTGATCGGCGGCCACGGGTTCCCCGGCTACACGGCCGTTTACACAGTGATCCTGAACCTTGCAATCGCCGTCGTGTTGACCCCGGTGTTCAACGCGATGAGTGCGGCGCGCAATTCGGCCGACCAAACCGTCGCCGCCGATTACTACGTTTGAGGCGCGCCGGCGCTCCGTGAGGCCAACCCCGCCAGTGACCGTAACAAAACTGTCACATACCGTCCCGATAATCGCGAGTTAGCTTGCAACCTCGGCCAACGACCGCGGGCCGGCCATTCAACTGGAGCAGCGATGAACATGCTTAAACGCCTTTTGATCCTCGGCGCTGCCGCTTGCTTGAGCCTGGCGGCTTCGGCGGCGGATATTTCAGGCGCCGGCGCCACATTTCCCTATCCGATTTACGCCAAATGGGCGGATGCCTATAAGACGCTTTCGGGGGTTGGACTCAATTATCAGTCCATCGGCTCGGGCGGCGGCATCAAACAGATCAAGGCCAAAACCGTGACCTTCGGCGCCTCGGACATGCCCTTGAAGCCGGACGACTTGAATTCCTCGGGCCTGATCCAGTTCCCCATGATCATCGGCGGCGTCGTTCCGGTCGTGAACATCAAAGGCGTGCTGCCCGGTCAATTGCACTTGGACGGCGGCACGATCGCCAGCATTTATCTCGGCGACATCACCCAGTGGAACGACGCGGCGATCAAGAAGCTCAATCCGAAGCTGACGCTGCCCACCACCGCGATCGCGCCGGTGTATCGCTCGGACGGCTCGGGTACGAATTTTCTATTTTCCGATTATTTGTCCAAAACCAGCGCGAAATTCAAATCGACCATCGGCGCCAACACCTCGGTGCAATGGCCGGCAGGTATAGGCGCCAAGGGCAACGAGGGCGTTGCGAACATGACGACGCAGACCGACGGCGCCATCGGCTATGTCGAATATGCGTACGCGAAGCAGAACAAGATGTCCTTCACCTCGCTGACCAACAAATCCGGTAATACGGTGGCGCCAAACGCAGAGTCCTTCCAGGCGGCGGCGGCAACCGCGGATTGGGCCGGCGCCGATAGCTACTACTTGATTTTGACCGATCAGGACGGCGCCAAAAGCTGGCCGATCACCGGCGCCAGCTTCATTCTCCTGTACAAACAGCCGGACGACGCGGCGGCGGTCGGCGAGGCCTTGAAGTTCTTTGCATGGGCCTACAAAGACGGCGCGCCAATGGCGGCCGAACTTGACTACGTTCCACTGCCCGCAAGCTTGATTGCCCAGGTCAAAAAGACCTGGTCCTCGCAAATCATGTCGGGCGGCCACCCGGTATGGAGCGGGAAATAGTCACGTCCGTGCGGATTAGCTAGCCGAGATTTTTGGTTAAGATACGTTCGAGCCCGAAGGTGTTGCGCTTTCGGGCTCGATCGATTTCGTCTTAAGCGGGAGCTGCTGACATCGTGGCGATCATAGAACCGGGGCACGCCGCAAAGCAGTTGATTTACGAGAGAATTTTCCGTTCGGCGACGTTTGCCGCGGCGATTTTGGTGTTGTTGATCTTAGGCGGAGTGGCGATCTCCTTATTGCGCGGCGCCTGGCCGGCGTTGAGCCATTTTGGATTCTCATTCGTCACCCGAGAGATCTGGAATCCGGTCACGGACAAATTCGGTGCGCTGGCGCCGATTTACGGCACCGTTGTCACCTCCCTCATTGCCATGCTGATTGCGGTTCCGGCGGGTTTCGGCATTGCCTTGTTCTTGACCGAGCTTTGCCCGCCGCTGTTGAAGCGGCCCATCGGCGTCGCGGTAGAGCTGTTGGCGGCGGTGCCCAGCATCATTTTTGGAATATGGGGTTTGTTCGTCCTCGCCCCGGTCTTGCAGCGACATGTACAACCTTGGTTGATCGGCAGTCTCGGCTCCATTCCCGCCATCGGCGGCCTGTTCAAGGGCCCGCCGTATGGGATCGGCATACTGACCGCAGGCGTCGTTCTGGCCATCATGGTGCTGCCGTTCATCGCCGCGACCATGCGCGATGTCTTCGACACCGTGCCGCCCATGCTCAAGGAATCGGGCTACGGCCTCGGCGCCACGACTTGGGAGGTGATTTGGAATGTGGTGGTGCCGCATTCGCGCGTTGGGATAGTCGGCGGGGTGATGCTGGGCTTGGGCCGCGCGCTCGGTGAAACCATGGCGGTGACCTTCGTGATCGGCAACGCGCACCGGATCAGTTCCTCTTTGCTGGCACCGGGCACCACCATCTCCTCGGCGATCGCCAACGAGTTCACCGAAGCGGTGGGCGATCTATACACCTCTTCGCTGATTGCGCTCGGGCTGCTGCTATTTCTGATCACATTTACCGTGATTGCGGCGGCGCAGGCCATGCTGCGCAGGCTCGAGCGGCGCGTAGGTACCCCAGTATGAACCGGCGCTTGCTGCGCAAATTCAAGAACAGCGCATTTCTCACCCTGTCGCTGATCGCGACCTTGACCGGACTGGCCTGTTTGGGTGCGCTGCTGTGGACGCTTGTTTCGCACGGAGTGGCGGGCATGTCAGCGCATATTTTCACGCAAATGACCCCGCCGCCCGGCGGTCGAGGCGGCCTGCTCAACGCGCTGTACGGCAGCGGCATGATGACCCTGCTGGGCATTCTGATCGGATCTCCCATCGGTGTGCTCGCCGGCACCTACCTGGCTGAATACGGCAAGAATTCGCGTCTCAGCACCGCGATCCGATTCATCAATGATATTCTGCTGAGCGCTCCCTCGATCATCATCGGACTGTTCATTTATGAAGTCGTGGTAGTCCGCATGGGTCATTTTTCCGCGATCGCCGGCGCCTTGGCGCTCGCGGTGCTGGCAATTCCGGTAACCTTGCGAACCACCGAAGACATGCTGAATCTCGTGCCCATCGGCATGAAGGATTCTTCCGCGGCACTCGGCGCCTATCCGTGGCGCACCACTTTGAGCGTGCTGTATCCCGCGGCGCGCAGCGGCATCGTCACCGGTTTGCTGCTGGCGATCGCCCGCATCAGCGGTGAAACCGCGCCGCTGCTGTTCACCGCGCTCAACAATCAATTTTGGAGCACCGACTTGAATGCTCCGATGGCCAATCTGCCGGTGGTCATTTTTCAATTTGCCTTGAGTCCGTACAAGGACTGGCAGGATCTTGCCTGGGCGGGTGCATTGATCATTACGCTGACCATCTTGGTCCTGAGTATTTCCGCGCGCGTGCTGCTGGCATTGCTGCAGCTCGAGCGAGGGTCTTGAAGGACATGATCCCTTCGACCAAGCCGCCCAGACATCTGAAGATGCGCATGCCGTATCCGGTGGCCGCGGCGCCCGCCATAGACTTGGGGCCGCCAAAAATCGAAGTGCGCGCATTGAATTTTTATTACGGCGCCCTGCAAGCGTTGCACAACATCAACATGGCGCTGGCGGACCGCTCGATATCGGCCTTCATCGGTCCCTCGGGCTGCGGAAAATCGACGCTGCTGCGCGTGATGAACCGGATGTACGCGCTGTATCCCAAGCAGCGCGCCGAGGGTGAGGTGCTGATCGGCGGCCGCGAAATATTGGGCCCGACGGTTGATGTCGCCGAACTTCGCTACCGCGTGGGCATGGTGTTTCAGAAACCCACGCCCTTCCCCATGTCGGTGTTCGACAATGTCGCCTTTGGCTTGCGTTTGGGATCCGGGCTGCGCGGCGCCGATCTCAAGGTGCGCGTCGAATCCGCGCTGCGCGACGCGGCCATTTGGGATGAAGTGAAGGATAAATTGCGCGCCGACGGCCGCAGTCTTTCCGGCGGCCAGCAGCAGCGCCTGTGCATCGCCCGCGCAATCGCCGTGCAACCCGAAGTGCTGCTTCTCGATGAGCCGACGGCGGCGCTCGATCCGATTTCAACCCTGCGCGTCGAGGAGACCATGCAGGCGCTGCGCGAGAAATATTGCATCGTGATGGTGACGCACAATTTGCAGCAGGCCGCCCGGGTCTCCAATGTGACCGGCTTCATGTTCTTGGGCGAATTGGTCGAAATAGGCCCATCCAGCGAGATTTTCACCTCGCCTAAAAATCGCAAGACCGACGACTACATCACCGGGCGTTTCGGCTGAACCAAGCGATGAACGACGCCACCGTGAATGATCGCGACCCGCCAGCGCCGCACACTGTCGCCGCAGCTGTGCGCGACAAGTTGTCCGACCCCGTGATGTCGGCGCGCGAGGTCAGCGTCCACTACGGCGACAAATGCGCGGTAAGAAACGTCAGCCTCGATATTGGACGCAATCAAGTACTGGCCATGATTGGGCCCTCGGGTTGCGGGAAATCCACTTTTCTGCGCTGCCTGAATCGCATGAACGACACCATCGGCAGCGCACGCGTCAGCGGCACCATTGCCCTGGACGGACAGAATATCTACGATAAAAATCAGGACGTGGCGCAGTTGCGCGCGCGAGTCGGCATCGTATTTCAGAAACCCACGCCGTTTCCGCATTCGATCTACGCCAATGTCGCGTATGGGCCGCACATTCACGGCTTGACCAAGAGCCGCGCCGACATGGATGAATTGGTTCACGGCAGCCTGGCGCGTGCCGGTCTCTGGAATGAGGTCAAGGACCGTTTGTCGAGCCCGGGTACCAGTTTGTCCGGCGGCCAGCAGCAGCGCCTGTGCATCGCGCGAACCATCGCCGTCAATCCCGAAGTGATACTCATGGACGAACCCACCTCGGCGCTGGATCCAATCGCGAGCGCCAGAATCGAGGACTTGATCGATGAATTGCGCGAGAACTATGCGATCACCATCGTGACCCACAACATGCAGCAGGCGGCGCGCGTGTCGCAGCGCACCGCCTATTTTCACATGGGCGATTTGATCGAAGTCGGCCCGACGGATCTGGTGTTCACCAATCCTCAGCAAAAGCTCACGGAAGACTACATCACCGGCCGCTTCGGCTAGCGAAGCTAGTCCGTGTTGCGCAACAAATCGTTCAGCGAAGTCTTGGCGCGGGTCTGCGCGTCAACGCGCTTGACGATCACCGCGCAGGCGAGTGCGTACTTGCCGTTCGCCGCCGGCAGCGACCCCGGCACCACGACGGCGCCGGCGGGCACGCGGCCGAAGAGGATCTCGTCCCGCTCGCGATCGTAGATGCGCGTGCTTTGGCCGATGAACACGCCCATGGATACGACGGCGCCCGCTTCGACCACCACGCCCTCGACGATTTCGGAGCGCGCGCCGATGAAGCAATCATCCTCGATGATGGTTGGGCTTGCCTGCAGCGGTTCCAGCACGCCGCCGATGCCGACGCCGCCGGACAAATGCACGTTCTTGCCGATCTGCGCGCAGGAACCCACCGTCGCCCAGGTGTCCACCATGGTGCCGCTGTCCACGTACGCGCCGACATTCACATAGCTCGGCATCAACACCACATTGGGGGCGACGTAGGCGCCGCGCCGAACCGTCGCCGGCGGCACGACGCGCACGCCGGCCGCGGCGAACCGCGCGGCGTCCCAGCCGCGGTACTTGAGCGGCACTTTGTCATAGAAATTCAAGCTGTCGGCCGGCATGGCTTCGTTGTCCCTGACGCGAAAGGACAGCAGCACGGCTTTCTTGAGCCACTCATTGACGCGCCATCCGCCCCCTTCGGGCTGCGCCACGCGCAGCTTTCCGCCGTCCAGCAGTTCGATGACCTCCTCGATCGCCGCGCGCAGCTGGGGGGGCGTGTTTCGCGGGTTGAGCTGCGCCCGCGATTCGTAGGCGCCCTCGATGATCGACTTCAAGTCGTTGAAGGTGTTTGCCGGCACGGGCGCGCGCTGTAAGTTTCTAAGCCCGCGTCGCGTCGCGCCTATCCAGCGCCCGCACCAGGGACTCCTGCACGCGCCGGCACACGTCCTCTTGCAGCAGACCGCCGTCGGCGCCGGTGATGTAGAACACGTCTTCCGCGCGTTCGCCCACCGTCATGATCTTGGCGCCGTTGATGGCCACGCGCTCGGCCCGAAATACCTTGCCCACCTCGGACAGAAGGCCCGGGCGGTCCGCCGCGATCAGCTCGAGAATCGTCCGCGAATTGCGGCTGTCGATGCTGAAGTTGACCTGGGTGGGCGTCGAGAACATGCGCACTTGGCGCGGCGCCCGCCGCGTCACGGTGGGCGGCAGGTCCTCGACCTGCTGCAAGGCGCGCCACAATCCGCGTTCGATTTCCCGGATGCGCGAGGTATCGGCGATGACCGCGCCGCTGTCCTCGAGCACCACGTAGGTCTCCAGGCTGAATCCATTGGCGCTGGTGATCAGGCGCGCATCGACGACATTCAGGCCCATTTGATCGAGCACCGCGGTGGTGCGGGCAAAGCTGCGCAGGCGCCGCGGCGTGTAGGTGAGCACGGCGGTGCCGCCGCGCTCGGTCAGCTGCCGGATGGCGACCAGCGGCGCATCATCATTCGCGCTTCGCGCGGCGAGCAGCGTGGTGTGCCAGGCGATTTCTTCCGGTGCGTAGCGCAGGAAATACGCCTCGGTCCACTGCGACCACACCTGCGCGACTTTTTCCGCGGCAACCTCGGGCGCTATGAGCGCGCGCGCCTGATCCTGAGTCTCGCGAATCAACTCTTCTTGGTCGACGGGGGTTTCCAGGCCGCGGCGCAGCGCCCGCTTGGTGCGCTCGTAGAACTCCTCGAACAAGCGCGCCTTCCAGGCGTTCCACAGCTTGGGATTGGTGCCGCGCACGTCGCAAACGGTCAGCACGTAAAGATAATCCAGGTGAACCTGATCGCCCACGCAGCGCGCGAAATCATGGATGATGTCCGGATCGCTGATGTCCTTTTTCTGCGAGGTGATGGACAGGATCAGGTGGTTTCTCACCAGCCAGGCCACCAAACGCGCCTCATAGCGCCCCAGTCCCTGCTCCAGGCAAAAAGCCTCCGCGTCCACCGCTCCCAATTCGGAGTGATCGCCGCCGCGGCCCTTGGCGATGTCGTGGAACAATGCCGCGAGATAGGCGATTTCCTGGCGCGGCAGCGATTGCATGATCTGGCTCAAGACCGGAAATTCATCGTTGAATTTGGGCATCGCAAGACGGCGCAGATTGCTGACCACGAACAAGGTGTGCGCATCCACCGTGTAGGCGTGAAACAAGTCGTACTGCATGCGGCCGACGACGCGGCCGAACGACGGAATATAGCGGCCGAGCACGCCGTACAGATTCATGCGGCGCAGCTCATGCGTCACGCCGACGGGTGCGCAGAGAATTTCCATGAACAGGCGATGGTGGCGCGGGTTTTGCCGGAATTCCTCGTCGATGAGCCAGACGTCCTTGCCGATCAGGCGGATGGTTTCAGCGCGCACGCCGCGCAGTTCGGGGTGCTGCTGCAGCAGCACGAACAACTCGAGCAGCGCCGACGGATAGCGTGCGAATACTTCCGCATGCGTGACTTCCAAATAATCGTTGCGAATTTGGAAGCGGGCATTGATGGGCTGCGGCGCCGCGCTTTGCGTCAGGATGGCCTCGCGAAACAGCTGCAGCAGCATTTCGTTCAGTAGACTGATATCCATGACCGTGCGGTAATACTTCTGCATCAGCTGTTCGACCGCCAGCGTAAAACTGGCGTCTTCGTAGCCGAACAGCTTGGCGAGCTTGATCTGATAGTCGAACAGCAGCCGATCTTCGCGCCGGCCGGTCAATACGTGCAGACCGAATCGCACCTTCCAGAGAAACGACTGGCCGGCCTTGAGCTTGCGCAATTCCTCGCGGGTCAGGAAGCCATGGGCCACGAGCTCATCGAGCGTATCGGTGCCGAAATGGCGCTTCGCCACCCAGCCGATGGTCTGAATGTCGCGCAATCCTCCGGGGCTCGATTTGACGTTCGGCTCGAGGTTGTACGCGGTATCGAAGTAGCGATGATGCCGCTCGGTCTGTTCTTTGACCTTTGCTTCGAAAAAATCCTGCGACGACCACAGCCGATCGGGAGCCAAGGCGCGGCGCATGCCGGCGAACAAGGACTCCGGCCCGCACAACAAGCGGGCCTCGAACAAGGTGGTCGCCACGCTGATGTCGGCCAGACTCTCGCGCTGACAATCATCGATGGAGCGCACGCTGTGTCCTACCTCGAGGCCGATGTCCCAGAGAAAAGTCAGGAATCGCTCGATGTCCGGCTGCCAGTCGGCGGAATCGCTTTTCGGCAGCAGCACCATGATGTCGATGTCCGAGCTCGGGTGCAGCTCGCCGCGCCCATAGCCGCCGACCGCCACCAGCGCCAGATCTCCCGCGAACTTTCCGGCATGGCGCGCCCACGCGGCGCGCAGCGCGATGTCGACCAGGCGTGCGCGGTCGCGCACCAGATCCTCGATGGCTTCGTCGGCGACAAAGCGATCTTTCAGAAGTTCGGTGCCCCGATCGAGCACCTGGCGAAAAATGATGGGGGAGAATTGGCCCTCTTGGAGCGCTTCGGGGACCGCCGTCAGATAGGGCCAGTCGGGGATTTGATCGAGAAACTTGCCGTGCGCGTTCAAGAGGCTGCCGCGGCCGCAGGGATCCCAACGTTTGCGCTCAAGGTCAGCACTTCGTAGGCCTCGTCGGTGACCAAAACCGTATGCTCCCACTGCGCCGACAGCGATTGATCCTTGGTGACCACCGTCCAGCCGTCGGGCAGCAGCCGCACGTCGCGGCGGCCGGCATTGATCATGGGCTCGACGGTAAAGGTCATGCCGGTGCGGAGCTCGAGCCCGGTGCCGGGCTTGCCGTAGTGCAACACCTGTGGATCTTCGTGATAGACACGCCCAATACCATGTCCGCAGTATTCGCGTACCACCGAAAAGTTATTGCTCTCGGCGTAAGTCTGTATGGCATGCCCGATGTCGCCCAGGTGGGCCCCGGGTTTGACCTGGCGGATGCCGTGCCACATGGCTTCATGACAGGCCGAGGTCAGGCGGCGGGCGAGGATAGCCGCATTGCCGACCAGGTACATGCGGCTGGTGTCGCCGTGGAAACCATCGTGAATGACCGTGACGTCGATATTGATGATATCGCCGCTCTTCAGGCGCTTGTCCCCCGGTATGCCATGGCACACCACATGGTTCACCGAGGTACAAATGGTCTTCGGAAAGCCGCGGTAATTGAGATTGGCCGGAATGGATTTAAGCTCTCCCACGATGAAATCGTGGCAGCGTTTGTCCAGCTCCTCAGTGCTGACGCCGGGCTGCACATAGGGCTCGATCATGTCCAGGACGCTGGCGGCCAGGCGGCCTGCGGCACGCATTTTGTCCTGTTCGGCGGGGGTTTTAATGGTCACATTCATAACAAGATCAGGCCAGGGCTTAAGGGGGCTGGGCTTTGTTTCAGCTAGGCGTTCATGGTATAAAGCGCGGCTATTTTTAACAACCCCGCACGCGTGTCGTCACAATCGGCCGGGTGCCCGGCGAAGCTTTAGAAAATGAAGGCTGGGCCTTCGATTTCAAGGCTGAATCGGGTTGCCGATTGGGATGCGCGGAGGCTCAACCCGACCAGGAGTGTTTTATGACCAGCGTGTCCATGCGACAAATGCTGGAAGCGGGCGTCCATTTTGGACACCAAACCCGCTTCTGGAACCCGAAAATGGCTCCGTTCATCTTCGGCGAACGCAACAAGATCCATATCATCAATCTGGAGAAGACGCAGCCCCTGTATGCGCAGGCGGCGGCGTTCATCAAAGGCGTGGCCGCGGAGGGCGGCAAAGTGCTGTTCGTCGGCACCAAGCGCTCGGCGCGCGATGCCGTGCAAAAGGAAGCCACCCGCTGTGCAATGCCCTATGTCAACCAGCGCTGGTTGGGAGGCATGCTCACCAATTTCAAGACCATTCGTCAGTCGATAAAGCGCTTGAACGAGCTGGACGAGATGGCCCAAAGCGGGGCCCTCGAGCGGCGCGGCAAGAAAGAGGCGCAGATGCTGCGCCGTGAAATGGAAAAACTGCTGCGCAGCCTCGGCGGCATTCGCGAGATGACGGCGCTGCCCGACGCGCTGTTCGTCATCGATGTCGGCCATGAGCAAATCGCGATTCACGAGGCCCAGAAGCTCAGTATTCCCGTGGTCGCGGTGGTGGATACCAATTGCTCGCCCGACGGCATCGACTATGTCATTCCCGGCAACGACGATGCGATGCGCGCCATCCTGCTGTACGCGGGGGGTGTTGCGGATTCGGTGTTGGAGGGTAAAGCCTCGCTGCCCGAGGTTCCCGTCGGCGAAGACGAGTTCGTGGAACTGGACGAGGAGGGTAATCCGAAGAAGCGCAGCACAGCCGGACGCCGTGCTCCGGCGCCGGCGCGCGGTCAAAGGAAGCCGCCGCCGCGCCGCAAAGTTCCGGTGACCGTGGTGCCGAGCGTCGCTGCCGTGGCTGCCTCGCTCGACGAGGTCGAGGTCGAAGCCGACGATGCCGATGTGGTGGATACCCCGCCGGCCGAGACGCGACCGGCCAGTGCACCGCGCCGCCGTCCGGTAGGGCGGCGTACTCCGACGCGTGGCGCGTAAGCTGGTGCGTTTAAGTCCGCGTAAGGCTGCGCAATGTTGCGCCGGGCCCTCATGAACATTACCGCAGAATCAGTCAAACAACTTCGGGAACGCACCGGCGCCGGCATGATGGAATGCAAGAAGGCGCTGGTCGAGACCCAGGGTGATTTGGAGGCCGCCGCCGAACTGATGCGCAAGAGCGGGCTATCGAAAGCCGACAAGAAAGCCGCGCGAGTGGCGGCCGAGGGCAGCGTGGCGATCGAGCGGTCCGGCCGCGATGCCGTCCTCGTCGAAGTGAACTGCGAGACCGACTTCGTGGCACGCAGCGATGAGTTTCAGGCGTTCGCCAGGGACGTGGCGCGCGCAGCGCTCAAGGATGCGCCCGCCGCTGTGGAGAGCCTGCTCGCGCTGGCGCAGGCCGGCGCGCCGAGCTTGGAGGAGCGGCGGCGCGCCTTGATCGCCAAGCTCGGCGAGAACATCGCCGTCAGGCGCTTCGCGCGCGTGACGGCGCCGGGGCCTCTCGGCACCTATATTCACGGCGCGCGCATCGGCAGCCTGGTGGCGTTGCAGGGCGGCGATGAAGCGCTGGCGCGCGACCTCGCGATGCATGTGGCCGCGATCAACCCTTCATACATCGACATCGGCGATGTGCCTGCCGAGACGCTCGAAAAGCAGCGCGGCATATTGGCCGAGCAGGCCAAGGGTGAAAAGAAGCCGCCCGACATCATCGCCAAGATGGTGGAAGGGCGTCTGCGCAAATACCTGGCGGAAATTACCTTGATGGGGCAGCCTTTCGTCAAGGATCCGGATGTGACCGTCGAGAAGCTGGTGAAGAAAAGCGGCGCCAAGGTGGTGCAATTCGTGCGCTACGAAGTGGGTGCCGGCATCGAGAAGAAGCAGGACGATTTCGTCGGCGAAGTGATGGCGCAGGTGAAGGCGCAAGAGAAACACTGAACCTAATGACCAGCACCGGCACGGCACGTTATCGCAGAATTTTGGTCAAATTATCCGGCGAGGCGCTGCTGGGAGATGAGGATTACGGCATTGATCCCGTTATGCTCAAGCGCATCGCCGGCGAAGTTCGCGACCTGACCCAGCTGGGGGTGCAGGTCGCCGTCGTCCTCGGCGGCGGGAATATCTTTCGCGGCGCCGGCCTGGCGCGCGCCGGCATGGATCGAGTTACCGCCGATCACATGGGCATGCTTGCCACCGTGATCAACGCGCTGGCGCTGCAGGACGCACTCGAGAGTCTGGGGACGTACGCGCGGGTCATGTCGGCATTGCGCATCAACGAGGTTTGCGAGGACTACATCAGGCGCAGGGCGGTGCGGCATTTGGAAAAAGGCCGCGTGGTGATATTCGGCGCCGGCACCGGCAATCCTTTTTTTACCACCGACACCGCGGCCAGTTTGCGCGCCATCGAGATCAACGCGGAGATACTGCTCAAGGCCACCAAGGTGAACGGCGTTTACGACTCCGATCCGCTCACCAATCCGCACGCCAAGCGCTACTCGCGCCTGAGCTTCGACAAGGTGCTGAACGACCGCCTCAATGTGATGGACGCAACCGCCATCGTCATGTGCCGGGAAAACAATCTACCGCTGCAGGTCTTCAATCTGTTCCATGCCGGCGATTTGATGCGTATTGTCCAGGGTGAAGACGTCGGCACCGTGGTATCGGCCGAGCCTTAAGGTTTAGGGGGGTACATGCTCGAGGATGTCAAGAAGGATGCGGCGCAGCGCATGCACAAATGTGTCGCAGCGTTCAAGGAACAGCTGAAGAAAATGCGCACCGGCCGCGCGCACACCAGTCTCATAGAACACATCAAGGTCGACTACTACGGGTCGGAAATGCCCTTGAATCAAGTGGCCAATATAGCGACCGAGGACGCCCGTACGCTGACCGTCAGCCCTTGGGAAAAGGCCATGGTGCCGGTCATCGAAAAGGCCATCTACAAATCCGACCTCGGACTTACGCCGAACACGGCCGGCCAGATCATTCGCATACACATGCCGGCGCTCACCGAAGAGCGGCGCCGCGACATCATCAAGGTGGTTAAATCCGAGGCGGAGAATGCCCGCGTCGCGGTACGCGGCGTGCGCCGCGAAGTCATGAATGAATTGAAGGAGATGCTGAAGGAAAAACTCATCGCGCAGGACGACGATCGCCGCGCTCAGGATGACGTGCAAAAACTGACCGACAAGCATGTCGCGGATATCGATCAGGCGATGGCGGAAAAGGAAAAGGAGCTGCTGCAGGTCTGATCCTAAGGACCCGCACCCGCAACGCCAATGGCCGACTCGCCGCAGCATGTCGCAATCATCATGGACGGCAACGGCCGCTGGGCCCGATCGCACGGCCTGCCGCGCGTCGCCGGGCATCGTGCCAGCGTCAAAGTGGTGCGCAAGATCGTCGAGGAATGCGCGCAGCGCAAGGTGCGCTACCTGACGCTGTTCGCCTTCAGCAGCGAGAACTGGCGGCGGCCTCCCGACGAAGTCGGCGTGCTGATGGGATTGTTCCTCGATGCGCTGGTGCGCGAGGTGGCGGACTTGCATCGCAATCAAGTACGCCTGCGCTTCATCGGCAACCGGGATTTATTGGGCCTCGAGCTCAAACAGCGCATGCACGATGCGGAAGCGCTGACGGCGGCAAATTCCGGACTCGGCCTCATGGTGGCGGTGGCCTATGGCGGGCGCTGGGATATTGCCCGGGCCTGTCAAGCGCTGGCGTGCGAGGTGGCCGCCGGCAAATTGGCGGCGGCCGACATCGCCGAGGAGCATGTCGCTGCAAGGCTCGAGTTGGCCGGGATCCCTGATCCGGATCTTTTGATCCGCACCGGCGCTGAGCAGCGCATCAGCAATTTTCTGCTCTGGAATCTGGCCTATACCGAACTTTATTTTACAGAAGTCTTGTGGCCTGAATTTTCGCCTGCACATTTACAGGGAGCATTCGAGCATTTCGCGCGGCGCGAGCGCCGCTTCGGCAAGACTTCGGAACAGGTAGGGGCGAAAGCCGGTGCGTAAGGACGGCGATGCTTAGGACCCGAGTCGTCACCGGCTGCATATTGGGCGCGCTGCTGCTGCTGGGCCTGTTTCTGCTGCCGCCGAACGGCGCGGTGCTCGCTTTCGGCGCCGTGTTCACCATCGGGGCGTGGGAGTGGGCGGGATTCGGCGCCTTGCGGGCTTTTGCGGCGCGGGCCTGCTACACGCTCGGCGTCGCGCTCATTCTGCTGCTCGGTTGGCGATGGACTGAAAACCCTGCACACCTGATTTTTTTGCTGGCGCTGGCATGCGCGTGGTGGGTCATCGCGCTTGCGTGGCTGATTCTGGCGCCCACCCGCCATCGGCCCACCGTGGTGCTGCTCTGCGGTCTGCCGGTCCTGATGCCGGCCTTTCTCGCTCTGGCGAGGACGCAGATTTCCGCGCCTGCGCATCGAAGCGGTCCGCTGCTCGTGTTATGGCTGGTGCTGATGGTCTGTGCCGCGGACATCGGCGCCTATTTCGCCGGGCGCAGATTCGGGCGGCGAAAATTGGCGCCGCGCGTGAGCCCGGGTAAAACTTGGGAGGGAGCCTTGGGCGGGCTCCTCATGGTCGCGCTGGTGGCCTGGGGCGGCGCTGCGTATTTTGACTTGCCGCCGCTCGGCGCGATTGCGTTCGGCTGCGGCGTCGGCATTTTTTCCATCATCGGCGATCTGACTGAAAGCATGTTCAAGCGCGCAGCCGCGCTCAAGGACAGCGGCGGGTTGCTGCCGGGGCACGGTGGGCTGCTGGATCGCATCGACAGTGTGACGGCGGCGGCGCCACTGTATGCTCTGGGCCTGTTCGGCTCCGGCGTGATCCGATGAGTACGCAGCGCGGCATCGCAATCTTGGGATCGACGGGAAGCATCGGCCGCAGCACGCTGAGCGTAATCGCGCTGCATCCGGAATCCTTCAAGGTCGCGGTCTTGGGCGCCTTCAACAGCTGGCAGGTCATTGTCGAGCAGGCGAAGGCGTTTCACCCGGACACCGTGGTGCTGGTCGATCATGAAGCCGCCGCGCTGGCTCGCGCGGCGCTGCGCGATTGCGGCTCGGCGACGCGTGTCGAAAGCGGCGAGCAAGCGCTGGCCGACGCCGTCAGCGCCGGCGAGGTGGCCGTGGTGATGGCTGCGATCGTGGGCGCCGCAGGTCTTAAATCCACATTGGCGTGCGTGCGCGCCGGCAAGCGCGTGTTGCTTGCCAACAAGGAAGCGCTGGTCATGACCGGCCGGTTGCTGATGGACGAGGTGCGTCGCGCCGGTGCCCAGCTCATTCCCATCGACAGCGAACACAACGCCATCTTTCA
>Ga0210394_10001728_pt1 | contig 33137 bp, 28 predicted proteins | sample IncBWC12MmetaG_FD_160121 | JGI IMG/M metagenome (GOLD analysis project Ga0210394, IMG submission 160121) | Forest soil microbial communities from Barre Woods Harvard Forest LTER site, Petersham, Massachusetts, United States - Inc-BW-C-12-M | ecosystem: Environmental > Terrestrial > Soil >... | reverse complement strand
CGACTTACTATTGTTCTTGGCCTGCTCTTCATAGTCCCGATCGCGACCCCGGCGCAAACAGCTGGTACGGCGCAGAACCCGCCCGCACCGCTGGGCAAGTTGGTGGATGTGGGTGGCTATCGGGTTCACCTCTATTGCGCGGGTACAGGGAGCCCGACAGTTGTTATCGTGGGCGCAGGGTTCTCTTTCAATTGGGGGCTGGTTCAACCCGAAGTCGCGAAAGACGCTCAGGTGTGTTCGTATGACCACTCAGGAATCGGTTGGAGCGACGACGGTCCGAAAGATTCTTGCGCCCTGAGGGTCAGCGAGGTGCACACGGCATTGAAGAATGCGGGGATCAAGGGACCTTATGTGCTTGTTGGGCACTCACTTGGTGCATTGGTGGCGCGGCTCTACGCGGGTCGATATCCAGACGAAGTAGCGGGCATGGTTTTTGTCGATCACGCCATGGCAATCCCAGACGGCATGTTGATACTCGCCCCTCCTCATAGCGATGCGAGAGTCCCGCCACAGTTGCCGCCTCCAATGCCTTCAACTCCCAGCGGCGGAGGGCCCGTTGCTTTTGGAATCGAGAGCGACCCGAACTTCGGCAAGTTATCAGCCCGGGATCGCGAGCTTCATCTTTGGGCGATGGCGCAAACCCGAAGTCAAAAGGCTCTGCAATCAAACCATGAAATGATGCCGGGATGTGTTGCGGAGGCCGACGCGATCACCAGAGGACACAGCTACGCGCTCGGCGACAAGCCGGTCGTTGATGTCACGACGGTTGACAGTGCGCGGGACACCGAGTTGCACAGTAAACTGTTGTCACTTTCTCAAAACAGTAAGCCGGTCATTGCGGAAAAGAGCGGGCATTTCATCATCATTGACAGGCCCGACGTTGTCATCGATGCGATCAGTCAAGTGGTGCAGTCGGTCCGCAAAAACGCCAAGCTTTAGGACAACGCCCTACCGCACACTTGAATGCAAGTCCCGCTGCGGCGCATTACCGGTGCCCTCCCCGAACGCCGTTTCTGGGCCGGAACCTGTTTCTCCGTACACTCGAGTATATGGACACGTCGCGCGGTATCGTCAAACAAGGCCCTTCTATCCAGGTCGTCCGGCAAATCACTCTTCGCGCAAGGGATGCACGGGATTCGTCCTCGTTGCTCGCAGTGCGGGAACTAGCATCGCCGCTAGGGACGATGAAACCAGCAAAAAAGAGACACCGAAATAGGCGAGCGGATCGCGCGTGTCCAAAACGAACGGCGCATTTTATTCCGGATCTTCTCTTCGAGGAGCTCGCGAGTCAAATACAAATCAGTTGCTGTACTGGAGCGCCATAGAATTCCGGTTATGGTGAATTCCACAATCGCCATTGCGAACGCCAGGCGAGGTTTTTCGCGCGACGACACCTGGAAATACCCTCAACACACGAGATCTTAGCGTTGAAGGTGCTAGTCTTTAAGAGCGATTCGGTCTGTTGCAGCTCAGAAAAACGAGGGAATTCAATAAATGGACTTCACCGGGAAAGTGGCGCTCATCACTGGCGCGGGCAGCCCCCTTGGGATAGGTTTCGCCACTGCCCGTCTCCTGGCACAACAAGGGTCAAAAATTGCCATCACTTCCACGACCGACAGAATCCAAGAGAGGGCTCGCGAACTCGCCGCGGAGAACGCCGATGTCTTTGCTTTTTCCGCAGACCTGCGCGATCACGCGAGCACTCACATGCTGGTTCGTGAGGTCCTCGTACGCCATGACCGTATCGATATCCTTGTAAACAATGCCGGCATGACTCAGGTTGGCAATCCTGACCAGACGCTCTCGTTGTCTCTAGCCGAGCTTACCGAAGCGGACTGGGATTACAGCATCGCGCTCAACCTCAAAACCACTTTTAATGTTACAAAAGCGGTTCTGCCATCCATGCTGACTGCAAGCTACGGCCGTATCGTGAATGTTTCGTCAGTCACCGGCCCACTCGTAAGCAATCCTCGCGCAACGGCCTACAGTGCGGCCAAGGCTGGCATGGTCGGTCTGACCCGCAGCCTCGCACTCGAGCTTGCGCGCAAGGGAATCACCGTAAACGCGGTAGCGCCCGGCTGGATTGAAACCGCGTCCTCAACCGCGCAGGAAATCATCGCTGGTAAGAATACGCCTGTCGGCCGCCCCGGGCGCGCTGACGAAGTCGCCGCTGCTATCGCGTTCCTCGCTTGCGAATCCGCATCCTACATCACCGGCCAGATGATCGTCGTCGACGGCGGCAATACCGTCCAGGAGTACAAAGGCCCGCCCGATCTTTACTACTGACCATCCAGGGGAAGGCGTGGCGAGAGCGTTTAAGGGACATAGCTCAGTTTCCACTGGCGGACAAACGCGCTTAGCGAACAAGAGCGTCAGATGTCCGGTAGCACGCCCCACATGTGCCCGCTAGGAACCTCTTCTACCCTCTCTGCGTTTCTAGTGCTAACGTCTCTCCGAGAGGACCGGTAGGATTAGAAGACTCGCATTCTGGTTTGTACTGATGGGGTACTTTCTCACGTTTTTTTATTACTACGGACCGTTGGGGATTGCTTACAGCCTTCGGGACGAATCCGCCGCGTGTGATCTCTTTTTCGGAGAGAACACCCATGATCATCCCTTATTTCGGACTTCGCTGCTTTCGAATTTCCTCTAGCCGCTTCTTCAAGTATTCCTGATACTCCTGCTGCAGCTTGGGATCAGTCGGAGTGGAGTAAATGTCACTCGACTTGTACTTCCCTTCGTCAAATTTCCTTTTTGTCCACTCGTCGTGTATATGGATCTCATCGGCTCGGTCCAGCACCTCCTTTACGAGCTGTGGCGGAATGAAGTAGACGCCCTCGCGATCGCCGACGACGAGATCGCCAGGCATTACGGTCACGCTGCCGATTCGAATGGGGATATTAATACCAGTCAACATGACGTTCCCGATGGGAGTGGGGTCGACAGCGCGGCAGTAGGCGGGCATGTCGATTTCTGAAATTCCATTGAGATCTCGAACACTTCCATCTACCACTAGGCCGCCCCCGCCAGTAGCCTTCATCACGTAATAGAAAAGGTTGTCGCCGACAATGGTCCCGTTTACTTTCTTGCCGAAAAGGTCCACGACGAGCACATCACCCGGTTGCAGCATGTCAATCGCGGTTTGATTGGTAAGGCGCGGGAGACCGCTGTTTTTTGCTTTGGCTGCGGCAATGTCGTCAACATCGGGACGCGACGGCATGAATTGAACTGTAAACGCTCGCCCGACCATGGTCTTTCCGGGATGTAAGACCTGGAATCCGTCAGCATACTGATTGTTGAACCCCTTTTGTTGAAGCACGGCCCAGACTTCCTCCGACGAGAGTTCGCGCGCTCTTTCCATCAGGTCGTTCGGCACCTTTGGCCTGCCGTCGGGAAGGCGGTCAAATGGTTCTTGCGCCGTGTAGTCCATGAGTTCCTGCTTTGAGAACGTGAAGAGTTGCGCATGTACGGCACTGGGCGCCAAGAGTGCAATCGCACACACGCACAAAACTGCATGAATGCTGCGTTTGTCGAGAGGACTATTCGTGATCCTTGTCATCGGTGCCTCCTATGTCGGAGTGAAGGGGCCGTCGATCACATTGGGCCATGTGAACCACTCCCAGGCTTGACCATTCTGAATTTACGCCCGAAACTCTCAAATGACAGGTGTTTTGTCAAACGCAAACCTGGTGTGGACCCTACATTATTCGAAAAGACCGGGCCGTTCGGAAGCCGCAAAACGTTTTCGACAGCAGTAATTGATGTCAAGGCCGGGGAAGACCCATGAAAGCACTTCACCATCGGGAAAGGACAGAGCACTATGAGTAAGAACGGCCAGCATGTACTTGATCGTCGAGAGCTCCTGGCGGCTTCCGCTGTGGCACTGGGAGGTGCCCTGATGGCCACGGAGCCGATAGCGGCTTATCCCAAGACCGTCAACACGAACTCACGCCCCTCCAAACTGAAGATCACAGACCTTCGCGTGGCAACGATTGTGAAGCCCGGGCCGAGTCCTTGCCCTATCATTCGTATTGATACGGACCAAGGAGTGTACGGACTGGGCGAAGTCCGGGACGGTGCCAGCCCGACTTATGCTTTGTTTCTGAAGAGCCGAATTCTGGGTGAGGACCCGCTGCAGCTCGACAAGACTTTCCGGAGCATCAAGCAATTCGGCGGACACGCCCGGCAGGGTGGCGGAGTCAGCGCTATCGAAATGGCGCTTTGGGACATCGCTGGCAAGGTATACAACGCGCCAGTTTACGCGATGATTGGTGGCGGGAAGTTTCGGGACAAAGTCCGCATTTACGCAGACACCGAGGAGTCCAAGGACCCCAAGATCTACGCCCAGCGCATGAAGGAACGCAAGGAGGGGATGGGCATCACTTGGCTTAAGATGGATTTGGGGATCGAGATGGTGGCGGACACTCCTAGCACACTCACCAATCCCACAGACATCAATCAATGGGAGATGAATCAACTCCCTCATCCTTTTTTGGCGATGGAAGTCACCGACAAAGGAATTGCGATGCTAGAGCAGTATGTCGCGGCTGTGCGCGATGCGGTGGGGATGGAGATTCCGCTCTCCATGGATCACCTGGGCCATCTTGGCGTGAAATCGATCATCCGACTGGGCAAAGCGTATGAAAAATACAACCTGTCGTGGATGGAAGACGTGATTCCCTGGACGTACACGGACCTGCTCAAGCAGATCTCTGACCAGAGCCCCACTCCGATTCTCACTGGTGAAGATATTTATCTAAAGGAGCCGTTCCAGGTGCTGTGCGAGCGGCACGCAGTGAGCAAGATCCATCCGGATCTCGCCACTTCCGGCGGTATCCTGGAAACCCACAAGATCGGAGACTTGGCCGAAGATTACGGCGTGCCGATGGCCATGCACTTTGCGGGAACTCCGGTTAGTTGTATGGCGAATGTGCATTGTGCCGCTGCTACTAGGAACTTCCTGGCACTCGAGCACCACTCCCTTGACGTGCCTTGGTGGTCCTCGTTAGTGGAAGAAGGAACGAAATCTCCGATCGTCAACCGCGGTTGGATTGATGTGCCTGACAGACCCGGTCTTGGTGTAACTCTCAACGAGAATGTAGTCCGGCAACACTTGGAACCTGGCACCGGCTATTTCGAGCCCACCCCGTTCTGGGATCACGAGCGCTCCTGGGATCGACTCTGGAGCTGAACCCCGTCATTGGTTTCGCCGACCAGCGGGTTGACGGACATCACGTCTTGGTTCCCTGGCAATGCGAGCATGGATTCGATGAGGGCGTCCGCTGCATGCGGAACGCAAAGTGTGCGGGCCAGCAGGATTGTTGTCGCAATCTCACCCAACTCGTTCACCTGCGTTGAGCCAGCGCGTTTGCGAAACGCATTGCCGGCAAAGACTGTTCCCGGAACCGTGTCCCGGAACAGATTGCCTCCGTGCGGTAAGATCGCGGTCGCTCCGGTACGAATGTTGTCGCCACGAACAATGGTGGTCTGTCCGACCGGCACTCTAGCGACATCGGTGATGGTGTTCAGCGGTCCCGTGGGCAGCCCGCCGATGGGTACACCCATGTCCCGCGCACGCAAACGGGTCAGTTCCTGCGCAAGTGCGAAAATGGTGCCGAGTGGCAGTACTGCCAAGCAGCACAAACGAAATAGTGTGCTGTTCATGTTTCGTCAGCGGGAACATTGTGCGCTTGCGAGTCCATTGGGCTCAAAGGGACTTCAGCTTTTGCGCCAAAACGCGAAGTAGGCCGCCGCAGAATTGCAACGCAGTAACCCAGCGCTCTGAGCGTAAAGCGATCGCCGCTAAGCCCGCGCTGGCATCCTCGCCGGCGCGGGTTCGTGAGCACCTTGAGTGCCTGCGTGAGGCGCATCCGATAGAGCTGTAACGCCTTTACCAGGCATTGGCGTGAATTTTACTGCCAGAGTACAAATGCTTGCCGCGGATGCTTCCGAGGCGTATAGAATACTTAGGATATGATTTCTATGGACATTCATCGACGCCCTGTTCCGAAAGCCGCGCGCGATCTCTTGCCTAATCTCATCGAGGTCATGCCCTTCGGCCGTTACGGGGCAGGACTTTGGACTGGCCATCCAATTGGACTGGTGATTGTGGTTGGTCTACTTCTTATGGGCTTTGTAGGATTACCAGAGGCACGCTGGTTTCTCGCACTCACGGTTCCTTTGGGCGGCATCTGCGGATTTTTCCTGTGGCTCCACCATCGATAGGCAGTTCTTGCCGGTCTTCTCTTGCCAATGAACCGGTAGCACAGCTCGATTATCCGTTTTGTCGGGTGTGAAATCCTCCTGTGTGACGGAGCGAAGACCTGCGACGCCGCAGGCAGCTCGCTTAGGCCGCAGTGAGGCGGGGGCCAATGATTGCCGATTCGCCATAGGAAGCTCTTCTGTCTGATTGAAACGCTCCGTGAATTGATTGAAAACTGCGGTGGACGACGAAATCAGACGACACACCCATGGTGGAACAATGAAGGCAGTATCCGAGGGACAGATGAAACCTTCTCTCCGCCCGCTGTCGTGGCGTCTCCTCATTGTCTCGTTGGTCTTTCTGCTGCCAGCAAAACACGAAACATTACTTCGCCGATCAGCGTAGTCCAATCCAAAATGAGGTTCGATTTTGAACCAGGGGCCGAACGCTGGCGTGTACCGATGAGACGCCCGGCTAGCGACAGAGGGAATTAAGTTGAGACGCAAAATCCGACCGAGACGGCAGAGACGGTTGGCGGGCGCTCATTACTTCCTCGAGAGTTTCGGGGCCGGCCGCAAGGTCCAGATCGGTCACGCTGCGATAGAAGTCGTCGCGCTCAGCTTCGGGAAGAGTGACGAATTGGAATCCTCTGGCGCGATACAGTTGCAGCAAGCGCCGCAGCATCTCTGCATCGAATGCGCCTACATGCATCAGCAACACGTACGGAATATCCCGCTGATACAAAGTCTGCGAGATGCTCCGATAATATCCGATGCTCTGATCGGCGGCGGCGAGATAGCTGTCTTCCAGGGTGGTGATGGCAGATGGATCGGCTTTGGCTCTGCAGCGGGTGTACGGCTCGTTCCAAAGATAATCTCCAAAGCTCATGGTTACCGCGGCAATTTTATAGTCACGCTTGCGAAGAAAACTACGAAAGCCCGTTCTTTTCTCAGGAGTGTTCCCTTCCGCCAGAAATGGGTAGCGGAACCAGCGCCAGCTTTCGTCCTTCGTCCAGTTCATCAGCACGGGTTCATTGCGAACGACGTCTTGTTCGAAGTCTTCCAGTGAATGTTGATTCAGACTCATGTGCGACCAGCTGTGGTTAGCCAACGAATTTCCCGCCGCGAGCCATGCCTGCAGCACGGCAGCCTCGGCGGGCTGTTGCTCAAGGCGTGCTCCATTGACGAAACCATACGTCGGTGGCACATGGGCCTCCCGCAGTGCCACGATAATTCTTGAGATTAATTCCATTCGGGTCTCGCCCGGCGGCAGAGAACCGTGTGCCGGCAAGTCGTCAAAAGTAATGGCGATCTTCGGTCCTAGTTCTGCCGTCGGGGCTAGAAGGGAGAGTGGTATGCCCTGGGCCATTGCGGCATAGCCTGCCGGCGAGGGATGAAGATGATCACCACAATCAAAGGCGGGCAGCAGGCGCTGCGGATGCTCGGGATCACGGGCGATCTTGTCGAAGTCGATGAGTTCATCAAAGTGTCCGGGAGTTCGGATCCATTCATTAACGGCTTGCCGATCTCCTTCGCTCGCTGGTCCAGGGCGGTAGTAGCTCGACCCGCCAAAGGGCATGATGGTCGCGCCGATGACCTTGATGTCATACGTGTGGGCGCGCGCGATCATTTGTTCGTATGCCCCGACAATCCGCCGCACCAATGCCTCATGCTCGGCCGGCGCAACCTCGCCTTTCCGCGCGAGCAAACCGATGTCGTTGATTCCTTCCAAAACGATCAGATAGCGCACCCCGGGCTGGCCAACTACATCATCCTCGAAACGAGCCAATGCATTCAGTCCCAAACCATCGGTGAGCAGCTGGTTTCCTCCGATCCCCTGGTTGAGAACGGCGATGTTGCGGGTAGTCGGTGATGTTTGGAGCCGCCGTGCCAAAGTGTCGGTCCACCGGTCATTGCCGTTGGTCGTGGCGCCGTGTCCGTCGGTGATAGAATCCCCAAGGACGACGACTGCCCTGGCATCGGGCGGAGCAGGTACCTCAACTCCGGCGATGAAGTACCAGTGTTCAACGGTCTTGGCGTCGCGGAGCTCTGCCACCGAAACCAAGTCTCCATGTGTGATGTAGGAAGTCGCTCGCGAACCTGGATGGCCCGTCTGTTCGTCGGGAGCCGCGCCGATGTGCAGCGTGATGGCTACATCGGAGAGCGCATTTACCGGAAATGAGACCGGATCAGAAAGGTAGTCGGCGTGCGAAGGGATCGTAACGCCTGGCGATCCAGAGAATGTGAGGGCTCTGTCGCTATCAGGCACAATCCTCTCTGAACCCGGCGAGACCGGTCGTGCGATGTGCACAGCCATCAGGAGCAGCGGCGTAGCGCCAAACCGATTCGAAAGCCGCAGGCGAATTCCGCTACCGCCGAGAGACAAACGCACGATTTGGCGCAGGGTAGCATCGCGGAGGTCTCCTGGAGCTAGTGCATTGCCCGGCTCAACGGGCTGCTGAGAAGTAGCCCAGGAGCCAATCCAGCGTGTTCGGGTTTCGCTGCCATCCCCGCGATATGCCACACCTACGAGCAAGAGTACAATCGTGCATAACAACATCGCGCCCATTCGCAAGATGCACAGAGAACGTACAGTAGACAAGACTTGCTCCTGAACATTCGAAATTCACCCGACAATAATACCTGAAGCGGGTCTCCTGGCACTGACTAATGGATCTGTTCCGAGAGGATGGAGTACAAGCGCACACGATAGATATGTGGCCGATGGGCATCCAATAACAACTGGCGGCCCTGGTTGGTTTGATCGCCGTTAAGGCGCCTCTCGGTGGTCCATTGTCCGGAAGCTCGGGAGACTTGCTCAGCGCTTTCGATCCCCGCGACGCCGTCGACGTCGGGGTCACGAGCAAATGTGACGGTCAGACCGCTGCCTGCAATGTAGAACTCTCCGGGAGACGCTTCCAAGATCAGCATGGCACCATCATCAGCAAGGATGGTCCTCGCCGGCCAGGACCGCGAGAGCGTGGCCTCGAATAGGTACCCTCCCAAGGCAACTGTCTGGGTGGGACGAGGGCTCGTTGTGTGTAGGACCAAACCGCGCGTCGATCCGGCGGCCTGGGCGGCTGACAAGAGATCGCACATGCTGTCCAGCAACTCGTACACCCGCATTAGGTCCGGCTTGGGGGCGTCGCCCTGCTCTGGCAGGCTCAGGCTGTCGATCGCGAAGGGGCTGAAACCGAAGGCGCGAGCTTGGCCGTAGGCGTAGAACGCGTTGTACGGAGCGCTCTCCATTCGCGCTTCGGGGATGAAAATTGCATTGCCAGGAACCTGGTACTCGTGGACCCAATATTCGAAATTTGGCCAGTAGATATCGGGAGAGTAGAAATCGATGCTAGGCGCCGTCGCGCGCCAGACCTCCAGATAGTAGGGGTGCGGTCCTCCGCTGGGATACTCGCCAGATCTCTCCAACGGAGCGGGGAGCTGCGCGTTCACGTACATCGGAGGCGCGTATTCACTTTCGCCGGCCCGAGCAACGGCCTCGATATAGGCTGCATAGTTCCACGCCATGAATACTTCGTCCGCGGCATCTCCAAACACCTCGCTCCACTTTTGCCCATGTTCGTTGAAGTGCGCTGCCAGTTCCGGCGAGAGCTGGAGACGCTTTGCTGCGAGAGCACGGACCAATGACTCTGGTACCCGTCCGTGAAATAGTAGATTTGCCTCGCGAGACCTGTCGCGTCCGCGGCCCAGATAACCTACTTCGTTTTCCACTTGCACTATCAGCACCGTCTGTTGCTGGGAATCCTTCTCGCGGAGGTGATTTAGCAGTGCGGCGAAGGCCCGACTGTCACGTCGGCGGGACTCCGCTGACAAAGTCGAAAGAATCTCCAGCGGCCTCCCATCGGCAGAATAAGCACGCGGGAAGCGCTTCGGGTCCGATTTCACCCAAGAAGGGGCATAGTTCGAGAAGGCGTTCTTCCAGCTCCCGAACCACAGGAGCACGAGACGCATGTTGCAGTGTCGCGCGGTTTCCATCCAGTGGTCCAAGATACTGAAGTCAAAGCTGCCTTCTTTTGGCTCGATCTGCTCCCAAGCGACCGGCACAAGGATCGTGTTGAGGTGCAGGGCCGCGAGCTTGGGCACAATCGAATCTGCTTGTGGGGCAGTCCCCGCCGAAGAGTTGTCCAGTTCACCTCCCATGATCAGAAACGGGCGTCCGTTTACAATAAGCCGCCCCACTCCGTTTTCCATTTTGATGTGCGGTAAATCAGCCGTAGGCAGCCCCAGAACGAGAATAGGAAGGCCAACGATGCCTAGAAATACGGCGCGCAAGACAATTCTCACAAGTCCTCCGACGTGAGGGTATCTCAACAAGGTATTTCTCCAAAGTAGACCTTACCAGACTCGCGACGACGGAGCTTCGAGCAAGACGGAATGATCCCAGAGTCACTTCCACTAGGTTGTCTGCAGAGAATCAGGGAATGCGACGCAACGTCGACGCGGCCGTTCCAGAAGAGGTGGCTCCTTACGAAGCCGATCTATCGATGATCTTACCTCGTGGACCGTGCGATTTTTTGCTGGCCCGTCTTGGATGGAGCTGTTTCTGTCATGAACAGAGACGCCAGCAAAACTAATATTGCACCCCCGCTCGCTATCCAAAGTGGTGCCACAAGCCCGTATCGGTTTGCTGCGGCGCCGGCCAGCGCGGGAGCCATCGCGCCGCCGACGATTTCTCCGACGAGTGTCGCCAGCCCAATCGCCGTGGCGGCAAACTTTGCAGGGACGCTTTCTGTCGGAACGAGCACCAAGACAAGTGCCGCGATGCCCTGCCCGCCGTTCGCAAGAAAACCAGCGGCGGCCATCAGCCACGGATGGGCAATGAGGAAGGGCACTTGGTACGTCAGGGGCGCGGTCGCCGAAATGAGCGCGACGATGATCAGCGTCGGTTTTCGCCCTGCACTGTCCGACATCCACGGAAAAATCCAGCCCCACATAAAAGCGCCCAGACCGCCCGCGCCGATGATGAATCCCGCCAAAGTAGCGGACCGCCGGGAGACTTCTGTGATGTACAGCGGCGCGAACACATGCATAACGAACAGCCAAGTCATGAAACCCGCTGCTCCCGCACAGCAGAGCAGAATATTGCGGTACCGAAGCAGCGATAAATAATCCTTGAGCGAAGGCCTAGCGTGGTGACGCGGCTCGGACTCTCCTTCTGTTGGTTCCTTCACAAATTCCCAAATCAGGATGCCGAGGATAATGCCGGGTATTCCGGTGACGAAAAACGCCCAACGCCATCCGAAACGCGCGGCGATTTGAGTGGTCAACACCGGAGCCAGGGCCAACCCAACGAGCGCCCCTGCGCTAACAACGATTCCGATGTTGCGTCCGCGGCTCTTCGGCTCAGAAGCCGTTTCAATCATGGAAGTCATCGTCGGCCAAGTAGGGCCCTCAGCGATTCCCAATAAAGTTCGAATGAAGAGCAACTCGGCGAAGGACCGTGCGATCCCCGAAAGCCAGGAAAGAACGGAGAACAGAAATACGGTTGGGATTAGAACGGGCCGTCGTCCGATGCGATCGGAGACTGCCCCGAAAATCAAGCCCGACGCGGCCCAGGCAATCGCCAAGGCCGATGCCAACAACCCTACTTGCGCGTGGCTTAGATGAAGATCCGGCGCGATGAACGGCGCCAAATAGAGTACGCTCATGCGAGCGAGAAAAACGCTACCCCAGGTGAAGAAAAACAGAATCACCAAACCAGTTTGATATCGCTTCGTAATCGGCACTCTCTTTTCCTCTCGGTGCAGCAGGCGAACGCTTCAATCCATTGGCAGGCCAACGTAATTCTCAGCAAGCGACACAGAAGCGGCCCGCGAGCTCGTGACATAATCCAGCTCGGCAAGCTGGCAGCGCTGGTCGAACGGGTTGTCGTCGAAAAAACGATGTAGCATCGAAGTCATCCACCAGGAAAAACGCTGCACTTTCCAGACGCGCCGCAAACAAGTCGTAGAGTAGTTGTCCAGAAGATGGGTCTTTCCGGAGGTGTAGTATTCCCCTAGAGCGCGCGAAAGCACGCGAATATCCGCCGCTGCCAGATTGAGTCCCTTGGCTCCGGTCGGTGGGACGATGTGTGCCGAATCGCCAGCGAGGAAAAGTCTGCCGTACTGCATCGGCTCAACCACAAAACTGCGCATCCCCGTGATGCCCTTCTGAAGCACGGGCCCTTCCATGAGCTTCCAGCCATCAACGCACTCGAGCCGCGTGTGAAGTTCCTGCCAAATCTTGTCGTCCGGCCAGTTTCGAATGTCTTCGTCCGGCGGACACTGCACATAAAGCCGTGAAATCTCCGGTGAACGCATGCTGAGCAAAGCGAAGCCGCGCTCGTGGTAGGCATAAACAAGCTCTTTCGAGGAAGGCGGAGCTTGCGCGAGAATACCCGGCCAAGCAAAGGGATAAACCCGTTCAAATACGTTCAAAGCTCCCGCGGGAACCGCGGGACGGCACACGCCATGAAAGCCGTCGCACCCCGCGATGAAATCACAGATCAGTTCTTGCCGCGATCCGTCTTTTCGAAACCGGATCTTTGGTTTGCTGCCGTCAAAATCCTCCGCTGTGACGTCGTCGACTTCAAACAGCAGCTGCCCCTGCGCGACGAGGCGCACTTCGATAAGGTCCTTCAACACCTCATGCTGAGCATAAACCATCACCGATTTGCCTCCGGTGAGTTCTTGGAAATCGATGCGGCGCCTCTCGTGCCCGAACTGCAATTCGATTCCGTGATGCACGAGCCCCTGCCGCATCATTCGTGCCCCGACGCCCGTTTCGTTCAGCAGATCCACCGTGCCCTGCTCGAGGATTCCTGCACGCACGCGCTCTTCGACGTGCTGCTGGCTCCGCGCCTCCAGCACGATCGATTCGATTCCCTGCAAATGCAAAAGGTGGGAGAGTAACAATCCCGCCGGTCCGGCCCCGACAATTCCGACTTGAGTTCTCACGAAGAGCCGCCTTCAGCGAGCCACTGTCTCGATGAAATGATTCACACCTGTCGCTGAGAGAAGACTTCCAATGCGATATGGAATGCAGAATTCGCCGCGGGCAAGCCACAATAGATTGCGCTCTGCAGAAGCACTTCCTGAATCTGTTCGCGCGTTACGCCGACGTTTAGCGCCGCACTCAAGTGCATTCGCAGTTCGTCGGGACGATTCAGCGCAACCATCATGGCCAGTGTGAGCATGCTTCGCGTTTCCTTCTGTAACCCGGGCCTGCTCCAGACTTCTCCCCAGGCGTAGCGCGTGATGAAATCCTGAAAGGTGTCTGTGAATTCATTTCGATTTTTCAGCGTCGCATCCACATGCGCGTCTCCTAACACGGCGCGTCGCGTCTTCATCCCTTGCTCGTAACGCTGGCGTTCATCCATTCGAATACCTCCTCGGACGTCAAGACACGGGTTGCCCTTAGCCTGGCTCCTGGTCGAATTCTCGGCGCGAGCGGCCGGCCCGCCGCCGCACGGACGCGCGTCGAGGTTTCACGGAGGCCAATCGCAGGGCTCTGCTGAGCAAATCTCGCAATGAGTCGGAGTGGACCCGCGAAAGCCGAACCAGAACCCACGGGTATTTCAGGTAATGATCGGTGATGTAGTAGGTCTCTGGTTCGGCGGCCATCATCTCTTCGCGCTCTTCAAAAGTCGTGCCCACCACGAGCGATTCTCCATCCTCATGAAGACGCGCAAGCAGTTTGCCTTCGACTTTAAATGCTGGCGTTCCGTAGGATGTGCTTTCTTCGACGTTCTCGAGCGATAAGGCGATCTTTCGGACGTCCTTAAACGTCAGTGGCATTCCGCCCCCTTCTCGCCTGGAGCCCTCTTAAGGCACTAACGCGTCCGGTTTCGGAAGAGAACACAGGAAACTGTCCTCGCGCGGCTCAGTATAAATCCATTCGCACAGTCGCCCTCGGACGCTGTTTATCGTTCCGGCAGGAAGAGAGAAGTCAGTAACGCTAGGCCAGCCTTCTGCTTGCATATGGAAGTGCAGGTGGAACGACATGCATTTCCCGCTCCACGCTACTGCCGCAGAGTCCCTAGAAAGAATACTTCAACGAAAACTGCAGTTGCCTCGGATTGAACATCGCCCTCGGCCCACCGAACAAAGCATTCGGGGTGGGCGGACCTGCCGCTGGGCAGCCACTTACCTTGCCCTGTTCAATCATAATAGAGGTCGCGTCCTTATACCCATGGGGCACAAGACCATTTGGACCACAAAAGTTGTAAGTGCCGTAGACCGAAGTCACTTCATTGACGTTGGCGCGGTTAAGGGCATTGAAGGCGTCCACGGCAACCTCGACCCTGTCGTGCTCGCGGAACTTGAAGTAACGCGTCACTCGAAGATCCCAGGTGACCAGCGAGTCTCCCCAGTAGGTGTTCCGAGCCGCGTCTCCAACGCGATCTGTCACTGGGTTGGTATCTCCGTTGGCATCGAAACCCACGAACATGGTGAAGGGACGGGCAGACTGCGCCGTAATGATACTTCCCAGTTCGAAGTCCCGCAAAAACGACTTCTGCGGTGCGTCTGCTGTGAAGTTGGCGATGAAACGGTGCCTGATGTCCTGATTCGAATTGGCTCGCTCCAGCGCGCGATTGTAAAGATCTTGCGGCGTGCTGACAAATGTTGTGAAAGTGCCATCATCGAGCGTCTTCGAGAAGGTGTAGTTGGCGCTCAGTCGGAAGTACTCGCCGAGGTGTTGATTCGCGGAAACCGTTAGCCCGTGATAGATGCTGTTCCCACTGTCGTCGGTGTAGTACAGGAGCCCTGCGGGATAAAGCACTCCATTGTTGTAATAGTTTTTGCCGGCTGGCCAATCCGGCAGCGGGGTGCCGCCCGCCGCGCACTGATACGGACCTGTGGAAACACCGCTTACAGGGCAGACGTTCAAGTTCTCTGCGCGAACGATCTTGTGTGCAGCGACGAACAGGTAGCCGGCGCTCAGCACCAGGCCTTTCCCGACTTCCCGGTCAATCTCGAGGCTGGCCTGTTCTGAATAGGGAATCTTGCTGGCGCGATCGACCATTCCGTTTCCTACGGTTGTAGGCGCCAAAACGTTGTTGGGAATCAGGTATTGGCCATTGAGGAGCATATCCGCCGCGGCGGCCGCCGGGCTCGGTGCTCCGGGTATGCCAAATGGCAATTGATTTAGCGTCCATGTTGCAGTGTCCGCGCCTTGTCGAATTCCCTGCAGAGGATTCGGCAATCCGGGCAGTGGCAGCCCAGGGATTATCGCAGGCCGCTGCGGCTGGGTGATAAAAAGGAACGACAGGTTATAGCGGTCGTCGAACAATCCGAATCCCGCGCGAATCACGGTGTGATGGTTCGGTGAAAAAGCAAATCCCACGCGCGGTTGGATTCCCTTGTAGTCGGGATTGATTTGTTTTTGGAGACCCCTCTCGAAGTCATACCGCAAACCATAGTTCAGCGTCAGTTTGGGTGTGATCCTCCACTGATCCTGCGCGTAAAAACCAAAATAGCTGTGGTTGAGCGTTTCCGAGAAATTCGCTCGCTGCGAGGGCAGGTAGGCATTCTGCCAATTGGTTGGAATTGCGGGAGAGAAGCTCGGAAATCCAGCCTGGCCAGGAGCAGGCACGGGACCCGATCCGATGGGAGCGCCCCAGAATGCGATCGGAACTCCGTTTTCAATATCTGCGGGATTTGGACCGGGAACAGCGGGAAACGGCGAAGGTGGACTATTTAATCCTGGGTTCCCTGTCGGGGGAAGAGCAAGGGGGCACGGCCCGTCCGCAAAATTTGAAAGGATAGGTGTTGCTTGGCTTCCGGCCGGCTTGGTCGAGTTCACATAGTTCGCAAAATCCACCAGGCAGTTGACGCCCGGCAAAACGATTCGCATCGGCGTAAAGCCGGGCCATACCACGAAATTCTCGATGTAATTCGTATCCACACCGAATTTCATCAGATGGGCGCCCTTCACCCACGCGAGAGAGTCCGCTACTTGCACGCGGGACTCATAAATCGCATCCAGCACGCCAAAATTATGCCCAAACAACAATGTATTCGGGATGTCTAGGTTGGGCTGGCCGGTGACTCCAGGAAAGTTGTAGTGCCGGCGCGCCCACTGAACAAGCGCAGTGTTCACTACGCTAGGACTCACCTGCGAAGTCAGGGAACCCACTAGATCCTGGTCGCGAATGAAAGCATTGTGGCCACTGCTCGGCGCTCCGATTCCACCGCCATCGAGAGTGTCGCCCACCAGCAGGTTCAACTCTCGTCCGTCGAACACGTTGTAACGCAGAGAAAGCCGGTTCGTCGAATTGATCTGATGATCGATCTTTATGATTGCATTGTCCGTATCCTTGGTTTTCAAGACGTTCAAGTTTTCCGCGGGTAGCCCGAGCAAGGCTTTCGCGGAGTCGATCAACGTCAGATCGCCAAGCAGGGTTTGCGGATAGGTGGGCGATTCTCCTCTGCGCTGGCCTTCATAATTCATGAAGAAGAAGGTCTTGTCCTTCTTGATCGGGCCTCCCAGAGTTCCGCCAAACTGATTCTGCCGCAGCGCGTTCGCTTGCGGCGCAGGCTGCAATAGAGACCGCGCATCTGTGGCGTTGTTCTGCAGATAATCGTAGACCGAACCGTGCAGATCGTTCGCCCCGGACTTGGTGACGATATTCACGATTCCGCCGAGCGCACGTCCGTTTTCCGCTCCAAATCCATTGTTTACCACACGAAATTCACTAACGGCTTCCTGCGAAGGCGTCGACCGCTGTGACCCGGTCGCCGTGTTTACAGTGTCCGCTCCATCGACGGTAACGGCGTTGCTTAAGTCGCGCATGCCGCCAAAGGAAATTCGCGTGACTTCAAATTCCGTGATGGTGGACTGCAAGCTCGTGCGCCCCGTCGCAACTCCGGGCGTCAACAGGGCAAAATCCGTGAAGAGCCGGCCGCTGATGGGCAGATTCTGAATTTGCTTGGTGTCGATTACCTGGCTAATCTCTGTGCGCGTGGGCTCGACCGGCGGGGTCTCTGTGGTGACCACCACTTTTTCTGCCGTCTGCGCCACGCTCACGTTGACGTCGATGGTCGCCACTTGGCCCACGGTCAGCACGATTCCTGTCTGAGTCGATTTAGCGAATCCCGTGGCTTCCGTCGACAGTTCGTAACGGCCAGGAGGCAAGTTGGGGATTACATAGAGACCGTTGTCATTCGAAACGGCGGTGTAAGTGCGGTTCGTGCTGATCTCCCGCAACGTGAGCGAAGCCTTGGCGACCGAGCCTCCACTGGCGTCCTTCACGGTTCCATTGAGCTGAGCTGTGCTCGCGCCAGCTTGCGAATAGGCCGGTTTCGGCCAGCCGCAAAGTATCACAAACCCAAGGACGGCCCATACCGCAAGACTTCGCTTCATGATCCACCCCTCCCAGCCGATCCGAACAGACGATGTGCTTGCCATCTAAGTCTTGAATAACCCCATATGGCGTGCAGGTCTAATGCTTCGAATCGCCGCTGTCAAGACTTTAATCGGGCGTTCGTGCGAATATCGCTCAGCTTCGCTGCATCGTGAACTTTTCCTCCGCTCTTTTGCGCTCCCGAAAAACGCTCATCGCCCAACCAGGCTTAGCTCCTGCGCCGCGGATTTAAGGTGCGGAAGAAACCTAACTTGCAAGTCTTGAATCGAAACGCGTTGCGCGTGGGCGCCGACATTGAGCGCCGCAACCACTCGTGCAGCAGAATCGCGAATCGGAACTGCCATGGAGCGCAGGCCAGACTCCAGTTCCTGGTCCACGATGCAGTAGCCGTTGCGCTGAACCAGTCGCAGAATCTGGCGGAGCTTTTCTGCGTTGACCACAGTTCGCACCGTGTAGCGCTTGAACTCGACCCGGGCCAGAAATTCGTCGAGCTTCTCCGTCGGTAAGTCGGCCATCAAAACGCGGCCCATAGAAGTGCAAAATGCCGGCAGGCGGCTGCCAACAACGAGGTCCATCGACATGATCCGCGTTACGTTCGCGCGAGCGATGTAAACGATGTCCGTGCGATCCAAGGTTGCAATCGAGCAGGACTCATGCAAGATGTGGCTGACATTCTCGAGAATCGGCTGGGCCATCGCCGCCAGCGGCATCGAAGAAATATAAGAATGGCCGAGCGCGAGAACGCGGGGGCGGAGATGAAAATGCCTGCTGTCATCGGAAGCAGCGAAGCCGAGCTTCGCGAGCGTATAAAGGCAACGCCGCACCGCGGCGCGCGAGAAGCCGGTCTTGGCGCTGATTTGAGAAACCGTGAGTTCGCGCTGCCGTTCCGAGAAGGCCTGAATCACGGCGAGTCCGCGCGCCAGCGAGGTCATAAAGTTGGGATCGCCGGTGTGTTGGTTGATCTGTTCCGACACCGTAAGCACCGATGCAGGTAAGGCGTCCAAAACACGTTTGCGCAGAACTTCCGGTCTCAAGGCAGGCGTGTTTGCAACTTCCTGCTTCGAACCAAGTCCAGCCCGGCCTTGTTGCTGCGAACCGGGTTTGCTGGTTACTTGTTGTCTTGAGCCGAGTTGTTTCGAGGCGGGCTTGGTCGGGGCTTGTTGCCCGGAATCCGTATCAGAAAAGGCGGCAGCCATGCAAATCTCCCTGTAAACGACCATTAAAAAAACAATGAAATGATAGAGATTACATGAAGTTGACCGATATGCGCCCAACATTTCGATAATCGGCATTGCGGAAATTTGATCGCGTGCCATAGAATGCCCGCCGCGCTTGCATTATCACTGGGAGGAGAATTGCATGAACAAGATTCCAGGCTACCGACGCGTTTGCCCCGGCACCCAGCCGCCTCATCGGCACCCGCCTTATGTTTCTTCGCTCAAGCGCGCTCCGCGCGAACCGCTTGTGGCGCTTCCTCACACTCTTTCTGAGATTACCGGGCCAGCGTTCGGACCGGACATTGCCGATCCGAAAGCTTGCGATTTGACCCGGCAGCATTCCGGCGAACCGCTTGGCGAGCGCATCATCGTCAGCGGGCGTGTTCTTGATGAGAATTCACGGCCGGTTCCGCACACGCTGATCGAAATCTGGCAGGCCAATGCTGCCGGGCGCTATCTGCACAGTAGCGACCGACACAATGCTCCGCTTGATCCGAATTTCACCGGTTGTGGGCATACACTGACAGATTCCGAGGGCCGCTACCGGTTTGTCACAATTCGGCCGGGCGAATATCCTTGGGGAAATCACCACAATGCGTGGCGGCCCGCGCACATTCATTTTTCACTGTTCGGTCCGGCTTTTGCCACGCGTCTTGTGACACAAATGTATTTCCAGGGTGACCCGCTGATTCCCTTCGATCCTATTTTCAATTGCACTGAGGATGAAGAAGCGCGAAACCGTCTTATTTCTCAGTTCGATTGGGAAACCACTATTCCGTCACTAGCGTTGGGCCACCGGTTCGACATCGTTCTCAGCGGACGCGAAGGCACTCCTATGGAAACTCGCATGCATGGAGAAAAGCCGTGACGCTTCGGGCCACAACCTGGCAGACCGTTGGACCATTTTTCAGCATTGGTTTTTCCTGGCTCTATCGGGACAATCTAGCAGCGCCAGGCGTTTCGGGTGAGCGCTTGGAAATCGCGGGCCGCATCCTTGATGGCGAGGGCAATCCTGTGCCCGATGGGATCGTCGAAATCTGGCAAGCGAATTCGCAAGGCAAATATGCTCATGCGCATGATCCCCAGGCGAAACCGGTCGAAGAGGGATTTACTGGCTACGGGCGCGTGCCCACGGACGACACGGGATGTTTCCGATTTACGACGATCAAGCCGGGGCGAGTTCCCGGGCCAGATGAAAAATTACAAGCGCCGCATCTTGCGGTTTCGGTCTTTACGCGCGGCTTGCTGCGACGGCTGATCACGCGGATTTATTTCCCCGAGGAGCCCAGCAACGCGGAAGACTTCGCGCTCAACCTTGTTGAGGAAGGCAGGCGCGAGACGCTTGTGGCCAAGAAAATCGCAGGTCGGCCCGGGGTGCTTGAATGGAACGTCATTCTCCAGGGTCCCGGGGAAACCGTTTTTTTCGACGTTTGATTCGAATTGGTCGCAGAAGGCGGGGCTCTTTGCGGCTCAGAATAGACCAGCCCCTTCAGGGGGCTTACAACCTAAGGTTTTCAGACTTCTTTGCCAGTGTCCAATGTCAGATCAAAAGGGATATTGGCGGCGGCCAGTTTGGATGGTAACCCATTTCACTTCGGTCATTTCGTCGGTGGACCAGCGGCCGCCTTCGCGGCCCATGCCGGAGTCTTTCACTCCGCCAAAGGGAACGGTGCCTTCGTCATGGATGGTGGGGCCGTTCAGGTGGACCATGCCTGCTTCTAGTTCGAGAGCGAAGCGCATCGCGAGCTGCAAATTGTTCGTAAGCACGGCGGAGGACAGGCCGTAGCTGGAACGGTTGGCGAGCGCCAGGGCGTGATCCGCATCCTTGGCTTTGGTCACCGCCGCGACAGGGCCGAACAGTTCATCGCGGAACGCAGCCATTTCCGGCGTCACGTCCGCGACAACCGTAGGATGGTAGAAATTCCCTTCGTACTTGCCTCCCGTTAGCAGCCGCGCACCGCTTGCCACGGCATCCTTGATTTTCTTGTCGATCATGGGGCATTGCGAGGCACGGATGAGCGGGCCAATCACCGTGCGCGGATCACGCGGATCGCCTACTTTCATCGTCTGCGCTTTGGCCGCGAAGCGTTTCAGGAACTCTTCATAGATCGACGCTTCAACGATGATGCGCGAACCGGCCATGCAGATTTGTCCTTGATGGATGAAAATTCCAAAACACGCCGTGTCCACGGCGTAATCCAAATCCGCGTCCTTCAGAATAATCAGCGGACTTTTACCGCCCATTTCCAGGACACAACGTTTCCCCCGTTTGGCGCATTCGACCGCGATGATTCGTCCGACGGCAGACGATCCCGTAAATGAGACAAGCTTCACGCGCGGATCGTCAAAGAGCACCTTCGCGAGCGTGGGGCCATCCCCGGGAACTACGTTGAACACCCCTGCCGGCACTCCGGCGCGTTCGAATATCTCCGCGAGCTTCAGTCCCACGAGCGACGTCTCTTCCGACGGCTTCAACACGAATGTGTTTCCGCAGGCCAGCGCGAACGCGACTTTCTTCAGAGAAAGCACGACTGGAAAGTTGAAGGGAGAAATACCTGCGACCACTCCCAGCGGGCGGCGGATGGCCATGGAGATCATTCCCGGAACATCGGAAGGAAATACGTCACCATGAATGCGGCGCGCTTCGCCGGCAATGGAGCGAACCAGGTTTGCGGCGAACGGAACTTCAAAATGAGCTTTGCCAAAAGTCGATCCCGCTTCATCGATTAAGAGTTCAATCATTTCTTCCGAGGCTTTCTCAAGTTCATCGGCGGCGCGCATCAGAATGCGCTCGCGCTCGGCAGCAAGCGTCGCACCCCACGCGTTCTTCGCGGCATCGGCCGCATCGATGGCCGCACGCATGTGCTGTTCTTGCGCCATGAAGATGCGCGCGAAGGGACGCTGATTGGCAGGATTAATCACGTCCGAAAACGCAGACGGCGGCACTTCAATCGTCTTGCCGCCGATGTATGGGGTTGAGAACATGCTGCCTCTTTTCTTGCTTCACGAAGATATTCGTCAGGCGGTGCAATTCATCTGGAATAAATCGAAAATCGGCGCTCATCGCGCCGATTTCGAATCGACAATGGAAGCCTGATTTTTCTCCGCGTTCTCGCGAAAGTCAAGCGACAGCTCGTGCGAACGGTTGGATTTCCGATTGCACAACGACTCGGCCAGGCGCGGCGAATTTGTAAACGTCTGTGCCTGCGCTGCTTCCCGCACCGGGACCTAATGGAACACAACACCGATGAACCCCCGTAAATCGTTCAGATCCTGGCGCGCTCCGTTATCGTCGCGCCCGACCCGCTTGGGGTTGAAGTCCACCGACGTACGCACACTGAATCTGCCGTTGATGCGCACTTGTAATCCTCCGCCATAGGCCATGGAGAATCCCGTCTCTGTGGTTGGCAGATTGAAACTGAGTGCCGCTCCGCTGGTGCTGAACCTAGCGGCGGTGTGCGCGAATCCAAATAGGTCATAGAGAAGTGGCGTGAACCTTGTGCGATTGCGAAACTTGATTTCCGGCCCGACCAGGAAATTGAACAGCTTCGGCGTGAGTTCTATGGGCTGAGAAGCGGAGAAGGTTGCCGTTCCACCTTGCACGGTGAAGTTGGCTATGCTCTCATCGTGATGAAATTGTGAGGAAAACTCTGCCCGGAAACCGATGTGCCGGTTCAGGTTACGCGTGAACGACAACGCAAACCCTCTCCGGGTTCCGAAATCGCTTTCCAACGCCACATTGCCGTTGTTCTCTATCGGGAACCGGAAGACGTTGTAGGGAAACTCTCCCGTATAGAGGTATCCTCCAGACAACTCTATCTTCGGGAATTGGCTCTCATTTGCTGTCTGCGCTTGCAGTAACGAGGTAGACAGAAGCGCCACCAGCGCGCCCAGGACAAGTCGTTGCATCAGCGTTCTCCTTGCACCACAATGAGCAATCCACCGTGGGCCCTCAATATAGGGGGCGCAGGATTTCATGTCTTGGCGGAAGGCTTCTCTTTTCTGGCGATTTCCTGATGGTTTTATGACGACCGAGGCCTCCCAGATCTTTTCCTTCGACGACGTCAAGGTTGACCCTCGCACCGGCGAGGTTTTCAAGGCTGGCGCTGTCGTCCAACTTGAACCCAAGGCGTTCAAGCTCCTGATCTTCCTGATTGAAAACCGGGACCGCCTGGTCGAGAAGGAAGAAATTCTGGACGCTCTTTGGAAAGACATCAACGTCACCGAGAACGCTCTGGCTAGCGCCATTGCCAAGTTACGTCGCACTCTGGGCGACGACTCTAAGACCGCCAAGTACATTCAGACATTGCATACCCGCGGGTATCGCTTCGTCGCCAACGTGGAAGTAAAAAACGGCTCCGCAACAAACGGCCGCGCAGAAGCGGCCGTCGTCGAGGGTGGCGCACAGGGCGCTCCCTTGTTGCCGTCGACCGCGGATGTTGCCACGAAGGTCCGTTTGCAAAACGCGGCGCAAAGTTCGCCAGCTCCTGGAAGATCGCCAACTGCTAGAAATGTGGCTCTTGCGGCCGTTATCTGCGTTTTGCTGATGGCCGCAGCCCTTTATTCGAGATCTTTCCTTTGGCGCAAGCTTTCCGGCCCGGCCGGCGCAACTACTTCCATCGCCGTCCTGCCCTTCCAATCGGCTGGTTCCAGTGCAGATGATCAGGTTCTCGGTTTCGAAATCGCCGACGCCCTGACTTCAAAACTCAGCAACAGCACCCACCTTTCCGTTCGTTCCATGGCGGCAATCCTGCGTTACTCCAATTTGCACAATGACCCGGCGGCTATGGGCCGGGCGCTGAACGTGGACTATGTCTTGGAAGGAAATATCCAGAGACCTCCGGGCCTCGTGACCATGCAACTGATCCGGGTTCGTGACGCGGCTTCTTTACAAACTGCTTCGTTCAACGAAAAGTTCACCAACATTTTTCAAGTAGAGGAATCCCTCTCTGCCCAGGTTTTGCGTGCTTTGATGGTCACGCTGGATCACGAAGAAAGACAGAGATTTCGCCGGCGCTTTACGCAAAATGCGGCTGCCTACGAAGCGTTCCTCAATGCCCATTACTTCATGAACCTGGCGACCAAGGATGGCGTCAACAAGGGAATCGTTTCTTTTCAGCAAGCCATCACCATCGATCCAAACTATGCGATGGCTTATGCTGGCCTGGGCGATTGTTACCTGCGGCTCTTTCGCTTCGGAACAGCTCCGGACGAATTCGTTCCCAAGAGCAGGGCGGCAGTGACAAAAGCCATCGAGCTAGACAATACCGTCGCCTACGCGCATTCCATGCTCGGCAACATTGCCTTTCAGTATGATTGGGACTTCCCGAGGGCGGAACGCGAATACAAGGCGGCCCGAGAAATCGATCCTACTCTCGTGCATCAATGGTATGCGTTCTATCTGTTGGCGCTGAACCGCCTCCCGGAAGCCGCCGTCGAATATCGGAAGTTCGATGACTATCTTCCGCTGTTGGCTCCCGCCAGCGCGGCTTACGGCCAGTACTTTTATCTGCGGGGCCAGAATGGCAACGCCGTGGACCAACTCAACAAGACTCTGGGTATGCAGCCAGATTACCCTCCCGCGCACGAACTCCTCGGCATGGTTTACGAACAAGAGGGGCGAACAAACGAAGCCATCGCTGAGATACAGAAAGCTATCGATCTGTCCGGCGGGATGTATGGCCTCGGCTCGCTCGGCCACGTGTACGCCAGGGTGGGGCGGAATAGCGACGCACAAAAAATGCTCCTATCCCTCGCCGAGCAATCCTCGAGGACTTACATTTCTCCCTACCAGTTGGGGCTTGTCCACGCCGGCTTGGGCGAGAAAGAAAAGGCCGTCGACGATCTCGAGAGGGCGTACGCCGAACGTTCTCTTCCGGCCCCATTCCTCCGTTTCGATCCCCGCTTGAACAATCTGCGCGCGGAGCCGCGCTTCCAGGATTTTGCTCGCCGTATCGGGCTTTCTTTCTAAGCCCTGCTCTGCTAACTCGGGCAGAACGGCATCAACGAACCACAGCCGGGCTCAGCCCCACATGCGCCGAGCTGTATCCGCTACGAGCCTTAGCTTGGCCCACTGCTGATCTTCGGTGATGAGGTTACCTTCCGCCGTCGAAGCGAAACCGCACTGCGGGCTGAGCGCCAGATTCTCCATAGGGACGTAGCGTGAGGCTTCTTCGATGCGCTTGGCAAGGTCGTTGGGATCTTCCATGCGTGGGACTTTGGAGCTGACCAGCCCGAGCACGACGGTCTTTCCTTTCGGGACGAAACGCAGAGGTTCGAACGTGCCGGAGCGCTCATCGTCGTATTCGAGAAGGAAGCGCTCGACGTCGAGAGTTCCGAACAATTTTTCGGCGATGGCGTCGTAGCCGCCTTCCGCATACCAGTGGCTGCGATTGTTGCCGCGGCAAAGATGGATGCCCAGCGTGACGCCGGGACGGCGCGCCGCGCGGAAACACGCGTTGTCCGCCTTGATGGCCTCGTCCAACGCGGCTTCGGGGTCCATCCCAATTTCCGTGCGGATCCATTCGCGCCATTTGGGATCCATGTAGTAGCTGTAGCGGGGCGCGTCGATCTGAATGTAGTTCACGCCGTCGCCGGAGAGCGCCGAGAGATCGCTCTTCATGATTTCGACGACGGCCCATAAAAGCTCGGAATGGTTCTTGTAGACAGCGTCCGTTACGCCGGGCTTGAAGGAGATCGCCGGAAATTGCGTCGCGCTTGGCAAAGTCATTTTGATGTCACCCGGCTTGTGGGCTTTCGTGAAGGGCAATTCGTGGCCGGTCAGCGGGCGCACCTGACGCAACTTCTTTGTGACGATTCCCGCAACACTGCTGACAGGAGCTGCTCCTTCATCTCCAGCTTTCCAGTTTCTGGCTACGGCGTCGCCGAAGTCGAAGCCTTCGACGGCGTCGGTGAAATCGCTCATGAAATTGCGGCGGCGAAATTCGCCATCGGTGAAAATCTCGAAACCGAGTTCTTTTTGTTTGGCGAAGACACGCTGGATGTGCTGGTCTTCGAGTTCCCGGAGGCGTTCGGCATATGCGCCGGATTGACGTGCCTGGAGCAAGTCAGATGGCCGAAGAAAACTGCCAATGTGATCGGCGCGGTACGGTGTCGGCATGCGAGATGACTCCTATTCCAGATTTAGTGAAACGTATGGCGGACTGATGGTCGCAAATTCCGCCGGACCGCGGTGGTCTTGTTCAGACGGAGAGCGGAGGCCAACAGAGCGAGCGACATGTCCAGACCGTTTTCTTCCAAGTGAAGCAGAATGCGCATGGCCTTTTCGAGCGATTTGCTGGAAGCCGCACTGCCGGATTGTCGGGCGAGTGAGTTTTTACTACGGGATCGCCTGGAGGGCAAGCCCGGCTCGCCGGGTCTTGAGATGCAGGCGCTGGCGGCGGGAGTTGTTATCGGGAGTGGTGACATCGCGTTCGAATAGCCTTTCACAATGTGAGAATGTGTTTCAGAATCTGAAATAACAGAATTTGGATTGAGGCAAGAGTGGTCTTCGAGGGGGAGCTCGGTTTGTCGAGGGTTAGTGGCTGGCAGGTTTTGATTCGGCGAGCGACTGATTCGCGCGGAAAATGACGTAAGCGCGGATGGCTTCGGCATCTTGTCTCGAGAGCTCTTTTGAAAATGAGACCATCCCGTAGGACTGGAGCGAGCCGCTGAGGACTATCTCATTCCATTGCGGCTGGTTTGTGAGTTGGCCGGAATATCGGAGGTCCGGCAGTACGCCGCCGCTCACGGCCACATCTCCGTGACAAGTCGAGCAATAATTCTGGAAAAGTGCTTCACCCTTTTGCACGGTTGCGGCGCTGGCCGTGGGCCGCGGCGGCTTCAGCTGAGGTTGCGAAAATTGCGGCAGCGGCGGCAAGCTGGCTTGGCCTGCCAATTTGAAGGCGAGAACGCGGCTGATGTTCTGCAAGCGACCGGATTTGAGTGCGGGTTCGCCACTAGCGAGCGGAAATACGCCGCCCCAGCCAACCACCACGGCCACGTACTGGTCGCCGCCGACGGTGTAGCTTATGGGAGCGGCGACTACACCGCTTTGCGCGTCGGCAGACCACAGCTTTTCGCCTTGGTCGGCTCGATACGCTTCGAGATCGCCTTGCGCGTTGCCTTCGAATACAAGATTTCCGGCCGTTGAGAGGATTCCGCCGTTCACAGGACTGCTGCGATCGACGCGCCAGATTTCTTTTTGTTGAATGGGATCCCAAGCCGATAGATGTCCCTTGATGCTGTCGAGAATGCTTTTCTTCACTTCCGGTCTTTGCGGCATGCCGCCGGCCACGAAGTCGATTGCGGTATTGAAGGCGAGATTTCTTTCTTGAAAATGTACTTCGGACTTGTACAGGAAACCGGCCTCCTGCACAGGAATGTAGACCAATCCCGTCTGCGGGCTGTAAGACATGGAGTGCCAACTGTGGCCGCCTAGCGGTCCCGGGACGAGCGGGGCTGCTTTGCCGCCTTCTTCATAGCGCGCGCTTGCGTTCTCGAGCGGACGGCCCGTCGTGGGATCGATTCCGGTTGCCCAGGTGACCGTGGTGTACGGCTTGGCGGAAATGACTTCTCCTGTGGCGCGATCGAGGACGTAAAAGTAGCCGTCTTTCGGCGCTTGAAAGAGAACTTTCCGCGGTGCGCCACCGACGGTGATGTCGGCAAGAATGATCGGGGCAGCCGAATCGTAGTCCCAGGCATCACCAGGCACTTCCTGGTAGTGCCAAAGGTACTCACCGGTTTCAGGTCTGAGCGCCACGATCGAGCTGGTGAAAAGATTATCTCTTCCTTGCGGGCTGCGCGCGCGGCGGTTCCAAGGAGTTCCATTGCCCGTTCCGATGTAGAGCAAATCGAGCTCGGGATCATAAACGATAGAATCCCAAACTGTTCCGCCGCCGCCGAGCTTCCACCATTCGCCGCTCCACGTTTTCGCGGCTTTCTCGAGCGCCGGACTTTCAAATGGCTTCGAGGGATCACCTGGGACTGTGTAGAAGCGCCACGCGAGCTTTCCTGTGTCCGCATCGTAAGCGGACACGTAGCCGCGCACACCCATTTCCGCGCCGCCGTTGCCTATGAGCACCTTGCCCTTCACGACGCGCGGCGCGCCTGTGATCGTGTAACGATACTGGGGATCGATGGTAAGAGTTTCCCACGCGGGTTTTCCGGTGGAGGCGTCGAGAGCCACGAGGCGGCCGTCGAGTGTGCCGACAAAAACTTTTCCGCGCCAAACCGCGACGCCGCGATTAACCACGTCGCAGCACGCCTTAACAGCCCACTCTGGCGGGACCTTTGGATCGTAGGACCAAAGTTTCTCACCCCTCGCCGCGTTCACCGCAAAGACTTTGCTCCACGCCGTTGAGAAGTACATTACTCCATCGACTACAATCGGCGTCGCTTCCTGTCCACGTCTGGCGTCCAGATCGACGTACCAGGCGAGCCCGAGCTGGCCGACGTTCTGCTCATTGATCTGTCGCAACGGGCTGAAGCGCTGCTCGCTGTAGGTCCGCCCGTAACTCATCCAGTTCCCGGGTTCCTGATCCGCCTGCAGCATTCTAGTTTCATCCACGCTGGCCGGCGCGGCAGCTGACTTCGAATTTTCTCGGTTGTCCCCAGGCAAGTGGCATCCCGCGCTGCTTAAGAGCGCCAAACCGATGGCGAAATGTTGAAACATTTTTCGCTGCATGAAAACCCCTGCTGGTGTCGAATCGCGGAAACGTCGCACTGCGCTTCCGGCCCAGCTACGTTGTCCGACGCAAGCGCTTACTCTCGCGGGCTATCTATATATACTTCATCCGGTGCGCTTTCCACGCGAACGATGACCTGACGAGACGTAATTCGTTGTTGTGCTTGCTCCTCCCAAGAGTCTGTAATAATTTTGGGGCATTTCGACGATGGCGCCGACCGACGGGATACTCGGAGGGAAGCGGTGCGGACGGAAAAGATGGAAGTGGGGGAAAACCGGAAATGATGACCAAAGTAGTGCGATTCCATGAATTTGGCGGTCCAGAGGTAATGCGATTTGACTCCCTCGAGGTCGGCGAGCCGGGCGCGGGCGAAGTGCGTGTGCGCATCGAAGCGATCGGACTCAACCGCGCGGAGGCTGCTTTTCGGTCCGGGCGATATATCGAGAAGGCGCAACTGCCGGCACGTCTTGGCTACGAGGCCGCGGGGGTCGTGGAGGCGCTCGGTGCAGGAATTACAGGTTTTTCCGTGGGCGAGCCGATTTGCGTGATGCCTGCATTTTCGATGAACCGCTGTGGCGTTTACGCAGAGCGCGCAATCGTTCCGGCGTTTGCGTTGTTGAAGCGACCCGCGGGACTCGGAACGAAGGAGTCGGCGTCGATATGGATGCAGTACCTGACCGCTTACGGAGCGCTTATCGACATCTCCAAAATAGCAGCGGGCGACGCGGTGGCTATTACCGCGGCTTCCAGCAGCGTAGGGCTTGCCGCTGTCCAAATCGCCAACCATGTTGGCGCAGTCTCAATTGCCGTGACTCGGACGGCGGGCAAAGAAGCGGCGCTGCGAAAAGCTGGGGCGGCTCATGTCATCGTGACGGAGAAGCAGAATCTCGAAACGGAAGTGCTGCGCATTACCGGAGGCCAAGGCGCAAAGGTTGCCTTCGATCCCATTGCAGGTCCGATCGTTGCGTCACTTGCCGCAGCCATGGCCCCTGGAGGCTTGTTGATTTTGTACGGGAATCTCAGCGGGCAGGCGCAAAACACAGTTTTCCCATTTGGACCGTCCATGTCCAGGGGCTTCAGTATGCGGGCGTACGTGGTGTTCGAGATTGTCCACGACGCGCAGCGATTCGAACCGGCGCGGCTCTTTGTTGAACAAGGTCTCGGCGAGGGCTGGTTAACACCCATCATTGCGAAGACGTTTCCTTTCGACCAGATCGTCGAGGCGCACCGCTATTTGGAGGGGAACCAACAGATCGGAAAAGTCGTCGTCACAGTTCCCTGATCGGGCTTGTCTAATTCAGGAAAAACTGTTTTCCCGTGATCAGGGAATTCGACTCTAAGCGGAGCCTGCTGGCGCGCCGAGGGCAAGCAGTCGGCAGGCGTTCGCTTTGAAAATTAGCGAGTGGACTTCGGGACGGAAGCCTGCCTGCTTAAAGTCTTCGATCCAGCGGTCCGGTGTGATCAACGGAAAATCCGTGCCGAAAAGCATTTTGTACTTCAGCAAAGTGTTGGCGTGGTGCACGAGCTGCGGTGAAAAGTATTTGGGCGACCAGCCAGAAAGATCGATGTAAACGTTGGGCTTGTGCAGACACACGGAAAGAGCCTCGTCCTGCCAGGGCCAGGACGGATGCGCGATGACGACTTTCATATTTGGAAAATCCGCGGCGACATCATCCAGGTGCATCGGATTTGAATACTTCAGCCGCAGGCCGCCACCGCCGGGCATTCCGGTGCCCACGCCGGAGTGTCCACTGTGAAAGATTGCCGGCAGGCCGTACTCGGCAATCACTTCGTACATCGGATAGGCCATGCGATCGTTTGGAAAAAATCCCTGGCACGTTGGGTGGAACTTAAATCCTTTGACGCCATGGTCTGTCAGCAGCCGCCGCATCTCCCTCACGCCGAGCTTGCCCTTGTGCGGGTCGACGCTGGCAAAAGCGATCATGATGTCGGAATTCGCGGCCGCTACCTCCGCCACTTCTTCGTTTGGGATGCGGCGTCGGCCCATTTCAAACTCGCTGTCCACCGAGAACATAACCAAGCCAATTTTGCGGGTACGATAGTAGTCAATGGTCTCAGCAATCGTGGGCAGTTTGCCGGATTTGAAATACTTGACCTTCGCTTCGTCGAATTCTTTGCCGTAGTCGTCGAACGGCTGGTGGCAGGAAACTTCCGCGTGCGTGTGGACATCAATAGCGATGAGTTCTGCGATATTCATCAGCGGCCTTTGTAAAGCGAGAGAAGTTCGCCCACGTCGTGTACGGCAAGATGAGGGCGTTGTTTCTGCGGCAAATGGGTAACGGCGTCAGCTGCGCCCACACCGGTGTTGACAGCCACTGCCAGCGCACCACCCCGAAGGGCCATCGGAATTTCCAGCGAAGGATCATCGCCGACCACGGTGAGTTCAGTGGTCCGAGCACCGAGCTGCCGGGCCGCGCACCGCAAAGCCTCAAGCGCGGGCTTGCCAATCACGTGAATGCGCGCACCCGTAAGGTCCTTGATCATCGCAGAGATGGCGCGGGACGTACCGAGCGCTTTGCCCTCGGCCGTCGCAAAAAAGAGCGACTGCGAACAACTGTATACCTTCGCTCCGTTCCACGCCGCCAAGCAGGCCGCTTCCAGAGCGCCCATCGTGAACTCGCGGAACCAGCCAACCAGAATGGCGTCCGCCACAGGTTTGCCCTCCGGCCGAACGATCACCATTCCTGCGTCGCGCAGAGGTCTCTCGAGCCCCTCGCCGCCCAGAATCAGAATGCGCCGATAGCCGCGGCGACGAAAAAGATCGGCCGCGCTGCTCGCAGGCGTCATGACTCCATTGTCCGGCAGCAGAAATCCAACGTCCCGCAGCATCCCGACATATTGTTGCGGTGTGTGGGCCGTTCCATTGGTGAACAAAACGAATGGCACGCGCCGGTCCGACAACCACCTCGTGATTTCCAGCGCCCCAGGCAGCGGGTTTAGGCCGTGGTTGGTCTTGTCACCTAAAACCAGCGTGCCGTCCATATCAAAAACGAACGCTCGCGATGTGCGCAGCCGTTTGAGCACCACGGCAGGATGCGCGGAAGTGTTGATTATCGCGGCGACTCTAGACATTCACTTCCTCGCGCTCCGGCGAACTGTGCAGCTCAAATCGAAAGCCCGGCCTTTCTATGACGATGTCTCGAGCTGCAGGGCGCTTCTCGAGTTCGCGAAGCAATTTGAAAATCGGTTGCATGTCCGGGTTGTAGTGCCGCCGGGCCGGTCCCGCCGCCAGCATGGCATCGACTTCTTCAGCGGGCATCACCGCACGCAACAAGAACTCCTCGTCAGAAATCTCGGGTTTCAACCGCTTGCGTAATTCTTGCGGAGGCAGTGGAGGTGGCTCTCCGGCGAGTTCTCTTGCACGCGGATGTGCCAAGATGCGGTCTTTCACGTTCGCATCAATTTCGACGGTGGGCCGCCCGAATTTTCCGAGCACGTAACGGATGACTTGATCAGAAACGCTTCCGTAACGGGGGGCGCCGATGATGTTGCAGAGCGCCTGAGTGCAGACAATCTGAGGGAATGGCGTAACCATGATCGGGTAACCGAGTTCCGCGCGAACTTGGACGACTTCGCGCATCACGTCCGCAAATCTATCTTCGAAACCGATTTCGGCAAGCTGCCGCCGCGTCGTGGTCATCACGCCGCCCGCCACTTGGTGGCGGAGGAACGAAGCATCATATTCCTGAGGTTTTCCTGCGGGCAGTTCTTCCGCTTCCGCTAGTCGCGTGAAGTAATCCGCCACCGTTGCCAACGTGTGATCGTCGATCCTCACCGTGTGGCCCAGCTCGCGAAGGTTCGCCACGACTCGCTGCGCGTTGGGCAATGAGGAGCCGTTGGCCAGCGGCCCGCATGCGACTTGCAGAACTTCCACGCCGAGTTCTGCCGCGGCCATGTAGCTCAAGGCCGAGAGGCCAATCGTCGAGTGCGAATGCAGCTCCAGCGGCAAGCGGCCTAGCTGCGCGCGAACAGCGGGGATCAGCGTACGGGCGCGTTCCGGCGTCAGCAGGCCTGAAGGGTCCTTTATATAGGCACGGTCGATGTGCGGTGATTTTGACACTCGCGCGGCGAATTTTGCGTAGAACGCGTCGTCATGGAAATCGCTGAGCGTGTACGTCAGCGCCGCGATGATCTCGCTCGCGCCTGCTTTCCTGATCATCCGTGCCGATTCTATCAGAGCATCTCCGTCATGCATCGGGTCCAGCACAACGAATCGCGAAATTCCGTTTGCCACTAGCCGGTCGTAGACAATCTGCATGAAATCTGGATGCTGGCTCTCCCAGGAGATGAATCTCAACCCGGTTCCGATGAATTGCAACGGCGTGTTGGGCATCGCCGCGTGCGTCATTCCAATACGTTCCCATGGGTTTTCCTTGTGCGTGCGCACTGCGACGCCCATGTGCGTGCTTGACGTGAAGTCCAGGGCGCGGAATCCCACGCGATCCATGACCGGCGCAATGCTCAGAATTTGCGGCGTGGTGAAACCCATCGCGCCCCACAAACTCTGGTTGCCGTCGCGAATCGAGACATCGAGGAGTTGAATGTCCGCCATTTCAGTCTCTGACACACCGCATGGCGTTCACCGGTGTTTCACACCGCCTCCGTATTTCTATCTTCAAGAAATCGCTCGAAAAAAGCAGTGTTGACACT
>Ga0210394_10001726_pt1 | contig 33168 bp, 34 predicted proteins | sample IncBWC12MmetaG_FD_160121 | JGI IMG/M metagenome (GOLD analysis project Ga0210394, IMG submission 160121) | Forest soil microbial communities from Barre Woods Harvard Forest LTER site, Petersham, Massachusetts, United States - Inc-BW-C-12-M | ecosystem: Environmental > Terrestrial > Soil >... | reverse complement strand
AAGTCGAGCGAGGACCGCTGCCGCGGCGAGGCCGATCACGATGCCGATCGCCACAATCTTAAATCCGCCCGCGATCACCAGCCTCAGCACGTCACCTGCGCGAGCACCCAGCGCCATGCGGATGCCGAATTCGCGCGTGCGTTGGCTCACCACGAATGCCAGCACGCCGAAAATCCCCACCGCCGCCAGGGTCAGGGCGAGTCCCGCGAAGGTGCCCACCAGCTCCGAGCGGAACCTTGGCTGCGCGACCGAATCGGCGGCGACCTCCTCCATAGTGCGGATGCTTGTTACGGGCTGGTCCTTGTCGACGCGTGCAATCGCCGCTTTCACGCCTTGTGCCATTTGGAGAGGATTCCCGGCCGTCTTCACCGTGAGCGCGGCGCCAAACCACGCATTCTGCGCCATCGGGACATAAACCTCCAGAGCGTTCTGCTTCTCTGCCGGTCCTTCCACTTTAACTTGCCGGATCACGCCGACGATCTCGCGCTCGACCGATGTCGGGCCCCGCAGGTCCATTGCCTCAACCCGCACGCGTACGCCGATTGGTTCGCGTCCTGGCAGGTACTGCCTTACAAATTCCTCGTTAACTATGCAGACCGGGGTGAATGTGGAATCGTCATGATCGTTGAAGGCACGGCCGCGCAGAAGCGAAATCCCCAGCGTGTTGAACCAGCGCACTCCGACCATCTGATAATGCGCAGCCGGCATCAGTGAAGGGTCCTTTGCGGGATTGTCTACCAACTCGAACGACTGCCCAATGTCCCAGCCATCCATCGGCAAGCTCCCTCCGAACGAGACCGAACGCACGCCGGGCAGCGCCGCCACTTCCCGCTCCGCCGCTTGGTAGAACGCGAGCGCCTTGTCCGGCGACGGATACCGCGAGAGCGGCAAGGTTACCCGCATGGTCAGGACGTGCTCCGCGTGGAAGCCTCCGTCGACATTCTCCAGCGAGTTCAGAGTGCGCAGCAGCAGCCCCGCACCCGACACCAGCATCACGGCGACCGCGATTTGTGCGGCTGCAAGCGCCGCTCGGAAGGCGCCCGCTCCACCTGTGGCCGTGCGCCCTCCGGAACGCAGGGTATCGGTCAGCGAGATCCGGGCCGCATGCCACGTCGGCGCCAATCCGAACAGCAGGGCACTCAGCATGGTCACCGCCGCCGCGAACGCGACCACTCGCGCATCGAGCGCCGGATTCAGCCCGGCCGGCAACGTCCCAGAGGGCAGGAACGCTGGCGCTGCCTCCACGATGATCCACGCCAGCCCTATCCCGGCTGCACCGCCCAATGCCGCAAGCAAGCCGCTCTCAGTCAGCAGTTGCCCGGATCTTCCCCGGATTCTTACCGAGAACGATGATCCGATCGGCAAGGAGTACGGCCTCCTCGATATTGTGCGTCACGATAAATATGGAGCGGGTCGGCATCTTTCGGTCGCCCCACAGCTCCAGCAACTCGCCGCGAAGGGTCTCCGCGGTCAAAACGTCGAGCGCCGAGAACGGCTCATCCATGAAAAGGACTTCCGGCTCGACGACGAGCGCACGCGCGAATCCGACGCGCTGCTTCATCCCTCCCGAAAGTTCCTTTGGATAAGCGGTTTGAAATCCATCCAAGCCGACAGTGTCCAGAATCTCAAGACTACGGTTCCGGCGCTCTTCCGCCGCCATATTGCGAGCCCTCAGTGGTGCCTCCACATTTTCGAGCACCGTTAACCACGGGAAGAGCGCAAAGCTCTGGAATACGATCGAGACGCTCTCGCATGGACCGGCGGCGGGCTGGCCGTGCCACCACACCTGTCCGGCCGACGGCGTCGATAATCCCGTCATCATTCTGAGAAGAGTCGATTTCCCGGAGCCCGATGGCCCCAGGACAGCGAGGATCTCATCGGGGTAAATCGCCAGGTCCGTTGGCGCGATCACCTGGATGCGGTTCGCACCGTCCTGCTTGTAGAATTTTTCAACCTGTCGCGCCTCGATTAACGGATCTTTCACCCTAGCCTCGTCTTTATGGGAGTTGCGCCTCCACAAAGAGCCTGTCGGTCTCATTGGCCGCACCTTCGCCCATCCGTCGATTTTCGCACGCGTCTGTTACATCTCTGTGTGCTGCAGCTCCACAGGGAGGAACTGGGACACTTTTTATCGGATAGCGCCTCCGCACCGGCATGCTACCATCTCCGTTCCGTCTTGCGGCCGCCGCAGTTGAAAACAGCTTACGCAATATGCCGCTAGGCATTGACGGCAAAAGCGCCTAGCGTCGGCCGTCGCACTTCGGGTGCGCAGTTCCTGCTGATTAAATCTATGCTCACACTCGCTGCATCGCTGCCCATACTGTATTTCACGGCGCCTCGTGGCTGAACGCAAATTGATCCAGCGAATTGGATTCACAATAACAATCTAACTGAGCAATCTTGAGATACCTAAAACGAAGCGGGCCGCGAAGCCCAGCAGGGCGAAGCCTGCAATGCGAACGAGTAACTTCTTTCCAGTGTCTCCGGACCCGACCACCGGAAATAATCCAAAACTCTCGTGAACCGCATTTCCGAAGCGGGCAGGCGCGATCAGCATGAATATACCAGCTGCAGTCCACCCCAGCAGCATGAGGCCATACATGACGACAACGCCCAAGAGTCTGCTCATAGAGTCCCCCCCCCAAGTCACAGACGAGTTGCCGAGTCGTCATCGGAGAGGTCAACGTCACCGTTGGCCCTTGACGGGGTGTCCCAGTTGGGAATTGTAACTTCTTCGCACATTCCTCCATTCCCAAATACTCTTGACACCTAAACCTTCTCCTAGAGTCGAACGCATCTTATGAAAAAGGCACAAAAGTTGGCTATAAGAAAGACTCACTTAACAAGTTACAAGGATTTAGTAAGCGTTTCGTTATGGCCGTAAGCAATATCCTATTCCTGGCACTGTTACGATGTATTGCGGATGTGCCGGATCCAGCTCTAGTTTTTTGCGCAGGCTGCGGATGAAACAGCGCAAAGAGTGAACCCCTTTTCCGGAATGTGCGCCCCAAAGACTCTTGGCTAGTTCCCCATGTCGTACCGGCACATTGCGATGAGCTGCTAGGTGCTTTAGCACACAATCTTCCATCGGCGTTAGAAGAATCTCCCGATTAGTTGTTCTCACCATGCTGGCGTCAAGGTCTATCGTATGTGGTCCCAGGTTAAAGCTACCTAAGTGGGTCTCTTCATCGAGCGAAATCGTACGCCACCTAGTCGCTGCCCGGGTCTTCCTCACCAAGTGAGCATCAGGAATCGGATTCGTGATCGCATTGGGATCTTGCGGATGAGTGCAGTCGTCGTTGGATCCCCGGAGACGCCTGCGATCTAGCTTGGCCAACTGCTTGCGCGTAGGTGTTTCGATGCTGCTCTCTTTCGCCAGCCGCGTAAGAAACTCTTCATAACGCCCTCCGGTGTCGCGCCGCACAATTGACCGCAGGGCCGCGGTAGCTTCCTTCGTCGTTGCGGCCAATCCTATCGTGGTCTTTTTCAGCAGTTCCTCTTCAGCTAACACAACGAGTACCCATTGGAACACGGCATGATGCGTCTCGATGTCAATCTGCTGTCTGATTCGCGAAATGGCCGAATCATCGGGCACGCTTTCATCCAGCGCGATTCGCGCAAATGATCGGACCAACATACTATCGCTGGCTCGCCATGCGATTCCGTGCTCCGAATCGATCCCTTCGAAATAGCCCACCATTAACAGCCGGAAATAAGTTCCAGCCGTCAAGCTGGGCCGCCGCCCCACTTCACCAGCATAGAAGTCCTCGCAAATCGTCTCGACGAACTTGTCGAACTTCCTCTCATCCAGGATCTGATTCAGGCGCTGGTAGAACTGGTGGCTCGCGCTCAGCGGCAGTGCCGCAGTGGGCGTCCACAACCCTGCCTGCCGAACCCGCTTCCTTCGTCGCCCCATCGGCATAATCTGAAGACGGTCAAAATACTGTGAGGTCACGTCCACCACGATTTTCACCACCCGCTATTGGCCCTTTAGTCAGGATACATCTGATGATGACCGCGAGGGCATGAAAAAGGCATGAAAGCCTCTAGCCGAAGTCATTGATAACTTCTTTACGCTCTACCGCTCATGTTCTTAATGCTTCTCCGCATACAATGACTTTGTGAAAGGACCATCAGAGTACGTTTGCTCGGTTTCGCGCGAGCGCTAGTGCCTTCCATGAGACGTCGTCCGTCGTCAACGAAATCTTCTCCCCCCTTCAACCCAGGCTTTCATACGCATTCTGATGAGCCGGATGTTGCTGTCGCAGCTAGATCGTTACTACGGATGCGAGGAGTGACATCTGAATATTTCTAACAAATCGGCTGAGCGTCAGCAAAATAGGCGTTGATGTAGTGGCGAAGTGTGCGCGCCAAATCGGGGACCGAGGTAAACACGCCGCGAGCGATGACATCCCGCTCGATTTTGGCGAACCAAATCTCGACTTGATTCAGCCATGACGAATAAGTAGATGTGAAATGCAGGCGGACCTGCAGATGCACTTCCAGAAACTCTCGAACGGGCTTGGGCCTTGTGCGCCGAGAGATTGTCGAGAATGATATGGATGTCTTGCTTTGGCCGAGTATCACCGCAAGCGCGTGAAAAAGGCGTGAAAACCAAGCCACACTCTAAAATGGGCCCAAGCTAATGACTTCTTTATGCTCTACCGCTCGAATTCCTTATGGCTTCGCGATTATACTGACTCGTGAAAGGTTGGATGGCCGGGTGTCAGAGTTATAGCGTCGATAGAATTAAGTAATCGTCGCTTTCATGCGTTTTTCATGAAGCGAGCCTCACAATTAACCTACCCTAGCGCATCGCAGACGCGCTAGGCACGGCTGTCGTAAGTATCCAAAACTGGAAAGTGGGACTATGATCGCGTATAAACACATCGTGCGTTTGTTGGTCGCTTTATTTGTAGCTGGAGTGTTCGCTTGGGCTGGCGACAACCCGCCCGCGCTCGCGTCCGTGCGTGGAGCAACTCGTAGTGGGGATGGACTTCCAATCCCGGGAGTTCACATAATTGCTCATCGGGTCGAGGACAACAGCGACAGCACTGTGACCAGTGGAGCAGATGGCACATTCGCAGTAGACGAGTTGAAACCGGGTCAATACCGGATTTCTGCGAGTAAGGCCGGATTTATCAGTTTGCCGATTACCTTGCAGCTTTCTCCGCTCGAAACTATACACGTCGAGTTTCCGTTGGAACTAGCTGGAACTTCCGTGGAGTCCGCGTTGTTGAAGGGCTTCGAGTCGATGCAGAGGCGTATCGAGCAGCTCGAAGCGGAACTGCAGCAGATGAAGGCGAAGATTCCGGAAAGTGCGGCGGCAGGATCGGGAACGATCGCAACGGGGAGCGAGCGCCGGGCGCAATTGCCACTGGTGGCGTCGCTGAGCCCCGTGGCCGCCGTGCCTCCAATGGCGCCATCGACACACACTCCGCAGGCTCTCAGCCCGATACAGACTCCCACGCCGCAACAATCCGGCGGTAGGGCTGGCCCGGTAGCCACGCCTGCGACGCCTGTCGCGCCTCCCGATCACAGGCTCCCGGAGGCGATGCAAGCCCCGGACGCCGCTCCCGCTGTCGACAACGACACACCGTTCGCGTTCGGCGACTTCACCTGGCTTAACGGAAGCCCACGCAACAAAGACACAGTGCTTGATACGAAATTCTTCACCCCGGAAATTCGATTCGATACGCACTACATGGAAGATTTTAACCAGCCAATCGATCACACCGTTGGCGGGGCGACCGAATCGTTCCGCTCCGGTGAGGTTCAGATTGAGCAGGCCAGCGTGGGGGGCGACTTCCACTGGCAGGGCGTTCGCGGTCGAATTCTGTTCATGGACGGCTTGTTTGCCACTACGACACCGCGCAATGACGCGAGCGCCGCAGTTGGTAATTGGGACCTGCAGGGTGCTTATAAATACGTTTCGGAGGCGTACGGCGGATACCACTTCAACGTCAATCATGGACTCAACGTTGACGCAGGAATCTTCGTATCATACATCGGCCTATTCAGTTACTATAATTTCGACAACTGGACTTACCAGCCATCGTATGTATCCTCAAACACGCCCTGGTTTTTCAATGGTGTGCGCGTTCAGTGGTTTCCTACTGCCAAGTTGAAAATCGAGCCCTGGTTTATCAACGGATGGCAATCCTACGCGAAGTTCAACGGCCATCCGGGTCTCGGAGGACAGCTTCTCTGGATGCCGAAGGATTGGTTTAAGCTGGTCGCGAACCAGTATGGCTACGGACAAGATAATCTGGGTCTTCCCAAGACGCAACGTATTCACACAGACGATAGCATCGAGGTCAGGTATTATAACAATCCGACCAGCATGGGTCTCTCAAAAATGGCGTTTTCGCTCACCGCCGATGCCGGAGGCCAATATGGCGGCGGGCTTTGCGCCACCTGCGCACCGAGCCAGGGCAAGTCGTCATTTGTGGGGTGGATGCTCTACGACCGGCTGTGGTTCCATAAGGACCTTTTTGCCGTCACGCTTGGCGGCGGAGAGATGAGTAACTGGGGCCGGTATCTGACTCTCCTCCCGCCGATCGACGGAGCGACCGCTGCATCGGGTTCGCCATATTTCACCGAAAACCCTGGCCAGCGGGCCCACATGTGGGATAGCACGGTTACTCTGCACTACATGCCCAGACAGTACATCACCTGGTGGCTGGAGGCCGGCTATCGCCACTCGGATGTCCCCTATTTCACTGGGCGCGGCGGAATCACGCCTCCCGGCGGAAATACGGGCTCACCGTCCCAGTATGTGTGCGCCGGCGGCGGGTCGGCCGGTACAAGCAGCCTCTCAGCCGCTCAGACAGCCTGCGGTGGCGGTTTGAGCAGCGTCTGGTTCCCTGACCTTCGCCGCAGCGAAGCAAAGCTCTCTATTGGTGTGATGGTAAAGTTCTAGCAAGTCACGTGTGTCATGCGCAAGTTCCTGGTTCAGGCGATCTATTTGGCGGTAGCCGCGACTCCCCTCGCGGCTGGCGATCCTGTCTGGAAGAGCAAGCCGGCCGCTGAGTGGACTGAAGAAGACGCTAAGCAGATCCTTGCGGCGTCACCTTGGTCGAAGCAGATCAGTGGCACCATAACGCGCCGATTGACTGAGGACCAACTAAGGGAAGGGGGACAAATGGGACAGCCCCGAGGCGTCGGAAATGAGGGCGTGGATCCAAAGGGCAGCGGAGCAACGGTGTCGCCGAATATCCTCTCGGGCCGCGGAGGGGATGACCGCAGCTCTCGGTCCCTTCCCCAATCCATCAAGTTGAGACTGCGTTGGGAGAGCGCGCTCCCCATTCGGCTAGCGGAGTTGAAATCGCACGAGATAGAACCCCCCACATTAGAAGGCGACGGTTACTATATCGCCATCTACGGAATTCCAGGCGGCGATTTCAAGGGCGATCCCAAACAGTTGGGCGAACCTCTCAAGAATCTGGCAGCTTTGAAGCGCGAGGGAAAAAAGGACGTGAGGCCGATCAGAGTTGAAGTGTTCCAGCAGGAACACGGCCTGGCAGTAGTCTATGTGTTTCCGTTGTCCGCGGAAATCACGAAGAAAGATCAGCGGATCCAATTCGAGGCGCACATCGGCCGTATTGTCTTCGCTCAGAAGTTTGAGCTGAGTGAGATGGAGTTTGCGGGTAAGTTGGAACTATGACGTTTCAAAGTCTCTAGATGACAGATGCCGACTCTTCTGTGGCTAGCAGCAACGAAGATGAGCGAGGCAAAGTGCGAGCAGCGCTTGCTGATGAGACTGAAGTCGGGATTTAAGAAACTCGCCATGAGGACCAGAACTCCACGAAGTGCCGGGACGAAGGGCGGAATTGGCGTTGCGCCTAGGAACGCGGCTTTTGCTTGTGCGATGAGTCGCAAGCCCCGACCGCTTGCAGTTGGTCCATTACTCGTGTTCCCGATCTTTCTGGTTCTTAGTGGTTGCGGCAAAGCGCAAACGGACCCGCAAGCGGGCGCTCCGCCCGCTGCCAAGGTTGTTCCCTTCTCAGACGTTGCCCTCTTCACAGTGGAACATCCGGAACAATTTCCCCTGGCTGTGGCGACCGAGCACCCCACAACCTCGGAACTAATCGTCACCGGGGTCGTCATGCCTGACCTCACACGCACCGTTCCTGTCGTCTCACTTGCTTCGGGCCGCGTGATCGCTATTAAAACGAAGTTGGGCGAATCCGTTAAGAAAGGCCAGTTATTGATGACGGTCCGAAGTGACGATATCTCGGGAGGCTATTCGACATACAGGATGGCTGTGGCGGACGAGGTTCTTGCCCGCACCCAATACGAGCGCTCCAAGGATCTCTTTCAGCATGGCGCGGTTGCTCTGAACGATCTTCAAGTTGCGCAGGATATTGAAGACAAAGCGAAGGTGGCCGTTGAGACGTCTGCGGAGCATCTGCGGCTGCTAGGGAACGATCCAGACAAACAGAGCTTCCTAGTAGATATCGTTGCCCCCACTTCTGGAGTTGTCACCGATCAACAAGTTGCGGCCGGGTCTCTAGTGCAGGCCTACAGCGCGCCGTACCCGTTCACGATTTCCGATCTCTCGACCACCTGGGTCGTCTGCGACGTATATGAGAATGACTTGGGCACTGTGCATATAGGCGATACCGCGGAGATACGCTTGAACGCATATCCCGACAAGGTGCTGCGGGGCAGAGTCAGCAATATCGGGTCCATTATGGATCCGAGCCTCCGCACCGCCAAGGTCCGCATCGAAATCCAAAACTCCGGACTCATGCGCTTGGGTATGTTTGTCAAGGCCTCGTTTCGCGGGCAGATCAAAGAGATGCACACTGAAGTCCCGGCTACGGCGATCATGCATATGCACGATCGTGATTTTGTCTTCGTATCTGCGCCGGGTAACAAATTCCGCCGCGTCGAGGTCGTTGGTGGAAACGTTCTGCCAAACAACATTCAAGAGGTGAAATCCGGGCTCCAACCGGGCCAGCAAGTCGTGACGAACGCTTTGGTCTTGGACCATGTCCTCGCTCAATGATGGTCCACTTGGCCCATTTAGAAGCGTGAACAGTTACGGCAGAGCGAAGACGGGAAACGAGAAATGATTCGCAATCTAGTAGATTTTGCGTTGAACAACAGGTTCGTAGTGGTGGCGATCGCCGTGTTGTTGCTGGGTTGGGGGGCTATCTCATTTCACAACCTGCCGGTGGAGGCATATCCCGATATCGCCGATAACTACGTAACGGTTATTACACAATGGCCCGGACGCTCCGCCGAGGAAGTGGAACAGCAGGTGACGATTCCGATCGAAATGCAGATGTCCGGAATGCCGCACATGGCATTCCTGCGCTCCGAGTCGATTTTTGGACTGTCGTTCGTGATTATGATTTTCGATGATACTTCGGTTAACGATTGGAACCGTCAGAAGGTGCTCGAAAGGCTGGCTCAAGTCAACTTGCCCAGTGGACAAAACCTTCAACCTCAAATCGGCACCGACTGGAGTACCACGGGTCAAATCTATTGGTACACACTGAGAAGCACCAATCCTAACTATGACCTGATGGAACTAAGATCTCTCGAGGATTGGGTTCTGCTGAAACAGTTTAAATCCATTCCCAACGTAGTCGACGTTTCCGACTTCGGTGGGACCGTGCGAGAGTATCAGGTCCGTGTGGATCCAAGCAAATTAGTGTCGTACGGATTGAGTATTGGGCAGGTGGAACAGCAGCTCTCCAATAACAACATCAATGCTGGCGGCAGCTTCGTCGAAATCGGCATGCAGCAGATGAATGTGCGCGCGCTCGGGCTTTTCACCAATGTGCACGACATCGAGCAGACCATGCTGAAAACCCAGACCGGCACGGCCCTTCGGGTCAAGGACATCGCCGACGTGGCCCAGGGGCCCAAGATCCGGTTGGGCCACATGGCCAGAGCCAACCACATGGAGGATGGGCGCATCATCGATGAGCCTGACGTCATCCAGGCCGCCGTGCTGATGCGCAAAGGCGCCGAGGAGGAGGCCACGCTCAGGGGAATTCACAAGAAGGTGGAAGAGCTCAACAACGGCATCCTGCCTCCTGGCGTGAAAGTGGTGCCCATGCTAGATCGCAGCGATCTCTTGCATTTCACCTTGAATACGGTGATGCACAACCTGACTGAAGGCATGATTCTTGTCACCGTGATCCTCTTCCTGTTTCTTCTCAACGTCCGCTCCGCCCTCATCGTCGCGCTGACTATTCCGTTCTCATTGCTCTTCGCCTCCATATGGCTCAATTTAACCGGTATTCCCGCAAATCTGTTGTCGCTGGGCGCCCTCGATTTTGGCATGGTCGTGGATGGCGCCGTAGTAATGGTCGAAAATATAATCCGCCACCTGAGCCACGGCGGCCAACGCACCCAATCAGAACACGCGAAGACCGTCGCGGAGATGATCCGCGAGGCTTGCCATGAGGTCCAACGTCCCGTCTTTTACGCCATTGCAATCATCATTACCGCCTATTTGCCTATCTTCACGCTGCAACGCGTGGAGGGCCGACTGTTTCGGCCGATGGCATGGACGGTAGCTTTCGCTCTTCTCGGCGCCATGACGTTTTCGATTCTCATCGCACCTGTGCTGGCAGCCGCATTTTTCCGGAAGGGAGTCCGGGAGCGGCGCAACGTGGTTATGGAGTATCTGACAGAGCGCTACCGCCGCCGGCTGCGCTGGGCCGTTCATCACCGGAAGACGGTCGCACTAGTGGGTGCTGGCGTCCTGTGTGCCACGATCTTTTTGGGCTTTAGCGGCCTCATTGGAGCGGAGTTCCTGCCACACTTGGACGAAGGCGCAATCTGGGCGCGCGGCACTCTGGCGAATAGCACCAGCCTTTCGGAGGCCGAGAACTTCACGAACAAGGAGCGCCTTGTGTTCGCGTCGTTCCCGGAAGTGAATACAGTAGTATCACAAACTGGCCGTCCTGACGACGGAACGGATACGGGAGGATTCGGGAACACAGAGTTCTTCGTCGATTTGAAGCCACACGAACGATGGCGGCCGGTATTTCACAAGAATAAAGAGGAGCTGATCGCGGCCATGAGCCTCGCTGTGCAACGGTACCCAGGCGCCATTTGGAATTTCTCGCAGCCAATCGAAGACAACGTCGGAGAGATGCTTACGGGTACAAAGGGTTCGCTTGCACTCAAGATCTTCGGGACTGACTTGAAGACTCTTGAGCAGAAGGGCGAAGAGTCGGCTGCGGTCATAACAGCCATCCCAGGTCTGCACGACGTCAAGCTTTTACGCGACTTCGGCCAGCCGAATCTCAACTTGACGATTGACCGCCGCCAAGCCGCCCGTTTTGGAATTAACGTCACCGACATCCAAGACGCGGTCCAGACGGCCGTGGGTGGCAACTCGGTGAGTCAAGTTCTCATCGATGAACAACGGTACGACGTCGTAGTGCGTTACCAGGAGCCCTATCGAAATACCGCCCAGGCCATCGCAAGAGTACGTCTGCTCTCCCCTACGGGAGAGCGTGTGTCTCTGGCGCAGTTGACAAACGTAGAGGTCAAGGACGGCGCCTATGACATTTACCGGGAGCAGAACACTCGCTATGTGGCAATTACCTTCAACGTGAGAGGTCGGGATCTGGGGACCACGGTCGAAGAAGCGATCAAAGCGATCAGGGAAAAAGTGAAGATGCCACAGGGCTACCGGGTCGACTTTTCGGGAGAGTACGAGAGTGAAAAGCGGGCGGAAGCGCGACTACGCCTCATTGTCCCGCTGACGCTCCTGGTCATCTTCATCATCCTCTACACCATGTTTCGTTCGTTCAAATGGGCCATGCTCATTCTTTTTAACGTCGCCTTCGCTCCCTTCGGCGGCCTGCTCGCTCTCATGATTACCGGAACCTATTTGAGCGTATCCTCGGGCGTAGGTATGCTGGCGCTCTTCGGCGTCTCGGTGCAGACCGGGGTCATCATGGTTGAATACATTAACCAGTTGCGGGCCAAAGGCTATTCGATCATTGATGCCGCGGTGGAAGGCGCCGTCTTGAGGCTTCGCCCCATCATGATGACCATGCTGGTCGCAACTATTGGGCTTCTGCCTGCGGCACTTTCTCACGACATTGGATCCGATTCGCAGCGGCCTTTCGCGATTGTAATCGTGGGCGGCCTACTGTCTGCCCTGACCTTGAGCATTGTTTTGCTGCCAACGTTCTATGTTTGGATCGCAAAAGATCACGACAAGCTCCCGGAACCGGAGGCGTCCATTGAAAGCTAGGGTGACACTTTGAATACGCAGAACTTCTCCATCTTTGCGGCAACTCTGTCTATCTGTCTGCTCGCTGCCGGTCCGGCGGTCGGCCAGTCTCCACAGGGAATGGTCAGGATCACACTCGATCAAGCCATCGCGATGGCGATCCGCAATAACCACAATCTGTTAGCCGCGCGAACCAATGTCGAACAAGGTCTGGCGCAGGAAGTCACTGCGAATTTGCGTCCTAATCCGACGCTGTTTACCGATTGGGAATATCTGCCGCTGTACAGTCCGGGAGTGAGCGCCCTTCAATACCTGCACGACTCGACCGAAGGCGATTTGGGCCTGAGCTACTTGATTGAACGCGGCAAAAAACGGCAGCACCGCCTTCAGGCCGCGAAGGACACGACGGCCGTCACACGCTCGCAAGTAGTCGATAACGAACGCACGCTTACGTTTCAAGTAGCCCAATTGTTCATCAATGTTCAACTCGCCGAGTCGACATTGGATCTCGCGCGGCAGGACGTCAAGAGCTTTCAGGAGACGGTAAATATCTCGGAAGCGCGGTACAAAATCGGCGGCATCAGCGAGAACGACTACCTAAAGATCAAGATCCAGTTGCTTCAGTTCCAGCAGGACGTCGATCAGGCGGATCTCGCCAGGGCCCAGGCCCTATCGGATCTCCGGCAGCAGTTGGGTTACGAATCGGTACCCGCCGACTACGACGTCGCCGGGGCGTTCGATTACCAGCCGCTGACGGTCAAACTTGACGACTTGCAGGCGAAAGCCCTGCTGAACCGGCCGGATCTGCGAGCGGCTGTGCAGGGTGTGACCGCGGCGAATAGCCAATACGAACTGGCCAAGGCGAACGGAAAACAAGACGTCACCGTTTCGGGCAACTACTCGCACGTTAATGCCATCAGCGCTGTTACATTCTCCGTGAGCGTCCCGCTCCCGATCTTCAACCGGAACCAGGGCGAGATTGCCCGGACGCATGTCGTCATCACCCAAGCGCAACAGCAGCAGGCGGCAGCCCGCGGCCAGGCGTTAACCGACGTGAGGGACGCATATGAGGCGCTAGTCGAGAGCGGCCGTGTAACGCAATATTTTCGCTCCACCTATCTCGATGTCGCGCAGAAAAGCCGCGACATCAGCGAATATGCCTACCGGCGTGGCGCAACGCCCCTGCTCGATTTCCTGGACGCGGAGCGCAGTTATCGCGCCGTTCAATTGGCCTATCGGCAGGCGCTCGCCGCTTACTTGACGGCGCTCGAGCAGCTTCGGGAGGCGGTGGGGACCAGGAGTTTGCCGTGACAAAAGCTGACGTCAGCGCCAAAATCCGGGAGATTGGCATCATTCCCGCCGTGCGTCTTCACAGCGCTGAAGAAGCCTTGTTTGCGGCCGAGGCGGTGTCGGGCGCCGGAATCCCCATTGTGGAAGTCACCGTCACCGTGCCGGGAGCGTTGGACGTGATCCGCCAGTTGGCGATCAGCAGCCCCGAGGTGATTGTCGGCGCGGGTACGGTTCTGGATCTTGGATGGGCGCGGCGTTGCCTGGATGCCGGTGCGCGGTTCCTGACCAGCCCTGGGTTCGATCGAAAAATTGTGGAGTTCGCGGTCCATGAAGGTGTCGTGGTTTTCCCCGGCGCTTTGACGCCCACGGACATAATGCAGTCCGCCAAAGCCGGCGCCGACTTCATCAAGATCTTTCCTTGCGCTCAACTCGGCGGTCCCAGCTACATCCGAGCCCTGAAATCGCCATTTCCCGACGTCCCTTTGATCGCGGCGGGAGGCGTCAACCAGCAGACTGCGGCCGATTTCATTCTCGCCGGTGCGTCGGCGCTTGGCATCGGCAGAGACCTGATTCACGAAGACGCGATCCACCGCCGCGATGTGCGCTGGATTCAAGAGCTGGCGCGCCGTTATTTGAACCTGGTCCGCCAGGCGCGAAGTCAACTGAACCCGCATTGATGAATTGTTTCGTGAGCAAAGGAATGCAAACTATGACCCGCAAACCGGTGTCGATCCTCTTCGCGCTGAGTCTGGCCACGACCGCGCCGCTCCTGCTGGCCCAACAAGGACCTCAACAGCAGAGTCAGCCAGCACACACCGAGCGGATGGACTTCGCTCCAGGCGGCACGATTCGCATCGAAAAGTCTCATGGCGACGTGTATGTGGAGGGCTGGGACCAGCCGGAAGTGGAGGTTACGGTCATCAAGTCGATGCCCTACGACTACAAGCCCAAGCAGCCTGAGGAAGCCTCAAAGCATCTGGATAGCGTCCGAGTTGTTACCGAGCGCAAATCCGCTACTGAAGTGACGATTTCAACGACGCTCCCGGCTCATCGGCGCAAGACGACAGGCGGCGTGATGATCGAGTACGAGATTCACATGCCGCGGGCCTCGAAGCTAATGATCCATCACGCCACCGGCTCGGTGTTCGTGATCGGCGTAACCTCGGACATGGAAGTCACCTGTAGTCGAGGCGATATTCAGCTAATGCTCAGGGACAGCAGCGCATACTCGATCGATGCAGCCACCAAACTCGGTACCGTTATTTCTGATTTTGAGGGGACGACTAAGCTCAGGCGATATCGTCTGGGTGAGCGCTACGCCACGGCAAGCGCGCAGTCGAGCCCACACATTCGTCTGCGCATGGGTTTTGGAGGAATTACGATTAAAGCGGTTCCGCCCGAAGCTTACTCGATTGAAATCGTGAAGTAGATCTCTTACGTCTCATTCTCAGCAAGGCGCGCGGATGTGGAGTCGACGTCCGCAGGGTCGCGAAAGCGATAGCCGACCCACGGCTCAGTCAGAATATAAGCGGGCGCAGCGGGATCAACCTCGATTTTCTTGCGTAAGAATTTCACATAGGTCCGCAGATATTCTAGTTCGCCGCCATACTCGGCGCCCCAGACTCCGCGCAGCAGCCGGGAATGCGTGAAGGGAACTCCAGGATGGCGCATGAGCAGGGCTAGGAGCTCAAACTCCTTTGGCGATAAATGGATCTCTTGACCATTTTTCCGCAGCAGGCGGCTGTCGAGATCCACCTCCAACTCGCCAGCCCGCAGAAAACGAGCCCGTGGCGCCTCATCGATATGGCTCCGCCGGAGGACCGCTCGGACCCGCGCCAGCAATTCGCGAAGCAAGAACGGCTTGGTCACATAGTCGTCCGCGCCCGCCTCCAGAGCCTCTACTTTGTCGTCCTCCCGATCGCGCACCGTGATCATGACGATACCGACGCGAGGCGCAATCTTGCGAATGCGCCGGCAGCTCTCAATCCCGCCGACCCCGGGCATGTTGATGTCCAAAAGCACGAGATCTACTGGCCGCTCCTTGATCGTCCCCAACGCGGTTTCTCCGTCGCGGGCCTCCTGCGTTGTATATCCGACCGCGCTCAGCGCGGACCTGAGAACCTTCCGCATAACGGGTTCGTCATCGACAATAAGCACTCTAGAGACTTGTGACGACATAACTTGCCTCGCCTTGCGGGATCGGAAGCTTTAGAGCGAAAACTGTGCTTTCACCGAGCCCATCGTCATCGTCGATCTCCAGGCTCCCGCCGTGCGCGAGTGCGATCTTCCTTGCCACATAGAGCCCCAGCCCGGATCCCGGAGTCTGCTGCTGCGAGTCGGGCCCCCGATAGAACCGCTCGAAAATGTGATCTTTAGCTCCAGCCGGAATCGTACTTCCGCTGTTGGAAACACGAATCGCGATGAAATTTCCTTCAGACCTGGTGCTCACGCTCACCGACGACCCGGAGCGAGAGTACTTCGTGGCATTGTCGAGTAGCTGCGACAGGGCCAGGCACACCAACTCCGCGTCGACGAGCGCTTCGAGCGTCTCGTCCTGCTCGCGCATGGAAACCCGCCGGCCTTCGACACGAGTTGCATATTGGCCGACGGCGCGCGTCACCAGAGATCCGACATTCCTCAGTTCCGCGCAGAGTTTCACTTCCGCACTATCGAGCCTCGCGACCCGCAGCAATCTGGAAGTAAGATTTCCAAGCCGAGCTGCTTCCGCTTCAATCGTCTCCGCCATTTCCAACTGGTCGCACCGCAGTGGCCCTGACTCGCGAATGCTCCCGGCAGCCGTGGAAATCGCCGCCAGAGGCGTCTTGAATTCATGTGCAAGAACGTCCAGCACAATGCCGCGGAAGACCTCGGTCTCGGCCGCGGCAGCCGCGCTGCTGGCCTCCCGGAATGCGCGCACGCGCTCCATCGCGGCTACGGCAAGCGCGGACAGTGCTCCCGCCGTAAGCGCCGGATCGTAAAGAACCTCAAAACCTATGGCTCCTGTCGTCGTCCCCAAAGCACGCAGGCACCGCACGGAAACACCCGTGACCGGATCGTCGTCGTCCAAGTTGGAAAGACATGCGTCCCGGGTCTTTTGCGACAATTCGCCCTGGGACGTTCCCTCGATCCTCGTCTCGCCGGTAGCGCTGTCATAGAGGCACACCGCGCGTAGGTCAAATACCTTCCGAAATGTTTCCAGCAGGCGTTGCGCAATGTCTGTCTCGGGTCCCAGAGCGAGCAACTGCCGCGTGACTTCGTACAGCCCCTCCAAACTCATGCGCCGGCGTTCGGCGCTGCGGGCTTCGTCTCGGACCTTCGATTCCAGGCGGGTAATCACCAGCGCTGTTACTAGGAACGTCGTCAGCGCCACAACATCAATCGGGTTATCGATTTGCCATTCGAGGATGGGTGGAACGATAAAGTAGTCCAGGCATGCGGTGGCGATTACCGACACGATTGCGGAGGCGATAAATCCGCTAAACAGCGACTGCACGACGATGACGAGAAGAAGCAGGAAGCCCGTCGTCGCAACATTGAGTTGCAGGCGGAAGCAGACGAACGTCACCAAGGCGATCGCGGCCGTGCCGAACGCAACTCTTGCAGCACGCTGCCGCGCTCCGTGAGTCTTGTTCTTCTCCATTGAAATCCATTGCGGCGTGCGCATCAACCTTAAAGCTACACCTTTCTCGCCTTGTATAGATTGAGCAGTAGCACGAGGGCGACGCCCAGGGCCACCGGGACGGGAGGAGCCCCTGCCGACAACACCAGCATCGTCCCGAGAATCGCAGCTCCGATAAAAAAACGCCACTTCATCGGAATATCAGGGCTAATCCAAACAAGACGGCTGCGCCGCCAGCCAAAAGTGCTGGACGCCGCCAGGAGGCCGTCATTGCTGGTCGCTCGTTTCCTTTCCGAAGCAGCCGCCGGATTTCCTTCAATTGCAAACGCGCCAGCGAGAGCTCCCATCCATTGTTCGCCAGTTCGAGCGCCCTCAGCGTCTCTTCCTCGGCGCGGTGAAGAGTGCGAATCCGATAGAGGAGCTCAGAATATTTCAGCTGTGCGAAGAAATGCGACGGGTCGATCTGCATCGCCGCCTCAAAGGAATCGAGAGAACGGTAAACGTCAAAATTCATCGCATATGCCATTCCGAGGCAAGTCCGCAAGTCCGCCGAATCGGACGACTCGCCTTGCGCTTCGAGCATCTGAATATATTCCGCCAGCGTTAACGGCGAAACGGAATGCGGATCTCGCCACGGAATCGACGGCAGCCGTGAAGGAGCTGCGGACAGTTGCTGCATGATGGGCTCGAGAGCGAGAGGGGCTTGTGACATATCAGATCTTGGACGTCGCTGCGACTTTAGTTTCAAATTCTGGATACGGCAGGGCGCCGATCTCCGGGAGATCGAGTCCTTCCAACTCCGATTTGGCGGAAGTGCGCTGGCCAATGATCACGTCCACCAGCATGTCGATGATAAAACTGAGCGCGAACACGAACCCAAGCAGCGTGGCGACCCCGACAAGTTGTGCGACCAACTGGGAGGCGTCGCCGTAAAGCAATCCCGTGACGCTGCCGTTCACTCCGTTCCAGGAGCCTCCGTAGTTGCTTCTGCCGTCGGCGAACAAACCCACGGATATCACGCCCCAAATTCCACATGTGCCGTGAACCGACACTGCGCCGACCGGATCGTCTACCCTGAGAACCCTTTCGACGAAAGAGACGGAGAGGCACACCAGCACTCCGGCGATGACCCCGATAATGCAGGAGCAGGTCGGGTTCACGAATCCGCTCGGCGCGGTAATGGCAACCAGCCCCGCCAGAAACCCGTTTCCCGTCATGGAGGCATCGGGTTTGCCATACACCATCCACATGTAGAGCATCGCCCCAAGCATTCCGGTAGCGCTCGCCAGCATTGTATTCACCGCGATCGAGCCGATGCGGAGGTTGCCGCTCCCCGAGGCGCCCAATGTCGAACCGGGATTGAATCCAAACCAGCCGAAGGCAAGAATCAAACAACCTGTTAACACCAGCACAATGTCGTGGCCGAGGATGGCGTTGGGTTTACCGTCGCGTGTAAACTTGCCGAGCCGAGGTCCGAGGACGATTGCGATCGCCAATGCGCTCAACCCGCCGACGGCATGGACCACACCAGAGCCTGCGAAATCCACGTAGCCTTTTCCGAGCCCGAAGTTGGAGCCAAGGTTCGCCAACCAGCCACCTCCCCAAGCCCAATTGGCGAACAAAGGATAAGTAAAAGCCGCGAACAAAAACGACGTTATCGCGAAGGCCGAAAATTTCCAACGCTCCGCCGCCGCGCCCGTCGGAATCGTCGCGCCGGTGTCCATGAAAACCATCTGGAACAGGAAGAGAACCATCACCCCCACATCGTAAGTTCCGTGTTGCGAGAGAAACATTCCGCTCTGGCCGAATAGACCAAAGGGCTTGCCGAATACACTCATCGTGAACTCAGAGTTCAGTGGAGGAATGCCGCCCAGGTTCGCCACACCGCCGACGCCTCCCTCCTGAATCGCGAACCCGATCAGCCAGTAGGCGAACATCCCGATGCCATAGACACCGACGTTCATCATCATCGTATGATTGGCATTTTTTGCGCGGCATAGGCCTGTTTCGAGCAGCGCGAATCCGAGCTGCATGAACATCACCAGATATCCGGTGATTAAAGTCCACACAAAGTTGATGGCGATCTTGTTTTGCCCGATCTGATTGACGATATCCGCGACCGTCAAGCCCTTCTTGGAATCCGCGACCGTGATATCGCTCACGTTTCCAGTCAGGCCTCCGTCCGGATCGCCTTTGGCGCGATCTTCCGCCTTGGGTGCCGCGACGCCCTTCAAATCGGCGTCCGTGATCGCCACCGGAGGTGCAGCGGGTGGGGCCGCCGGAACTTGCGCCTCGGTCCAACCTGCAAAGATCAGAAATACAATAACGGGCACTCTCTTCAAGGCTGTCTCCTCCAGACGGCGTTCTTTTGATAAGCACGATTCACAAATCCGATAATGCCGGCCAGGGAAACAGCGATACCGATGATCGCGATAGTCATCCTACCCGCCACGCTCGCGGTGAGCGCCAATCCGCCCACGCTAAGCGCAAACCCGCCCACACAAAGCACTAATCCGACGAACGCCATCCCTTCCTCCTTACTTATCCTCGTGCTCCCACGGTTTGCACTTCTGAAACAGCACAACAGAGCCGCCGATGAGGATCGCCCCTCCGGCAATGAGCAAGATACTGAACCCTCGGCCGATTCCGGCCGCCACCAGAGTAAAACCGATAAGGAATAAGGCCAAGCCTTGCGCTTGAGTTGAATTTGCTCCCACGATTTTCTCCTTAAAGAGCGGACTCCCCACGATCGCCGTTGCGGATGCGGATGACGTCGGATACATCGGAAACAAAAATCTTTCCATCGCCGATTTTGCCGGTTTGAGCGGCAGCCATCAGAATCGAGATCACTTCCTCCGCGCGGGTTGACGGGACAACGACTTCCACCTTCACCTTCGGAATCAGGTCGACCTGGTATTCATTGCCGCGATACACCTGCGAATGCCCCTTCTGCCGGCCATGACCGTGAACCTCGCTGGTCGTCATACCGTCGATCCCGATGCCTTGCAAGGCATCCTTCACGTCAGTGAGCTTGAAAGGCTGAATGATGGCCTCGATCTTTTTCATCACGATTCACCCACGACTAAAATGTGCGTAAAAGATTTGTCGCGCTATCCAAAGGCATGTTTGGCGCCGCGACGGAGCGGGAAAAACGTTACGGGAGGAGCTTGAGTACCGATTGTAAAGCGAAACACATGAAAAAGTCATGAAAATTACGGATTTCGTAACGCGGATCTGGCAGAATAAGCGGATGAATCGAACGACAGCGATCATGATTTTGTTTTGTGCCGCAATCCTCGAAGCTGGCGGCGACGCGCTGGTTCGCGCAGGACTACGCAACTCCGCAACGGGTGCTCGCACCGCATTGTTTGCTTTCGGAGCAGTCGCCCTTTTCGCTTACGGTTGGACGGTCAATGCGCCCCCTTGGGACTTCGGGCGTGTTTTGGGGCTATACGTCGTATTCTTTTTCGTGATCGCGCAGCTACTGTCATGGTTATTCTTCGGCCAGCCCCCGTCGCGCTCCCTGCTGATCGGAGGATTCTTGATTGTCAGCGGAGGCCTGGTGATTGCGCTCGCGCAAGAATAGAGGATGCAAGACGCGTTCATCGGCACGAGGGGGCGTCACGACCACATACCCATCTGGACACGGCTGTATGCTTTGGCCTCCACAAGATCCAAAGTGGAATTCGCTTAAAATCAATCTTGATAACTTCCTGACGGATTTCGTACGACTTCCTCAAGCCTTTCGATTTATCTTCGAGGTAGCGGTGCTCCCCGTACGCGCGCCGTGCCTATGCAAGACGAAGACGACTTATCGTTTGTAATCCCCACACACCGTCTCCGTGACGTCGGCGAGACGGTTGAGCAGTACGACGAACATTTCTGGCGCAACGGGCACTCGCCCCAGATCATCGTATTCGATGACTCCACGCCGGCGAATCAAGAAAAATATTTCCCGCTGCTGGAGAAAACGAAAACACATCATGACCTATACTACGTCGGTCCGCGCGAGAAAGAACAATTCCTCGCCTATCTGAACGGCAGGTTGCGCGACAAGCGGCTGGAGTCGCTTATCAAGAGCCTTTTTCGTCCCAGCTACGGCGGAAATCGCAACCATCCGCTGATGTATACGACCTTGGGGCATCTTGAGGGCTTTGCACAATCGCTGGTTGAGGACGGCCTGGCACCCATCTCACGCGCTCGGACCCTGGCGGCGGTCAAGAGCCTGTTCGGGTTTTGCCAGCGAATGCGCTATGACAGTCCTGCCTTGTGGAAGACTTTTCTGGATTTGTGCGCCACAGGTAAGAACCGCGAAATTAATCGCTCGCGGGGATGATGGCTGGTTGCGGACAGCGCAAATGCAAGAGACAGCCCGGGGTCGGACCAGCAGATGGCGGTAGATTTGCTTTTGCGATCAACGCTTCCGGCCAAGTGACGGGTCACGGCTACAACGGAACCGCCGGTCAGACAATTAGCTCCATTCAGGCATTTGTCGGCACCACCTCCGGGAGCACTCCAATTCCCTTACCCAGCGGTTGGACTTATACATTCGGCTTGGCGATAAACGACTCCGGTCAAGTGGCGGGTTGGGGAGACAACGCGGACGCCGCCAATCAGGCGTTCGGTCGACCAGAAGGCAGAGAGAACTCGTAGCGGATAAATTTTGGCTCCGCAGATAGGAATCGCACCGTGCCGGAGATCGCTTCCTGGGTTGGACCACGTGCACGGATCGAGGTCTGGCCACGTGGGGCGTTAACCAAAGTTGCAGCCCGCCCCGGAGAGTGTGAGAAAGTTGACCACCTCAGCCGCTGGCGCGCCGTTCTGGGCGCGTGCGACGCGAGGTGCGCACGTCTTGAGAGAGATGCATACCCCGAGTATTGGCCATTTTGAGGGGGTCAGCTTTTCCGGTCGTTAACCAGAGGGTTGAGAGAACTCGAAGCGAATAAATTTGGCTCCGCGAGTGGGTTTCGAACCTTGAACCTTTCGGTTAACGCTTCATTTAGAGCGGAGAATCGTCACTCCGGTATCCTCGGAATGGCCCGATCCAAGCCGGCTGGCACGATGCCTCGCCAGACCAAGAAGCGCAGGAATGACCGGACCGCTGTCACGGGCAAACTACGGCCGCACTTCTTCGTAGCGGCTTCCTCCCGCACGAAATCCGTTACACGTTGAACGGACAATCCGGCCCAATTGTGAGTCATCGTACTGTGTGTCCGCTGGTATTTGCGGTATTCTCTCAGCTACCGGGATTTGGAGGAAATAATAGCGGAGCGGGGCCTCTCCGTGGACCATGTCACGATCTGGCACGGTGACCTCGAACACAGCCTCTAAGGATGGGATGGGAGTGGTTCGCGGGTCGCCCACCATATCTAATCGGCCCGCCTTGGCCGAGGGCGAGCGTAAGGATGCCTTATTCCTTCTTGAGTCCTCGACATGCCGCCAGTAGCGGCCTTTCCAGACACAATCATCCGGTTTTCCTGGCGGGGCTCACATTCCACTTTTAGGAAAGGGCATGAGCCGTTCGCTATCGGCTTCGAGGAGCCAGCCTTTTCTATCTTTGAAATAGGCGGCCAGAGTCTGATCGTCGGCGGGAGTCGTCTCGCGAGCCCAGATGACGAGCGAGGCGGCGAGGTCGGCGCGATTGTATACCCATTCTCTGTTGGGATCGTGCGATGGGCTATATCGCACGATGATCAAGTGCCGCTCTCCCGTTTGGATGAGTCGATTTTCCATGTTGGCGCGGTCGATGGCCCAGTCCGGCTGAGGCGGAGGAACCAGCAGCGCTCCGGTATGGCTGCCCCACTGCGATGCCAGCCAGACGACGATGAGCGTCTGCGCGGCGACTCGTCCGATGCGCGTGACGCTCAAGTATCGGAGCGCCTGCACCGTAAGGCCGATGATTCCGATGGTCACCGGAGCCATATAGTGAGGTTGAATCGAACGCGAAAAACAAACAGCGAACACCGCCACCAACGTCGCCACCAACAGCCCACGAAGCCGGCGGCTTCGCACGAGCCAAGGAAGGGCACACACCGGCAGCAACAACATGGTGCCCATAAACTGCTGGATGCTTGAGAGGGAATAGAGCCAGAGAATATGGAGGCTCGAGCGGTCGATATTGTAAGTGACCGTGTACAAGCGTTCCATGACGGCATGGTGATACGCCGGCAGAGCGCGATGGCCTTGCCAAACGAAAATGCCGTAATAGAGATAGGTCCTCATGTTGAGAACGTACGGCAAGAGGAATGGATCGCCGGTGACGCGCCAGCAATAGAACATCATCCAGCAACCGGTCGCCATTAATACAAGGGCCGCGGGCAGCAAGGAACGCCACAGGTACGCGGGCGAGCGGATTGCGGAGACGATCAGTGCAATTACCGCAACGAGGCTCAGAATAAATCCTTCGTACATGCGCGTATTTGCCAGGATCGCCATTCCGAGTCCGAATAGAATCGATTGTCGAACCGAAGGGCGTCGCTTCAACCGAGGCCACGCACCCAGCACCAGCGCCCCGCCGATTGCCGCGACCGCGCCGCCCCAATAGCTTTGAAGCCAGTAGGACCAACATGTGGTAGTAGTGACGAATAGCGCCCCGAGCAAAGCCAAATGGCGAGGAAACCAGCCACAGAGGGCCCACCACGACACCAGACCGAGGATCACGGCGCTGATCCAGACTCCAAACCATGCGCCAAATCGGCTTTGGCCGAATAGGCGTTGGCCTGCCGCTAGGACCAGGGCTTGTCCGGGCGGATACATGGAAGCGTAGGTGGGCTGTTGAATGATGTGGAAGGATTCGAAGTGAATCCAAAGAGGGTTCGGGGGATTGGTGAGGCGGCCGTGCGCGAAGGTGTCGGCTCCAAGCAGATAACTGAATTCATCGTGCGCGCGAGGCGCGGGAACTCCGCGCGCGATGAATTGTACGACTCCCGCAACGAACGCTAAAAAAACGATCGCGGAGGCAGCGAGCCGATGCCTCCGCGAGAGGGAGCGCAACCACCGTTCGCTGGTACGGGCGCAGCGGAGCGCGAAGGCTGGCCGCCAGAGAGCGAAGAGCACGGCGAGGGCAGCAACAGGAAGGACGAAAAAGGCGTGATCGAAGCGAAAAGGCTCGAACAACCCTATGTTTTCAATCATCCTAACCTTTTAGAACAGGATGGGTTGCGAGAAAGTATCCTCGATGAGCGCTCTGTATTTTGCCATGTCTACTCGAGGAACGTGCGTATACGATTTCATACCTTGATCGTAGGGATGGAATTTGGAGAGGTAGCGGTCGTATTTCGCTTTGTCGGCGGCGTTGAAATATCGCTCGACCTCGCCTGTGGAGATGCTGTGATAGCGGATGGTCCAGGCGATGTGCTCCGGCACGATGTCTTTGAGGCGCGAATAAATCAGTTCGTCGTGGCCGAATTGAAGGACAACGTTGTCGAGTCCGGCGCCCGACGGAAACTCGCCGACCGGCGATGTAAAGCCCACGACATGCTCCGGCGCTTCATCGTTCAGGAGCATCACCTTTCCAACGTCGTGCAGCAAAGCGACCAGGAACAGATCGCGGTCGTCGGCGTGGTCGAGCTTCATGCCGTCGCGCTCCATGCCTTCGAGAATCTGCTGAACGTGCGTGTATTGGCTGGTCATGAGCAGCGAGTCGTCGCTCGCGTCTACGCACATGCCCAGTTTCTCGACCAAGTCCCATACGCGCGCTTTGCCCAGGATGGGACCTTCGTACTTGCCTTTTAACTGTTTGACCGTTTCCAGTGTTTGGCGGCGCTGCGCTTCCCTTATTTTTCCCGCCTTGGAAATAAATTCAGCGGTCGGAATCGGCGGAAGTCCTTGAATTTTGTGGCTGAGCTGCGAAAGAGTGTCGTGCTTTTCGTAGCCGAACAGCGAACCGGCCAATCCGCCAAAGAGCGCGGCACCTCCGCCGAGGAAGCCACGCCGGAGGACATTTACCCTTTGGCTAGCAGGTTGATCAACCTCCTGAGGCTCCTCATTCGGGAACGATGTCTGGACACTTCGTTTTTGCACCGGCATAATCCTCTATTTAAAACATTAGCCCTATTTTACGTCGAATGTTACTCGCTTGCGCATTTTTGTTGCGTTGTAACCTTTGATCCCACAAGCGCATATGCCAACATGCATAGGTGGATACACTTTGCCGCAACAGCGGACGTGAGGGCTGACAAGCGCGCGATCTTCGCAGCGCTGCACGAACGCCACATCCAGGAAATCGATCGCCTAGTCGACGCCAAGCTGACGGAGCAAGCGCTCCCACGCTCGCGTGTGGGATCTTTCAGATCAACATGCAGGTCGAGCCCGTGTAACTCTGCCACCGTCGCACGCTTACGTCCACATAACGAGGATCGATTTCGATCAGTCGCGCTTTGCGCTCCAGATTGTCGCAACTAATCAGCGTCGAACCCGCACCCCCGAATGGATCGAGCACAACGTTGCCCGGCCGGCTGCTGTTGCGAATCGCGCGCGCCACCAGATCGACTGGCTTCATCGTCGGATGAAGATCATTACGAACCGGCTTATCCACCAGCCACACATCGCTCTGGTCGCGGTCTCCGCACCCGTAATGCTTCGTTCCTTCGCGCCACCCGTAAAGAATCGGTTCATATTGGCGCTGGTAATCCGAGTGGCCCAGCGTAAACGTGTTCTTCGTCCAGATAATCCAAGTCGACCAGTGGCCCCCTGCATCGCAGAAAGCTGACTGAAGCGTTGCCAGCTCACTTGATGACATGCAGATGTACACAGGCCCTTGAGCGACTGCGAGCAAGGCGTCGCACGCAGATCGCAGGAACGTCGCAAACTCGGGCCCGAGGTTGTCATTCGCCAACTTCATCCGGTCTGGGCCTTTGCCGCTGTAGTCGACATTGTACGGAGGATCTGTGAAAACCATATGGCACGATTTGCCATCCAAAACTTTCGCGAGTTCCTTGCCGCATGTTCCATCGCCGCAAAGAATCCGGTGTTTTCCCAACGTCCACATATCGCCCACCCGGCTCACCGGTTCGCTTTCGAGTTCGGGAACCGCGTCCGGGTCTAACGATCCTCTCGTCGCTTCCTGCGCCAGCACTTCGGCGAGTTCTACCTCATCGAAACCCGTCAGCTTCAGATCGAAGTTCTGCGCGGCGAGTGCCTCCAGTTCGACTCGCAACATTTCAAAATCCCACCCGGCGTTCAACGCGAGCTTATTGTCGGCGAGCACGAAGGCTCTCTTCTGGTTCTCGGTCAGATGCCCGAGGACGATTACGGGGACCTGCTTAAAGCCCAGCTTCCGCGCGGCGAGCACTCGGGCGTGGCCCGCGATAATGCCTCCTTCCGGTCCAACCAGGACGGGATTGTTGAACCCGAACTCGGCGATGCTGGCGGCGATCTGCGCCACCTGCGCGTCGGAATGCAGGCGAGCATTCCGCGCATAGGGAACCAGGCGCTCGATGGGCCAAGTTTCAATTTTCAAATCTTGTTTCAACATATCGATTTTCCTTTTCAGACGGCCCGAAGCATCAATGCTCTAGCCGTGCACTGATATAGTCACCACCTCCCGCGGACACCCCTGAAAAATCGAACGCGCAATCCCGCCGCCAAGCGACGGATTCTAATCGCGCGCTAGCTACCACGGCGGCTTCCTACTTATGTAGTCGCCACCTGAAATTTCAAGAAAGTCTAGTCGGGCGCTTCTATTCCGCGAAATCGCTGTTCTAAGCGAAAGATAGTTGAAAGGTTCTTGATGACCGGGCCGCTTGGGGGTGTTTTTCGGACTGCCAACCGGGCACCAAGACCACCGCGACATCATGCGCCAAAACTTCCAGTTCGTGACCGCATACGTTTCTGGAAGGGTCATCGGCGCGTGCCCCAGCTGCCGGCGTTAAATCAACTCCGCTCAACGCAGAAATGACGCGGTTTAACGCAAAAATAACGCTAAAAATAACGCGAGAATAACGCGGCCCTCCGCGTCGCAATGCCTCGCGATTCCAGTCCATAGCCCGCTTTCCTGCTGATTCGGCAGGACTTCGCTGCATCCTGCAGACGCCGCCATTGGGCATGATTCGCGCTACTTGCGTTATTTAAACGCCTCTCCGGAGACACAGGCTCGAACTCACCGCTATCTGCGGAGCCAACCTAAAGTCCTTATTTTCAACACAACTGTTTGGCGACACACCACTTGCGGCACTGCGCCAACGGCGGCGGGCAAATTATGAATTACCCATCCTTACCCGAATTTCCTATTCTTTGACCCCTGGGGTACCCCCAGTTTCCCCAGTGCTCTTGCGAATCGCTGCTAGTCCGGCGCTTTGCGTCGACACCGGGCGAGCGAGCGGACCATCAGACGCCATCGCCGAGGCTGTCAGCTACATGTTCGAAAATCCGAACCCATCGCAGCTAACTCCCGCACAAATCGACAAACAGATCGACCTCACCAAACAAGTCCTCTCCAAACATCTCCGCCACGGCTACCTCATGCAGAATTTGGCCGAAGAGTTCGGACAGTTCAGGCCCGGCCCCAGCCCCGAAGCACTCAACCACACCATCCTTCTCCCCGAAAAATAATTTATTAAGTTCCGTTCTCAGTCGATTCGGCCACACCCCGTTCGACGTATCAGCAGAGAGCCAGCACGATAGCGAGCAACACCGATCCAACTGCGCTCTCAATCTGAGTTCACCGGTTAGCCAACAAGTAGCTAAACTCGAAAACTAGCCACACAACCATCGCTCAACCCAAAGCAACCGCAGAGTCAGACAAAGAAGGCGCCCTCCCCGATCCCCGGCTCGTGGCCGACATGAACATATACACCGATGAGCTCATAAAAGCGGGGGTCCTGCTAGCCTACGAAGGCCTCCACCCCTCTTCCAAAGGCGCTCGCGTCCACTTCTCCGGCAAGAACCACACCGTCACCGACGGTCCCTTCGCCGAAACCAAGGAACTCGTCGCCGGCTTCATGCTCTGGCAGGTCAAGTCCCTCGAAGAGGCCATCGAGTGGGTCAAGCGCTCCCCCAACCCCCACGCAGGCGAATCCGAGGTCGAGATCCGCCAGGTCTTCGAGCCAGAAGACTTTGCATACGCCTTCTCCGACGAAGATATTCAGCAGGAAAGAACAATCCGCGCTCAATTGGCAGATCAGGCAGCAAAGAAATAGCGCCACTTGCACTGACGCATCCAAAGCTGGTGTGATCGGCAACGGTGTCCGCTGCCGATCTACACCGCACCATCGAAGCCGTCTGGCGCATTCAGTCCGCGTCATCGCGGGCCTCACCCGCCTCACCCACGACGTCGGCCTCGCCGAAGACCTTGCACAGGAGTCGGCATCCTTCTGGGGCGCTAGATTCCCCTCCGCCGCTCCGCCTTGCGCACTTGCGCTTCGTCCATTCCGAAGTGGTGCGCGATCTCATGCCAGACCGTATAAGCCACCATCTGTTCGAGCTGTGCTCGCGTGCTCGCTAAGCGTTCGTGTGGGCCTTGGTAAATGGTGATTTTGTCTGGCATCGCGAACCCCTCGAAGACCGAGCGGCTCGCCAGCGGACGACCCTCGTACAGGCCGAGTAGGCCGGGCCGCCGTGGTTCCTGCTCGACGACGATGGCAACGTTTTCCATGTGCCGTCGAAACCGCCACGGAATGCTCCGCAGCGCGTTCTCGACCAGGAGTTCGAACTCGGCAACAAGCAGCACTCACCATCATCGTAACGCGCCAAAACTCGGACCGGCTTTGCTGGTAACCGGGTAACGGTACAGCCCTTTTCTTTCAGCGTAGTGGCCGTTACCGCGTTACCAAGAGGAATGGCGGAAGAAAAAACTCGCAAAGAGTGACGCATCGTCGTAGGATCAAATCCAGAGGCTCGGTTTTCGGAAGGCATGTGTATGCTTACGCTCCCCATGGCGCAGCGCATCGTGAATTGGGCAATCGAAAAGCACAAGACGGATCGACAAACTTGAGAATCTCCTCGGGATCGCGGCAGCGAAGCGGCCATTCAACGTGTGGGTGATTTGTATGTTCGGTTGCGAACTGGCTCTAAATAACGACAGATGCGTTGAGATCTTGCGTGAATGCGGGTTCCTGCCTAACGGCCGTTCCTTCGCATTCGTGCACCCCTGCGATATCCGGACGGCCTGAATGCGGAGCAGCTACAGGCCGGCGGGAGACGTTAGCCGAGGCACTCCACCGGAACCTATCGCGGCCGTTGGAATGGCTCCGGCCTATCGGAAACGCCACCGATAATGGCAAATATCTGGCGCGGGCCGCACGTGCACGTGGTCAACCTCACAGGGCTTTCGCGCGGCGAAACTGTCCCAGTCATTTCGTTAGCGCAGACTTCCCGTCCGTCCGCATGCTCACGCATGGCGGCTCCGCGCCAACACTGAGCCGCCATGCGTGAGCATGCGGACAGACGGGAAACGATCGCCAACACAATCGCTGGGACAATTGGCGTCTGATGTCAGCAATGCGGCAACGCGCAACTGGCTCATGAGCCGCCGCTGGTTGCTCGTCGCGCCGACCCTCCTGTTTCTGTGGATCATCGCCCAGATCGACAAGACCAACGTCTCGCTTTTCATCGCCGATGCGAAATTCCTCAAGGAATTGAACCTCGCGGGACACAACGCCGAACTCGGGGGACTGATGTCCACCTTCTTCATTGGCTACGGAGTCTCGATCTTCGCCTGGGGCTTCCTGGTCGACCGGTTCGGACCCCGCCTCTGCGCGATAGCCGGAATCCTCGGTTGGGGCTGCACGCTGTTCCTTTCCTCGAAAGCGCACGGCATCCAGGAACTCCTGTGGATGCGCTTCGCGCTTGGCGTCGCTGAAGGCAACCTGTGGCCCGTCTCGAACGCGCTCACCAACCGCTGGTTCCCCGTAAGCGAGCATTCGCGCGTGCAAGCCTTCTGGATCACGGGATCCACTCTGGGCACCGCCATCGGCATCCCGGTCGTCACGGTCCTGATCCTCTCCAGCGGCTGGCGCGGCACGCTGGTTTCTCTCTCCCTGGTCTCTCTGCTACCAGCCGTCCTGTTCTATTTCGTCGCCGATTGGCCCCGCAAGAGTAAAGGTATCCGCGAGCGGGAATTGCGTGATATCGAGACCGGCCGCAAGAGTCCCGCCGCCCAGCCATTGAGCGCCGAGCCCCTGAGCTTCAGCGAGCTCCTCAAGAGTGCTCCCTTCTGGCTGGTTACCGTCGCCCAATTCGCATCCGCCACCACCATCTTCACCCTGGTGCAATGGATTCCCAGCTATCTCACCATCTTCCGCCACGTCCCCTTCAAGGACATGGGCAGATGGATCACCATCGGCTACGTCCTGGCCACCGTCCTGACGCTGCTGGTCGGCTACCTCGCGGATCGCACCATGCAGCGCGCGCTCACGGGCGCCTGGGTTTCAGTGGCTTTCGTGCTCCTCATTATTCCCGCGCAGATGCTCTCGACCACAGGCAGCGCGCTCCTGCTCTCCACCTTGATCTTTGTCGCGAGTTCCACCGGCGCGTTGAATGGCGCACTGATGCACACCATGGTCCGGCCGGAGGCCATCGCGCGCGGCACGGGAGTCTACGCCGGAATCGGCATGCTAAGCTCCGCGATTGGGCCGTGGCTGTTCGGAATGTTGATCAGCACGCTCGCGGGCGAATACTGGGGAGGCTTCGCGTTCCTGGCAGTGCTGAATACCGTCGGCGCGATCGCCTACTTCACACTACACCGCTTATCCGCCAAAGTGCGCCGGACTCAGGAAGCCCGCACTGTCGAATCGTCTAAGGTTTCCGTCTCCACGCCTGGATGAACAGGTCCTTGAGAGATCACGCCAAACCAAGAATTTAAGAAACTAACTTCCAGATACGCCGTGATTCAGGACCTGCCGGTCTTCTGATCGAGTAAACTAGCGTAGATCAATCACATGCCCCTTTCCGCAGGCGATAGACTTGGCCCTTACGAAATCCTTGCGCCGCTTGGGGCCGGAGGCATGGGCGAGGTGTACCGCGCCCGCGATAGCAAACTCAATCGCGACGTCGCTATCAAGGTGCTGCCCGCTGTGCTGGCTGGCGATGTGCAGTATATGGCGCGGTTCGAGCGCGAGGCGCAGTTGCTGGCTGCGCTGAAAGCTGAATGAGACGCCGTATTCGATCTCGCCGGACGGCAAGCGCCTGGCGTTTTTTCAGGCCCCAAACCAGGCGGACCTTTTCACCGCAGCCATTGAAAGCGATCCCTCGCGGGGCTCCCAGGGAGTCCTGCTCGGGAAAGCGGAGCTGTTCCTGGGAACACGGTTCAGCGAACTCTACCCGTCCTTTTCGCCCGACGGACGCTGGATGGCGTATGCATCGGATGAGTCGGGAACCATGGAAGTGTACGCGCGGCCGTTTCCGGGGCCGGGAGGGCGCTGGCAGATTTCGTCCGGCGGAGGCACCCGCCCCGTCTGGTCGCGCAGCGGGCATGAATTGCTCTTCCAGAGCCCGGACCGGCGCGCGATGACCGTCAGCTATACCGTCAAGGGTGACTCGTTCACACTTGGGAAACAGCAGGAGTGGCCTGACCTTCGACTGGCGGAGATTGGAGACCTCGCCACCTTCGATCTATCGCCGGACGGTCAGCACCTCGCGGCGATTCTCGTCATCGGTGCAGAAGCGGAGAAGCCAGTGACGCAGTTGACGTTTTTGCTCAATTTTTTCGATGAGGTGCGGCGGAGAGCGCCGGCCTGCAAATAGAAGGGCGCGACAGGATCGTCGGGAAGGTTCCGCGCACGCTCAGTTCCTTTTCCCAACCGGCCAAGGCGATCGCGTCATGCGCGAGATCTTGCGATACCTCTCGATGCCACGATAGTTTGTCGCCCGGAAAGGCCACCCGCGGACGTGCTGTCGGCAACGCGCAGAAGTGTCGGACCTCGTAGATGCCGACGGATTTGCTCTTCTGAACGCGCCGCCGTGCGTCGTGCAGGCTACGCCGGTCCCGTCCGACGAATCGAAACCTAAGAAAGAGCGCACACTTATAGAGGATGCGACATATGCGGCGCTTGAGCACTATTGGGCTTCTGGTAATTGCTTGGAGGCTACACGGGCAGGATTCGACGTTCTCTGCGGACGTGCGCGTGGTGAACCTGCTCGCAACGGTACGGGATCGAGATGGGCGGTTCGTGAAGGGGCTGACGAAGGAAGATTTTGTCTTGCAAGAAGAGGGTCGACCGCAACCGATTGGGTATTTTGTTCAGGAATCTAATCTGCCACTAGCGATCGGCTTGCTCGTGGACACGAGTTGCAGTCAAATACGTGTTCTGGAGTCGGAGCGAACGGCCAGCTATAAATTTCTCGATCAAGTTCTGCGCGGCGATGACATGGCGTTCCTTTTGCACTTCGACTACCGAGTAAGCCTCTTGCAAGGTTTTACATCATCTCGCGAGGAACTAGCTACGGCCTTCAGCAGGCTCTCACGGCCAAAACACTGCAACACGCTGCTTTTCGATGCAATTCACGATGCGTCTGAGCAGTTAATGAGAAAGCAGGGCGGACGCAAAGCATTTGTGGTGCTCTCTGACGGCGGCGACGCAAGGAGTAAAAACTCCATCAGCACGGCCATCGAATTTGCACAACGCGCCGACACGATCATCTATTCGGTGCTCTTTGCGGACCGGCAAAGGATCGGGCACCCCGCGGTGATGGCGGTTCAGGCCGTCTATCTGGAGCGCGGCAGGAAGACGATGCGTCAGCTTGCTCAGGAGACGGGCGGCGGGTATTTTGCGGTATCTAAGGAGAACTCGATCGAGAAAATTTACGCGGCGATCGAAGACGACCTGCGGAACCAATATAGTATGGGGTACACACCGGATCGAATCGAAGGGGAAAAGACCTTTCGGAAGATCGCGCTCGCGACCAAAAACAAGGATCTGATGGTCCGGACGCGCGCGGGTTACTATCCGAAATGAGCGACCGACTCCTGCCAATGTGGCGAGCCAAAGACTCCCGACGTGGACTCGTGGCCGATAATGAAAAGCGCTAGATGCCGACTTTTGTCGGCGTTCATTGAGCAGAGAAACTGTGCGCCGTCGAGGCGAAGAGTGCAGACTGGAAGAGCCAG
>Ga0210394_10001724_pt1 | contig 33205 bp, 29 predicted proteins | sample IncBWC12MmetaG_FD_160121 | JGI IMG/M metagenome (GOLD analysis project Ga0210394, IMG submission 160121) | Forest soil microbial communities from Barre Woods Harvard Forest LTER site, Petersham, Massachusetts, United States - Inc-BW-C-12-M | ecosystem: Environmental > Terrestrial > Soil >... | reverse complement strand
CAGGGGTCGGATGCACTCAATATTCCATTGTCCAAAGCTCGCGCAGCATCGGTGGTTTCCTGGCTGACCGCTCATGGCATTACTTCGGATCGACTTGAGCCCCAGGGATTCGGCTCGATGCGGCCAGTCGCAGATAACGCGACTGCCAACGGGCGAGCGCTGAATCGGCGCGTGGAAGTTTCGCTGGGGAAGTGAGGAATAGAAGACCAAGAAGAGCCGAAGTTGGAGCGATCAACGACCCATTGCGGGTCTGCGAGTTCGATTGGTAGGGAGTGATAAGCCGCTGCAGTGGAAGGTGATCGCTAAGGATGGCGCGGATCTGCCGCCGTCCCAACTGAAGTCGTCGCTTGCTGATATGACGATTACCGTTGGCGAAACGTACGACGTCGAATACCAGGCCGATTATCCAGGCAACGTTGATTTGCAGATATGGTTGCCTTCTTTCCCGGTGCGCGTCACGCAACCGCTGACGTTTGTCGCTTCCAAATAAGGGCAATAATTGACTTGACTCATCCATCGTAGGGTTGTAGGTTGGAGAGCATGGAATTAATTATTCCGGGAGAGGCAATGATGCTTTCTCAGGAACTACCCTATTACGACGATGCAAACGACCGACTTGACTGTTTGGTATCTTCGATATTTCCTAGCGGGTTGGAGGGCCGCTTAATGGCTCAATTGTCTGCCTACACTGGATACTTCGACGCCAGCGGACACCCATCAGACCAGCCTTTCGTGGTTGTTGCGGGATATGTCGCCAACGTTCATCAGTGGAAGTTTTTTAATCGAATGTGGGAAAAGGTCCACCACGAATACGGTATAGACCTTCCGTTTCACGCGACCGATTTCTACGCGCGCGCCAAGCAGTATCAACACCTGCCGCCGGGAAATGATTCAGGAATACCGCACGATTTTATTACGACTTTGGCGAGTACCCAGCAAATATATACGCTTCTACATGTCTCCTGCATCGTTGACATGGGCATATACAACGACATAGCTGACGTTTTCATGATACAGACAATGGTGCCAGCATTCGCGCTAGGTGCCCGAGTGTGCGTTGAGTTGGTCCAGAACTGGCAAAAGGATTTCGGGATCGAACATCCAATAGAGTGCATTTTTGAAGATGGAGACTTTGGCAAAGGAAAGTTCATCGACCTTATGCGCGTAGAGCGAATGCCAGCCCCCATCTTTAAAGACAAGTGCGATTTTCCTGGATTGCAAGCAGCTGACCACATTGCTTGGGAATCTGGAAGTCACTTAAAAAGAGAGCGCGCCGCTGGTGGTCCCGTTAAGCGCACACACCCATTTACGCAGCAACTTGCAATTCCCCACCTGCACATACAAGCTACACTGGCAAACCTGCTCGAAGTGTGCGAGCGCAAGGGAATTCCAATCAAACGAAGCAAGGTAATACTCCCATGAGTGAAGCAGAAAAATTCGATGTAGTAGTGCGTAGATTGCTTTCAGTCTCGCACGAAGAAATCCAGAAGCGGGACAAAGAGTGGAGGCGCAAGCGAGTTCAGAAAAAGCGGCCTAAGACTCCGCCCGCTTCCCGCGCTTCCAACGCAAAAGGTTAGTGAATGGTCGTTTCTCCAGCCTTACCAGTCAGTTCGGCAAAGGTCAGCCGCTTGCCGACTATCTGGGAGACGGCAAGATTAAAGCGGCCAGCGTCGTCAAGGTCTTTTCGGTTATTGAATCGGAACATCTGTTCGTCAAGGTAGCGGAAAAGATGAAACGGCTCTACCGAAACATATGTGCCAGAAATGCCGCGCTTAAGAAGAGACCAAAAGTTCTCAAGACCGTTGGTGTGTACGCGGCCATCTACGTACTGAGTCGCATGGTCAACGACTTGATGCGCATAGTCAGTAGCGAGTCCTTCATACGACAGCAGAGCGTCAGTGTAGAGAGCCGCGCCAGCCTCGACATGGTCTCTTACTTCTGCTTGCAATGCACTTTTGCGGCGATTCGGAACGATAGCAGTGCGAATCTTGCCGCCACGTTCCAAGATTCCCATCACTGCGGTCTTGTCCTTGCCGCCAGTACCAGTAATCCGGCGCTGACGTTTGCTAACGTGCATGTTCCGCGCTTTTCCGCCGATGAATGTTTCATCCACTTCGACTTCGCCGCCGAGTTTGGAGCCGAAGAAATCATCCTGCATTGCAAGGCGAATGCGATGCAGCATGAACCATGCCGACTTCTGAGTTACCTTCACATCTCGCGCAATCTCGTAGCTGCTCACACCGTTCTTGCAGTTGGCGATGAGCCAAGTCGCAACCATCCACTTGTCGAGAGGGATGGCGGAATCTTCCATCACAGTTCCAACCTTGACGGAGAACTGCCGCTTTGCGTGATGAGTGCTGCATTGCCAGAGGCGGCGATTCGGATTGAATTTTACTTTGTCGGAGCCGCAAGTCGGACAGGTTACCTTGCCATCGGGCCAGCGCCGGATCGCGAGGTAGTCGATGCAATTATCAGGATTCGAGAAGTAGATGATTGCTTCTTGAAGGCTCTTCGGTTCGGTCATGGCCTTGTTCTCCATGCCCAAACTTTAGCAAATTCACATGGATGAGTCAAGTAAATTATTGCCCAAATAAGGACGGCCGTTACGGTCGTCCGCCAGACTCAAGTTTTCGAGGCATATCACCGGTCTTCAGTTACTGCTCTTGCGATCGCAACCGTCGCAACACGATTTGCGGTCCCCGTTTTTGGCCTGTAACGAGCTAAACCGGAAGTACCTGTTGTAACCAGGATTTAATGCCAAACATCAGGGGACTAACCTTTCGGCATTCCATATCGAAGACCCGGCTGGCAGACGACACTTCGAGGTCGAACCGCGCTGGAAAAAAATCTGTGTGAATCGGAGTCCTCTACTGAAGTGAAGGAACCCTGACTATCCAAGCCTGTCATGAGTCATTTTCAATTGTAGGAAAAACAGAAACTAAAGACATCGAGTTTCATTATCATGCCGTCGATGCGCCTTTTTCCCATCTGGGCTGGGGCTCGTCAGAATCTTCGATCGATGTTGGCGGGATTTTTCTGGTGTTTCTCATCCACTCTGCTGCTCTTTGTTCGGCTTCGAGCAGTTGCCTGTTTGCCCGGCATCAATAGCTACAGTTGTTTTCTGCGAACTCTTTCCTGAATCACAAAGTTCGCGACATCGAAGCGCGGATTGTTCACTTACGGACAACTCTGACGGCATCCCGGTATGGTAGAGGCCGTATAATCCCGTGCCTCGTGGCCGATTCACGCTGTCCCGTGGCGATCTTCGAGACACGGAGAGCGTACCCTGCGCGGGATGTTCGTAGTTAAACTGATCGAGAAATCTGACTTCAAATGCCGCGGTGGAATGATCATCAAATTGCGGTGGGATCGGGCGAAGACCGTTCGCCAAAATCCAGCCTTCGACGATCTGCCCGCGGCGCAAGGAAAGAGTGCTTTCAATTTTCTGATTGAGTACTTCGCAGCGACGATACTCTTGCCGACCCAAATTATAAATTGGCCCTACGGAGTTGAAAGACTCAGGCACGATCTGATCATCCCAAGATGTGGTGATATCCCACCCCACCAAAGTCAGGCCCGATCGTAGTGCGAGTAAACGTATCCAAACGGCATAATAGATTCCGCGAGTAGGACCTTCGAAGACGATGCTCTCTGAAGGCGGAGCCAATTCGATGTCGAGCGCACGCGATGCCTGTTCCCAGTCCTCGGGAATTTCAACGTCAATGCCTTCGGACTGCATTTGTTGCAGGCAGGGCAAATACTTTGCTTGTTGCGTCCGGCTTAACCGCGGGTCTCTAACAGACATGTTCTCCTCCTAAGGAAAATGGCAAAAACGGCAAAAACTACTCAATCGGTTCTTTCTCAGTCGTTTGGCTAGCTCGGCAATAGGCACATTCCTGGTACTACACAGCCAACAGTATTTTCGGCTTTCAGTACAAGGACGAAAAGTTCAGCGACGGAGCCACTCCGGCGATGTCGTGGGCCTTTCGCAAAGCATCGCAATTCATTGCAGTTAAATCCGAATCGTTTGCCCTAAACTTTTAGAACTGTGTGTCACCGCCTTTATGTATCAATGTGTTTGATTGGCAACCGACGTGCATGTTCTGTGTTGATAATTAGAACAAGGTCGTTGCCTTCCCCTCAGATTGCCAATTCCCGCTCAAGTTGCTGTTAGGTTCGAAAATCATGACTCAAAAGCGTAGCGTAAGCGCAGCGCGTAAACTTCATGGCCCAGTCGTTTTGCTCTCGCTGCTTTTCGTTTCTGCGGGATTAGCCTTCGCCGGTAATGTAGATATTGTCTTAGTCAACCCCGGCACTTGGGATAGTGGGCATGCCCTTGCAATGGGGAATGTCTACGTCGGTCCATACAATATAATGGTGAATGGTCGGCAGGAGATGGTCATCTGCGATGATGCGATGGACGAAGTCTATAGCGGAGAAACTTGGAGAGCTGTCACTTCAACAATCGCCGGGGGCTTGAGCCATGTCAAGTGGAATGGCGTTAATATAACTGTCCGCGTGGACGGTAACTCTTCAGCAGAAAGTCTGAATCGGCTCCAGGAGTACGAGGCGATCCAGTATCTCGCCAAATTGATTATGGCCAATCTCTCGCACCCGACCACCGTTGGGGAGATCCAATGGGCGATTTGGGATCTTACCGATCCCGGCCTCATCAATCAGACCAATGGAAACGAACCCTGGGGTAATGTGTCACCGTACCTCAGTAATATCGATGGCTATATCCAGGCGGGAATAAACAATGATGGAGGCTCCAGTTCACAAAGCGTAATTTACACTCCGACAGGACGGGAGCAGGAATACGTGCAAATAACGCCGGAACCGGCATCGCTAACCTTACTGGGGACTGGACTGCTGGCAGTCGTCGCGGGCTTACGTAAGAAAAAGGCAGCTCGGATAACCTCCCCCGTTTGATCTAAACGGATTCTCCGCAGACGCCAGAATCAAGGAATCAAGGGGCCCCCAAGCGGCCCTTTTTTTCGCGTCAAGCCGACGCTTTCCGTTGGCCCCGGGCCCCTTAGCCTCTCCCAGGCTTTCGAATCGATCCGGAAGCGATTGCCGCTCTCAGCGGGAGATTCACAATGCCAATTGAAATTCTGAGTATTTTGATAGGTATCTCCGAATCGGAGTTCGCGGAAGCAGGGCTGGCACTATCGCTGGATGGGCGCTTCTTTGCTTAGTCTGCTGTTCAATAGCATACCGCGTAACTCGTCCAACTTCGCAAGTGTCGCAGCTATTTGGGTTCGTTCAGGGCTTGGTGTAATTGATATGGACAACGGAGGAATGCCGTTTGCAGCGATCCACGATTCTAACCCCATGCGCAAATCGGACACATTGGAAAATTTGAAGCCGGCTTGGCCCGATTTATCCCACACCAAAGAGCAATCAATTTCAAAATCTCCGTTGCCAGAGAAGCGGGCTCGCCGTTGAGAGTTTGCAGCATCGAGCGGCATTGCGGTTTGCACACAAAATCCGGCCTCATTGATGTCGAGAAGGATTCCACCGTTTTCCTCGCCGAAACTTACGTAGGTGAGGGATTCGACCGACGTACGAGGCAGGCTCCGACGTTCCGTCGACACTGTAGTCGATGCGACCGCGATTTGACTGGGCAGTTCGGTCGTACGCAGAGGTTCGGCAATCTTCGAAAGCATTTCCGAACTAGAAACGGGTCGCTCCGTCCCTTGCTGAGGTTGCGGGTGACTTCGCGCTGCGTCCTCTTTCAATGGCGTCGCATTCGTTTTTCCATGTGGTGCGGCGCTTGCAGCGCCTAGTCCGACCAGGTGTGCAGGAGCAGCGAATGAGTGAGTCGCCATTGCTGGCGCGGCAGTTGCCAGTGCCGGGTTATTGCGAATCAGGTCACCCTTTTTCGATTGTTGGAATTCTGAAAGCGCTTCCCTTAGCAACTTGGACAGAAACTGCAGCGAGACGACCTTGTTTGTATCGAAGTTGCTCTCTGCTAGCGAATATACTTCGAGCACTCCGAGCACGTGATCGTTTATAACCAGGGGAATGGCACTCAATGACTTTACGCCGAGCTGGCGGATTGCGGGATCGACGCGAAGGTCAGTCAGAGCGCTGTGACTAACAAAGATACTTCGAGATTTAATACAAAAACCAAGGAAATGCGATTCGGGATCAATGGGCGCACCGATCGACGGAACCAGTTTTCCGGACCGCGCGACATAGATAAAATTGGAGTCGTTGCCCAATGCGATGGCAGCGCCGACCGCATTCGTTATCTGCCGTGCCGCTTCGCAGCAAACCTGCAACATCTTTACTAGACCGGGTCCCAGCTCTGGATGGCGAGTATAGTTCCCATAGGCCACCAAGACTGGCTCCGTCCAGGTTCCAAGTATCGTACGAATCTTTTCTAGATGGGCTGACTGTTCCGGACCCAGCGGCTTCGCCGAAGAGCCGATCTGGTGCGTCTGAGAAGTTACTTCGCAATTTTGCATATCGGCATCCGCGTCAGACTCGTGACTTCCACGTTTCGGGATCTTGAACGCACTCACCAGGCATTCCCCTTCCTGGCGCTCACGCGAAATCCAGGAAAACTATATCTTGCCGGCGCACTCTGTCAACCGGCGGCTTTAGTAAAGTCACTTTCGAGTTCATACTGTTTAATTTTATAGAGCAGCGCCTTGTAGCTTATGTCTAAAAGCCGAGCTGCTCGCTTACGGTTCCAATTGGTGCGGTTTAGAGCTTCAGAAATTGCGATGGCTTCGGCCTCACCCATCGCTAGTCGAGCAACCGATTTCAAATTCGGAATGGTGCGATCACTGTGTGAGTCGCCTGCGGGCGGAATGAAAACTAACTTATTTCTGCTGGCCAAAGGTGATGCTGGCCGCGCAGTCGGCGACAAGGCAAGCTCGGCAATGGCGGCATGTTCGTCGCGAAGTATCAGCAAGCGTTTTGCGAAGTTCTCCAATTCCCTAACATTGCCAGGCCAAGGATAACGATTGCAAGCTTCGATCAGAACCGAATTAAGCGGAAAAGGCTCGATATTCCACAATTTTGCTTGCTCGACGGTAAAATGCTCGAGCAATAAGCTGATTTCGTCCTTGCGCTCGCGGAGTGCAGGCATGCGCACCACAAACGTATTCAAGCGATAGTACAAATCCTCCCGCAATTTTCGACTTGCGAGCGCTTCCTGAATGTCGATATTGGTCGCCGCCAGCACGCGCACGTCAACACTAATGGTGCTCCTACCACCTAATCGCGAAAATTGGTGATCCTGCAAAACATGGAGTAGCTTGGCTTGCAGGTTAGGATGCATCTCCCCGATTTCGTCCAGAAGGATGGTACCCTTATTGGCCTGCTCGAATTTCCCGGGCTTGGAATGCGTCGCGCCAGTAAAGGCTCCTGGCTCGTAGCCGAACAATTCACTTTCCAACAGATCGGCTGGCATTGCCGCACAGTTGACTTTGAGAAACGGTCGCTTCGCACGCGTGGACAATTTGTGAATGAGCCGTGCGACCACTTCCTTTCCAGTTCCGCTCTCGCCCAATATCAAAACCGGTGACTCCACCTTTGCCGCAAATCCGCAGTAGGAACGGATTTTGCGCATCGCTGCGCTGGAAGTCACCAGGAAGCGGCCTTCCCCAACTTCTTCGATCTCTGACTGATTTATCCTAGTTGCTTTGATTGGCCCCAGACATCTGTTTACGACCACTTCAAAGTCATCCTTACAGAATGGTCTGAGCAGACAATCTTGTGCGCCCAATCGCATAGCCTCAAGAGCCTGGCGTGCATTTGCGGAGATCGCGATCATCTTGCTGCGCGGGTAAGTTAGTTTGAAATTCTGCAGCGCAAATCCATCGCACGAAGAAGAATCGAGATCGACGAAGACTAACTCGGGGTTGAGGCCTTCTTCGATTAGCTGCAAAGCTTCGTTACCGCACTCCACCGTTGAAACCTGGTACCCCTCCAACGTAAGACTGCTATACACGAGACTGAGCAGTTCGGGTTCGTTAGTTGCAACGAGAACCTGAGTGGGACTGATCATTATGACTTACCCTCACAGAGTAGTAAGTTGCCTAATTAGTGGTTTGATAGCTCGTTCGCGGACACCGTACCAACTCAACAAGATCGAAATTGGGAGTACGTGCGCCTCGCAATAGAGCTGGCTGAATATCCGTACTTTGGTAACTCGAATTTGGAAACTACAACTTTGGATAAACCTGGCGGTATTGACCTAAAACTTTGGGGGATTACGCTTTAAGCCTGTTTGCCTGTTGGAGCGAGTATCAATCCGCTGCACCCAATTCCAACGCGCCAAATTGTGGAAATACTTTACCACGGGAGGAGTGTCTTGTGAATGGCCAAGTGGTGGGGTGAGGGATGGCTCGGAGGTGTTAAGGGTTAACTCTTAGATGTCAATTAGAGGGAGATTGCTCCCAATCGATAATTTCACGAAAACCCGAGGGAGAGATGGGGGATGTCTCGCTCCCGCGGATCACATACTAATACAGTTAAGACGACAACTTCTTCCGCAGAAAACAGCCTACCGCAAGCAAGCCGGTGCCCAAAAGACTCAAGGATGCTGGCTCAGGAGTAGTAGTTTGCAGCGAAACCAAAGCCGACGTGATCAGGCCGCTGCAGCCTGTATGACTATTGCAGTTTCCCGACAGAGCAAGCGTAATGGCTTCGCTGAGCCCCTGGTTGTATGTGAACGTGCCAATCGCGGGATTTAGCACAATGGAACTAAGGTCTAGATTACCCGTGAACGTCCCTGTATGAGAGAACGTTGACAGCTGTTCGCTGGTGAAGCTGGCGCTCAGCAGAAGTGTCGGACTATTGATGCCAAGAGCCGGTATGGCGCCATAGATATCAATTGACCCACCGCTTCCAAAATTGTACGTGCCTCCACTAACCCCGGTTTCTCCGCCGCTTGTCAGGATAAGATACCCGTGAGACACGCCGCAAGTCGAGGCGCATGCCCCGGTCATGGTCAGTAGTTCATCGATCAGCGCCCCCGAGCCCCCCCCACCAGGTCCAACGGTGAGGTGGTGGCCAAGTCCAGCACTAAAACTCAACTTTCCCTGTCCCCTGGAATTGCCAGAAAATGTGATCGTGCCCGCCCAAGCGGGTCCGGTGAGCACAGTGCATGAAACCAGTACTGCGCCTAACAACAGTTTGAATCCACGCAATTTCATTACTTTCTCCTCCAAAGGAGTCAAGGAAATAGACCGTAGCGCAAACGCGCCTCGAACATGTATATGCACTTCGGATTCCATACTGCGTCGGAACAACAGGAAATAGGTGCGTTATCTATCTGTATCTAAAAGTATTAGAGGCTCCCACAACAAAGCCGCGCCTTCCTCTAGCCGTAAGGGGCACTTTTAAAGATTCCGTTCTTGCTTTTCTGCAATATTTTGCAACATCACAAAGGGGAGTGAGGATACTCGGATTCGTCGGGAACGCACCGCTACCGACCGACGTACCAACTAGTCGGAAATCGATCGTAGCTCGTGCTTTTGGTTGCCGGACCGCCGGCGGCTTTATCCGATCTGGGCTAGTGCTTTATGAATTTCACTTGCCTGGGAAGAGTTGGGAGAAATTTTCAAGGAGCGTTCCAGGTGGGCCCTTGCTTGAATAGGATTATTGTGTTTCCCGTAGACCATTCCCAAGTGGTAATGAAACAGCGCATCGTCGGGGGCTTTCTTGATAGCTTCCTCCAGGAGATCCGCAGCCAGGCCGTACACCCCTTTTTGATAGTAAGCCCATGCCAAAGTGTCCGCCGCGTCCGGCGAGTCAGGCATTTTCTGGCGTGCAACCTGGGCTAGGGAAAGGGCGACGTCAGTGTTTTCGCCGTGATCAAGCATTCCGTATGCAAGATTATTCGCAGCCAGTGGATAGTTAGGCTCGACTTGCAAAGCTTGTTGGTAAAGCTTTTCCGCCTGGGGCCAATTTTCGTGAGCTTCTTCAAGCGTAGCCGCAAGAAAGTAAACTATAACGCTCTTTGGGTTGTCCTGGATCGATTTATACGCGGTGGCGAGCGCCTTGTCTTTATCACCCTGATTCACCTCCACCCTGGCGAGTAAAGCAAGAGCGGCCACATTGTTCTTATTCAAGCTTACCGCTTTTTGCAATGACACCTGTGCGCCCGGCAAGTCGTTGCTCCCTGCCTGCAATCGTCCAAGAAGAGTGTAGTAGTTGTCATTGTTCGGCGCCTTCGATAGCTGTTGCTCTATTCTTTTTTGGGCCTCCGCATTTTGCTTCTGCTTAACCAAGATTGTGACCAATCCGTTCAGAGCGGCAAATTGGTTTGGGTCTCGATCCAGCGCTTGCTCGTAGTATTTCTGTGCATCCCGGAACTTGTCCTTACTGCCAAACCAATGCCCCATCGCCACATATCCGAGTGGATTTTGAGGGGCAACAGAAATCGCTTTATTAATATCCGTTTCCGCGGCGGTTTCTTGTTTCGCAGCAGATTCAGCGTCGGCGCGAAGAATGTATCCCCGCGGATCAAGGGGCAGACCAACAATTATCTGTTCGGCAGTCTGGCTGAGCAACTCGCGGTCGTTTTTCCTGACCGCGATCTGTGCCAACGCTAATTGCGCATCCATCATGCGTGGTTGCAACTTGACGGTTTCGCGCCACTCCTGCTCGGCGCGTCCCCAATCCCCGGTCTTAGTAAAAGCCAAACCTAGCTCATAGTGTCCGAGAGCATTTTCGGGCGAGTCTTTGAGCGCATCTTGTAAGGTGCTTATCGCCTCGATAAACTGTCCGTTCAAGCTCTGAATCCGACCGCGCAGCATCAGTGCACCCGTATCTTTTGGATTTTTCTTGAGAATTTCGTCATCGAGCTTGCGGGCTTCTTCAACATTAGCTTGGCGGAGCAGCAGGTCGATGTAGTCCAGCTTCACCTTGAGGTCTTTCGGGTATCGCGTCGAAAGCGTCCCGAATTCGGCCGTGGCTTTGTCCAGCTCGCCGATACTGACGTAATAGTCGCCAAGCACTCGGTACTCGTTCCCTTCGCCACTTAGGTCCTTCTTAGCTTGCACCATAACCTGCTCGGCATCAGCCTTACGACTCTGCGACAAGTAAAGACGAGCTAGAAGCTGCCGGCCGGTTAAATTTTTGAGGTCCAGCTGAGTTGCCTGCTTCAGCAGCTGCTCCGCCTCTGTCTTGCGCCCGGTATCCTGATAGACCAGCGCGAGCGATTCAATGGCTGGAACGAATTTCGGGTTTATTGTTAGGGCTTTTTTCAAAGTTGCTTCGGCTAGATCGAGCTGCTTCACGCTCTGCAGCGCCGCCAATTGTACGTAAAGCGGAAGCTGGCTGGGATCGAGATCGATAGCTTTCTGCATTTCCTTCATGGCGCCATCACGATTCCCCTGCCCAGCATCGAGACTAGCCTGCAGCGCATGGGCATCGACGTTGTCGGGATTTTTTTGCAGGACCTTATCAGTGATAGCCTGCGCGTCGGCATAGGAATGGCCCGCAACCAACAGGCCGCCCAAATCGATCTGGGCCTTCACATTATTGGGATCGACATTAAGCGTACGTTGCAGCTCGCGGTAAGCATCGGGCCAAAATTGCAGCTTGAGATAGCTTTCTGCGAGGCGGAAATGCGCGTCAGCGAAATTTGGATCCACTTGAATCGCGTTTGAGAATTGGATTACCGCCTCGCGATATTTCCCCTTCTCAAAATAACGGTTCCCACTCTCGAGGTACTTCTGCTTTTTGACATTTGGATCGCGGCTGCAGCCAACAGAAACTATTAGGAAGAGAAATGAAAAGAAACAAACAACTGAACGATTAGCACGCATTTGGTACCTCGCCAAGTGAAAAGTCACAACCGCCGGCGCCTAGTTCAGCCAAAACACCGGGAATAACCTTCTTGTTACGTGTGCCCAGATCCGAGCGAGATGTCTCAGAGGGGCACGTACTTACCTAATGAGGGAGCGATCTGCTGCGCAAATTGCACTGCTCGTTCTTCAGCAGATTCTCGATTTTCCTCAGACGCAATCGGTGTTACGATGCGGATTAAGGCTCCATCAGTCCGGTTCAAGTGAATAGCATCAGCCGCCAAGTAAAACCTTGCCCAATATTCGCTGGCCACCGCCCTCCCGTGAGCTTGATACCAATAAATTACTAGTTGGCGGTCCGCGCCTTTCTGAATGATGTATCGATTTACCGGGATGCTGGCTCCGCTTGGAACTGGCAGCATGATGCGCGATGACTCTGTCGGTGTCCAGCCGGAACCGGGGAGGCAGTTCTTCGGCGAATGTATAGTATCGCCAGTTTGCTGCGAAGGAAAATATCCGAGAAAAAAGCCAATATTCGGCTGGCCGGCCTGACTGTAAATCCGGGAAAGAAAATCCCCGGGTCCGAGAACACTCAACGTTTCATCATCAATTCTTTGGTCTTGGCCTGCCCAAAGACCCACGTGGACCGGGAAGGTCTTCACCGGTTCGCTCTTGGGCAAAATCTCGGTCTTGTGTCGGGCTTGCAGGAATACCCCGGTTCCCACCAACAGTACCGCGATCAGGAGAAATTGAAAAGTTGACTTCATGTTGTCTTGGGGGCGGATCGATCAATTCTTCGTATAAGTGAATGCAAGCCGAACAACATCGCCAATGAAACCACAAAAATCAGCCAGCCAGAGAACTCGTGAAAGAATCCTTGCCCTTTATCCGGATCCCAGTACTGCACGGTAAGCCCAGTGCCCACAAGCCTCAAGGCATTGGCCGCGATGGCTACGGGTATTGACATCAGCGCCAAAATCGCCCTCCGCCAGAATTTTGAGTCCGCCAGATACCCGTAAATGATTGCCATGGTGCCAAGAGACATGAGGGATCGAATACCGCTGCACGCCTCAGCAACTTCTAATCGCATCCTGGGCAAAACGATGATATTTCCTTCGCGCAGTACGGGGACAGAAAGCGCGCGAAGAATATCTGTCGCCAGCTTCGACGCAAAGAATTGCAGAGGCAGAGTAATCTGATTGAAAACAATGCTGGGGATTGGAACCATGAAAAATAAAAATAGCCAAGGAAACAGGACAGCACGGAAAAGTTGCCATCCACCAAAGTAGATAATCAGACCGGCCAGGAGCAAAATAAGAGAGGACCGCGAAAGAAAAAGCTCGGCACCGAGCACTCCGACGATAAGAGTACTAAGCGCAAACATGACGACCGGCAGTCCAACCCAGGATTGACGCAAAGGAACTCGAGCCAGATTCTTGCGATTGCGCCAAACCACAAAAGCAGAAAACAATGGAACGAAAAACCCATGCGAAAAATTCGGGTCAGTCCACCACTGCTGCAGTAGTTTCCATAAGATGCCCCAGTAGAGGGTTCCGATCAGACCGACTAGAACCACCGTCTGCCACGCTTGTATCTTTCTCGTAGCGCTCTCAGTCGTCGTAAACTGCTGCACGACCGCGATGTTTTCAACTGTAGAATTCACTTCTCAGAGTATCCTCGTTCCGAATTGGAACTCAGTGCAATTGGACTACCATGCCCAAGCCATAGAAAACTGACCTTGTTCGCCGCAGCAATCGCCTGGAAACCTTTGTTAATCCCCTAAAAGAGAAAAACTTTTCCACTTAGTGCCTCTTGTTCTAGGAGAAGTCTGCGCCCGCGCACCCGGTTGAGGTCATGTTATCGGGCTGTACGCAGGAAGTAATTAGGATTGCGCTCGCTGCTTGCATTGAGGAAAAAAGAGAATAACTTTTCTCCTATTACGGACTATGGATTACCATTACACGCCACCGTCCCACTGTGAAAAGTCCTTCTAAGTACTTAGAAATATGACATCTCTTCCTTGTTATGGTCCAAACTGCAGTCCCTTGCTGCCGCGATGGCAAGCCCCGTGCAAATGAGCAAGTGCTCTCGTGCTTCTCCCCAACAAATCTATGCACCTTACAGCACACGCCCGAGAAGTATCGATTCAAGATCTTTCCGAAACCGAGGTTCGCTTTGTCAGTGGCGTAAGTCCGTCGACAGAAGTTTTTGGTCGCGCACTCCACGGCTTGGCACAAAGTAACGCGCCAGTGCTCATCATTGGTGAAAGTGGCAGTGGAAAGCGCACTCTCGCGTCCGAGATTCATCGGATATCAGGGGGAACGATAGAAAATATCGTGCCGATTAATTGCGCGGAGCCGGAGTTGGAGTGGCTCAGCAGTGACTTGCAACATGCCGGTACCATAGTTTTTCAGGAGATTTCTCAACTGTCAGGCACTCACCAATTGCAGATGCTGCAAAGATTTTTCGGCGCGAATGGTGGGAATGGTGCTTCAAGACCGCGGCTGATCGCATTCAGCCGGCATAGTCTGAATGAAGACGTACGTAGTGGCAAGTTCCGCGAGGATCTCTACTGCCGGATCAGTGTTTTTTGCTTGTGCCTGCCCCCTCTGCGTCAGCGCAAGGAGGACATTCCAATCCTAGCGCAGCATTTTGCGGCTAAGTTTTCGGCTTTGCTAGGACGGCCTGCCGAAATGAGCCAACGAGTGCTCCAGCTTTTTTCGGAGTACTCGTGGCCGGGAAATATTCGTGAATTGGAATACGTGGTACGGACAATTGTGGCGATCGGCGATGAAAATATCGCCCTCGCGGCGATTCGTGCCTCCGGGTTCAAGGGTATCGGGGATCACGCCAAGGTAGAATCACTCTCCCTAAAACAGGCGTCCCGCGAAGCTTCCCGCAGGGCCGAACGTGAGTTGATCCTGAACGCCTTATCCCGTACGCACTGGAACCGGAAGCGGGCCGCTCGCGACCTTCAAATCAGTTACAAAGCGCTGCTTTACAAGTTGAAACAAATCGGTATTGATAACAATCCATCGTTCGGAGTGCAAGGATGATTCGCTGCTATCGAGCTCTTCTTTGGGTTGTGCTTCTCGGAGTCTCCCTACCCGTCATTGCACAATCCGAACAGGACTCACAGGGTGAACAGGCTCGAACAGAAGCCAAAAAGGGGACGCCAGTACCGCCTCCGATTACGGATCCGACGTACATCATCGGCCCTCAGGACATGTTGAATGTCAGCGTTTGGAAAGAAGCAGAGATCTCCGGTAACGTGCAAGTCCGCCCAGATGGCAAAGTTTCGATCCCGCTTCTCAATGACGTTCAGGCCGCAGGCTTAACGGCAATGCAGTTAGCCTCTCAACTCACCATTGGGCTGAAGAAGTATGTGGCTGATCCACACGTGACGGTAATCGTAACTGCTATTAATAGTCGGCGCGTATATGTCTTGGGTGAGGTGATCCACGCTGGGGGCTTTGCCCTGCTTCCTGATATGACAGTGCTCCAGGCAATTTCCGACGCTGGAGGTCTTAATCAATATGCGCACGGGAAAAAAATCTACGTGCTGCGCAACGAAGGCGGACAGCAGGTCAAATATCCATTTAATTACAACAAAGTATTGAAGGGACAGAATGCGGAACAGAACTTCCCGCTCAAGTCCGGAGACACGATTGTTGTGCCGTAATTTCAGTTATGAAAAACAGATTCCAAATTCTCCTGTTTGTCGGTTTTCTCGGAGGCCTATTGTCACTGCCAGCGTGGGGACAACAGGATTCCGCGCAACCGGGGCAAGACAGCACTCAATTGAGTAATAGCTCGCAGGCTATCCAGGGGACTAACCAAGCGGAGAAGTTTGATCCAGACGAGCGTCCGCTGTCGGGTGACGAGGATGTGTCATTAGGTATACCCGAGGGGGCGAAGAATGTGCTTACCTCCTCGATCAGAGTTGATGAACGGCTTGATTCGAATCCGCAGATTGCTGGAACGGGACAGAGATGGCAAGAAGACGAAGACATATTCGGTGCGCTGTCGCTGAATCGTAGCTGGAAAAGGAACATGTTCATTGCGGATTATGACGGAGGAGGGATCTTTTACGCCGGGGGCGACAACCGGAGCACGCACTTTGTTAGTCTGTCGCAGTTGCTCACGTGGCGACGTTGGTCTTTAACTCTTTCCGATCAGATGTTTTATGCGCCAGAGACGCCTTTCGGGATGCCAGGGCCGCAACTGAGCTCCATTAATCTTCTCGGTACGAATGTTGCTTTGCTGCCGAATCAAAGCATACTCACAACCCAGACTACGCGAATCAGTAACACTAATACTGTCCAAGTCGATTACGCATTGAACCGCCGCAGTTCAATCACTGCAACTGGCTCTTACGGTCTTCTTCATTACACTGCCCCCAATGCTTCTGACACCCATCAATACGGTGGAACGCTGGGATACAACTATGCACTCACGCCGTATGACAAGGTAGCCGTGAGCTACGGCTACGAGCAGCTCCACTTCAATGTGAGCAATATCGATATCCAAACGACGAACCTGAGCTATGCGCACCAGGTTCTCGGTCGCTGGAGCGCGGAAATTGCTGGCGGTGCCCAACTGGCAAAGATTTTCAGTGGCTTCCCACCTTCGCGAAATAACGTGTATCCAGATGGTCATGCCAGTTTGACGTACGAGCGGAGGCGTAACCAGTTGACGCTCTCCGCGTCCAAGTCGTTGCTGTCAGGAATGGGTTTGTTCATAGCGACCAATACCACAATTGCGCAGCTTGGTGTCTCGCGGGCTCTAACCCGTAAGTTGCATGGCTCAATTGGCGGAGGTTATGCGGAGAATTCCGCCCTAGGTGCGAGCCAAAAGAGTCGTTCTGGGTTCGCGACTTTGAGTTTGGAGCGAACTATCGGACGCCACGCGGCACTGGATTTTAACTATCACTTTCAACGACAAGTGTTAAGCACCGTTTGTAGCGGCCCGGTGTGTGCTGGGGACGTGTTGCGTCATGCAATTACTGGGGGCTTCATCTGGAACTTCAGCCCGGTGTTTTTTCACTAAGGGAGAACTGATTTTTATGTTTGGAGATCGTGACCTCAACTTTGACCAGTACCTGGCCATATTGAAACGGCGGGTATGGTGGATCGCCCTGTCTACTGTCCTGGTCCCGGTGCTGGTGTATCTCGGTTCCTTGCTGATAGCTGATCAATACACGTCCCAGACACTGGTTCTTGTGGAGCAGCAAAAAGTTCCTGACAACTTCGTGAAGCCGGTTGTTACTGAGCTGCTGAACGAGCGCTTGGCCACAATGCAGGAGCAGATTCTCAGCCGTACCCGGCTGCAGCCTCTTATTGAGAGATTCCAGCTGTTCCCTTCCGACATGGGTAAAGTACCGATGGAAGACCTCGTAGATCGAATGCGGAAGCTGATTGCTGTAACGGCGGTTCGCGCGGATTTTGGAACCCGTACTGGTGGCTTGCCGGGATTTTACATCAGTTTCACGGCGCGCGACCCACACATAGCTCAGCAAGTCTGTTCTGAGATTACATCCATGTTCATGCAAGAGAATCTTCTAGCTCGCGAACAGAGCGCGCAAGGCACAACTGATTTTCTGTCGAGCCAACTGGATGACGCGAAGAGAAAGCTGGATGATCAAGATGCGAAGCTGGCCGCTTTCAAACAAAGGTACATAGGTCAGCTACCTGACCAAGAGCAGACAAATTTGAGTGTGTTGGGCGCGTTGAACACTCAACTCGATGGCATCAACCAGGCCCTTGCCCGCGCCCAGCAAGATAAAGCTTTTGCTGAATCTCTGCTCTCAGATCGATTGGCGGCTGGAACAACCGCCCCTTCCGGGGAAGATCCACAGGAGCTGAAAAAAAAGCTTGCAGATCTCGAATCCCAACTTTCACTTCTGGAGGCGCGTTATACCCCCGATTATCCGGATGTGACCAAGACGAAGAACGAGATTGCGGAGCTCAAGAAAAAGCTTGATACGAAACCTACAGCGGAATCCACAAAAGATACGGACAAGTCGGCGCAGCTGGAACCGCCGGAGATCCGCCAGCTTCGTTTGCAAATTCATCAACTGGACGAACTGAAGCTTGAGAAAGCAAAGGAACAAGAAAGGCTTCAGAAGCAGATTGGTGCTTACCAGTCACGCGTTCAGATGAGTCCCGTGGTTGAGGAACAGTATAAGGCGTTAACCCGAGACCATCAGACCGCTTTGAATTTTTACGATGAGTTGCTTGCGAAAAAGACACAGTCGGCGATGGCCACAGACTTGGAAAAGAAACAACAGGGCGAACAGTTCAAAGTCATGGATGCACCCAACCTTCCGGAAAAGCCGACTTGGCCTGAACGTTGGAAATTCTCTTTGGCAGGCTTGGCCGGAGGACTTGCGGTAGGTTTCGGCTTGGCATTTTTCTTTGAGATGCGCGACAAGACACTCCGCACCGATGAAGATGTCCTGTTTTATTTAAAGCTTCCAGTTCTGACGGAGATACCGACCGTGTCCATGGCTCGAAATGGCAAAGGCGCCAAAAAGAAGATTCTAAAAGAAAAATCCCAACCAGCAAGCGAAGACAAAGTTCAGGTCTGAGAAAAATTATGTACAAAACTTTTTTCGGTTTACGCGTCGCGCCATTCAACGTCAATCCGGACCCGCGCTTCCTCTACATGACACAGGGAGTGAGGGAGGCGTTGGCATCGTTAAGCTATGGCGTTTACAACCGGAAAGGGATCGTGCTACTTACCGGTGAAGTCGGTACGGGCAAGACAACCGTCATCAATAAACTGCTGGAGTGGTTGCACCGCGTGCACTTCTCGACCGCTTTCATTTTCAACCCGCGTCTTTCCGTCACAGATTTCTTTGATGTGATGATGGCTGATTTCGGGATCGCTTGCGAGTCGCGCGAAAAGGGTCAGCGCTTGCTTCGGCTCAATGAATGGCTGTTGGGACGCCATCGTGCCGGGCAATCCGCGGTTCTGATTGTGGATGAGGCCCAAGGGCTGTCGACCGAGCTGTTGGAAGAATTGCGGTTGCTAACCAATGTCGAGACATTTACCCAGAAATTACTACAGGTGGTTCTTTGCGGCCAACCAGAATTAGATGAAAAGCTCAAGGATCCGCAACTGCGGCAGCTTCGGCAGCGGATCATGGTTCGCTGCAACATGCGCTCTCTGAGCATCCAGGAAACGCAAGCGTACATCAACGAACGTTTGCGGCGTGCGGGGGCGAATGGCTCGCCAATCTTTACGGATGAAGCGATCGAAGCCATCGCGCGATATTCGTGCGGGATTCCCCGAGTGGTCAATCTTCTTTGCGAGCACGCTTTAATCGGTGCATTTGCCGATCAGCAAAAACCGATACTCGCCTCCACGGTCAATGCCGCGGCCAAAGAGTTTGAGTTGGATGCAATCCCAGGGTTGCCAACAACCACTACTCGGATAGGCGAAGAGCGGGTCGTGGGAGAGCGGTTACGTGCCGTGGCGACCGTGGGCAGAAGGGTGACAGGCGCTGACAATACTCTAGAACTCCAGACCCAAAGGAAAGTATGAGCAGAATACACGACGCACTACGTACAGCAGAACGATTAGAATCACTCGACCGAGATCTCGGGACGGACATCCTAGCTGATTCCGGGCATAATCAAGTATTCCCAGACATTACTAAGTCGAGCAATGGCGGCGTGATGGTAAGCGAAGCGCAGGCTGATCACGGGGTGTACTCAGCAATCGCTACCGAAAGCGTGCCAGAAATGCCTCACGCGCCAACCACCGGTCTGGACGAAGCTGAGACGGCACCGCCATTCCCGGGATTCCTGGACGGAAAGTTTCGTCAAGCGTCCTGGACGGCTCCTGACCCCAACGCGCTACTTTTTGTACAACCGGAAAATATCCATCAGCTCGAACGCGAACAATTCCGAACCCTTCGCTCACGACTGTATCAGTTGCGGACGAACAGACCAGTCAAGACGGTATTGGTTTCCAGCGCACTGTCTGCTGAAGGCAAGACCTTTGTGGCCGCGAATCTAGCGATGGCAATGGTATTGCAGCATGGACGCCGTGCGCTGCTAATTGATGCCGATCTCCGCAAGTCTGCGTTGCACCAACTTCTCGGTGCTCCAGCAACCCCTGGTCTGACGGAATACCTCGCTGGGGAAGCCGACGAAATGGCGGTTATCCAGAAGGCTCCGATTTCCAATCTGTGCTTTATTCCGGCAGGCAGGCCGGTCTCCAATACAGGTGAATTAATCGGGAATGGCCGGTTAGCGAAACTGATCGAAAGAGTTGCGCCGATGTTCGACTGGATCATCATCGATTCGCCTCCCGCGGTGCCCATCTCGGACGCAAGCTTAATTGCCGAAGCAAGCGATGGGGTTGTCCTCGTAGTTAAAGCCAGTTCAACCCCATTCGATATCGCCAAGAAAGCATGTATTGAATTTCGCCGCAAACCCATACTTGGTGTGGTCTTGAATCACGCCAGGTCAGTGATGTATGGCGCCTATTACGACCAACACTACGGCAAACAGAAAGCAGCGACTGAGAACAAAGGGTGATTAGGTATGGTCCGGCTCTTCCATGTTTATTATCCCGTACGCACACTCGTTCTGCTGGTGGGAGAGGCCGCGATTGTTTGTCTTTCTTTTCTGCTGGCGGCGCTGATTCGCTTTGGCCCGGATTCGTATTTAGTCCTGAATTACGAAGAGGGCCTTTACAAAATTGTCGCGATCACAATTCTGGTTCTCATGTGTTCGTATTATTTCGATCTTTACGCTCCTCAGCGGCTAACGTCACGGAGCGAAACATGGTTTCGCGTCTTTATGGTGCTTGGGACGTCCTCATTCGCGCTGGCAGCAATCGGGTACTACTTCCCCGGATTTATGCTGGGAAGGCATGTGGATCTATTCGGACTGATCATCCTGACTGGAACTCTGCTGTTATGGCGTGGTGCTTACGCGTGGTTGCTGCAACAGCCGTATCTTTGCGAACGCGTCTATGTTCTCGGCTCCAGCGAGCGGGCTCGTCGCGTGGTCGAGGCCATCCGTACACGCAAAGATCTGGGAATGGAGGTCGTTGGCTGGGCCGGTGCGTTCGGAGACGTTGGATCCGATCGTGACGGTCTCTCTAGTGTGGTTCGAGGACTTATAGGAAGGAACCACGTTGACCGGGTCATCGTCGCGGTTGCGGACAGACGGAATACACTGCCGGTTCGTGAATTACTCGAGCTTCGGCTTAATGCGGTAAAGGTGGAGGACGCTAGCTCGCTTCTCGAACAAATTTCGGGAAAAATTTCGGTGGAGAACCTTCACCCCAGCTCTCTCATCTATTCCGAAGGTTTTCGCCTGGGAACGGGTTTTCTCCTGGTGCGCCGCGTGGTGTCGTTCATCATCTCCGCAGTCGCTTTGGTGATTTGCTGTCCGATTGTTCCGCTCATCGCGCTTGCCGTGAAACTAAGCTCTCCGGGTCCTGTACTGTTCCGTCAACAAAGAGTCGGACGCCGCGGCGAGGGATTCACGCTGTACAAATTTCGCACCATGGGGCAGGACGCAGAAGTCAACTCTGGTGCAGTATGGGCCGAGAAGGATGATCCCAGGATCACCAAAGTAGGAAAGTTTCTTCGAACAACCCGTCTCGACGAAATTCCACAGCTTTGGAACGTCCTTTTGGGCGATATGGGATTTGTCGGACCGCGTCCCGAACGACCAGAATTCGTACAGTGGTTAGCGGAAAAAATTCCTTACTACAACCTCCGGCACATCATTCGCCCCGGAATTACCGGCTGGGCGCAGGTTCGTTACCGGTACGGAGCCTCCATCGAAGAGGCTAAAGAGAAACTTCAGTACGACCTCTACTACATCAAGCATTTGTCGCTCGCGCTGGACTTGTTGATCATGTTTGAAACGATCAAAACGATTATTCTTCGTCGCGGTGCGCAATGAGTTGGGCAGTCTATCTGTTCTGGACTTCGACCGTGTTAGTGGCGTATGCCTATGTCGGCTATCCCGTGTTGTTGTGGCTGCGACGATGCTGGTGTAATGAGCGAGTTCACAAAAGGGACATTACCCCTTTCGTTTCCGTTGTAATTGCGGCTCATAATGAGGCGGCAACGTTGCCGCGTAAACTGAGAAATCTGAGCGAGCTACGTTATCCTCGACCGCTGCTAGAAATCATTGTGGTCTCTGATGGTTCAAGTGATGAAACGGAAGAGCTTTTGAAAGCGGCCGCCGGTCCTTCCTTGCGACCTGTTTTGCTACCTGATCACGCAGGAAAGGCGGTGGCATTGAACGAGGGCATGGTAGCTGCCAATGGAGAGATCGTGGTCTTCATGGACGTACGCCAGGACATTGAAGCCGATGCTATTGCGATGCTCGTCAGGAATTTCGCGGACTCCGCGGTGGGTTGCGTCAGCGGAGAGTTAATGCTGAAAGGCTCGAAGGAGGGAGGCGGTCAGGAAGGGTTGGGTCTTTACTGGAGCGTTGAGAAAGCTATTAGGAAAATGGAATCGGAAACAGGATCGGTCGTGGGTGCAACTGGCGCCTTGTATGCGGCGCGGAGAGAGCTGCTGCATCACATTCCCCAAGGCATGCTTTTGGACGATGTTTACCTGCCATTGTGCATCGCAGCGAAAAAAAAGCGGGTTGTCTTCGAACCGGATGCCCGCGCCTGGGACGAGATGCCTCATGACCTGGTAAAGGAATTCCGCCGCAAGGTGCGTACGCTTACCGGTAACTACCAACTGGTGGAACTTGCTCCATGGCTGATGTCTGGCGCCAATCCACTGCGATTCCAATTCATCAGCCATAAGCTGCTGCGGCTGTTGGTTCCGTTTGCGCTGGCCGCGCTGTTAGTAAGTTCCATTTTCCTAAAAGGTCCTTTGTACCGCACAGCTCTAGTCCTGCAGAGCTGCTTTTATGCGTCCGCTGCCATGGCTGGCTTCCATGCCCCGCCTGGGTTCATCAGCCGATGGGGTAAGACCGCTTTGGCATTCTTGCTGCTAAATCTCGCGGCGGTACTCGCGTTTGTCAATTTCATCTCCGGAAAGAGGACAGTGTGGGTTCGGCCGTAGCAACGGAGACAAGTCGGCAATCTGATGAGGCAACCCCAGCCCCGAGCCTTCCGAGAGATCGTGCGCGCACGCTGGTGCTCACCTACCACGCTGTGCATGCCACCTTGGACGCCTGGAAAAAGCAAGAGGCCGCCGACAGGTGGTATGCCGTAACCGCCGACCAGTTCCATAAACAGATGGAACATGTCTCACGCGCGGGATACGCCACAAGCCTGCTCGGCGAGTTTCTTGGCCAAAAGACGCCCCGGAAATCCGTCGTCCTGACGTTTGACGACGGACACGAATCGAATTATCTGGTCGTGCTGCCTATCCTGCAGCGGTTTGGCCTGCGGGCTGAGTTTTTTGTAACTGTTTCGCATATCGGCCAGCCTGGCTTCATGACGTGGCAGCAACTCCGCCGCTTACAGGAAGCAGGCATGTCGGTGCAGTCCCACGGATTGCATCATCGGCCTTTGACGGATCTTCCTGCAGGGATGCTAGCGAATGAATTGCGCACGGCCAAACACTCCCTGGAGCACAATCTGGGTACAACTGTGAAGTATCTGGCCATACCTGGTGGATTCGCCAATCAGCGCGTCTATCGCGAGGCCCTGAACGCGGGATATGAGGCGGTCTGCAATTCCGAACCGGGCCTTGCCCGCTCCGGAAAAATCATTGCGCGGGTCGCTGTCATGCATTCCACGTCGCAAGCGGCATTTGAAGGTTTGGTGGGGCGGAAGTTCTCCCTGCTCGCGCAGGTCATCACTAAGCGGAAGCTCGCGAAGGTAGCGAAGCTGTTCCTGGGGGTGCAACGCTATGAGTCTTTGAAGCGGTTGCGACTCTCCGGGACCACGAGTGGCGGCGATGTTTAACGGGCGGGTGTTGCTCGTTTCTTACTGGTTTCCTCCCGCCGGGGGGATCGCCGTTCAGCGGGCTCTCAGCCTGGCGAAGTATTTGCCACAGAATGGGTGTGAGCTCCACGTGCTTGCGCCGACAAACCCGCCGTCGCCAGTTCCCGATCCATCTCTGCTCGCTGAAGTTCCAGCTAGTGTCCGAGTGCACCGAGCCTGGACTCCCTCTCCGCCCGCACAGCTGAGGAAACGAATTTGGGGTCTGATCTCTAATGGGTCGAAGGATGGTAAGAGCACGAAAAGTAAGTTGGCTGGGGGAGGGCATGCGCCTGACTTCATACGACGCCTCCTTAGCCCCGATCCGGAAGTCGTTTGGGTTCCATTCGCCACTCGACGTGCAAACCAGGTTGTAAGAAAGTATGGAATTGAAACAGTTCTGGTCACTGCCCCTCCGTTCTCTGCGTTTCTAGTTGGCAACGCACTCAAACGAAAGTTCCCGCATTTGCGGCTGATCAGCGACTTTCGCGACGAGTGGTTGAGATTTTTTTTATCAACCTTCGACTTCCAGAAAAGTCAATATATTCGTCGCCACGCTGAAGCGATCGAGCGATCAACAATAGAATTGTCAGACAAGGTAGTTTCCATAACATCGCCAATCGTAAGCGAGCTTAGGGAGCGTTACCCAGATCAACCTCAGGCCAAGTTTGTTTGTATTCCGAATGGATACGACCCGGGGTCATTCGTTAGCTTCTGTCCCCGACCTCACGCAACCTCTAAGATTGTCGTGACCTATGTTGGCACTGTATACAGCACTACGTCACCGCGTCCCTATTTTGAAGCGCTTGATACTCTGCCCGAGTCGGTACGTATGCGGATTGAAACTCGCTTCGTGGGACGCATTGCCGAGGACCAGCGTAGCTTTTTGGAATCGCGACCGGACGTAAAACTTCTGGGTTATGTAACTCAGAAGGAAGCCCTAAGTCATATGGAAGAAACAGATTATCTGCTGCTCGTAATGAATGATCCGAGCTTCGCCACGGGCAAGATCTACGAGTATCTTGCGACCGGGAAGCCGATCCTGGCCTTCTCGCCAACTGGTGGAGAAGTTGAGCGGACTTTAAAAGAAACAAGCGGAGGCTGGTGCCTCGACAAAAACGATGGTGAGGCCATTCGAGCAGTTTTGAGAAAAGTTGCGAGCAATGACTTGGCGGCTCAGTTCCGGCCCAACCAGAACGCCATTCGCTGTTACGAGCGGCCCGGATTAGCGGAGAAGTTTGCCCAGCTCATCCTCAATGACGGCTGGCCAGCTTTTGCGAGATCGGTGCAGGCATCCGTCACTCCCGTTCTCTAAATTTTTGCCGCTGTAAACTCTTGGCGCACGGCTTCCATCTGCTGGAGGACTTCTGCGGCGACTTGCGACCAAGAGCGCAGCTGACCTCGTCGTGCAATGATTTCACGTTCCCAAGGCTTGCAGAGTGCCGCTGCTAGCGCGGCCTGTAGGGATCGCTGGCTGTCCGGAGGCACGACAAATCCACATTGCTCGGAAGCAATCATCTGGGAAACACCTCCCACATCGGTAGCCACTACCGGCGTTCCGCAGGCGAGTGCTTCATGAATGACGTTGGGCCAACCCTCGCTGGAACTCGCCAGACAAAACACGTCAGCGGCCGAGAGCAGTCTTGCTAGAGCCTGCCGATCAATGTGTCCCAACATTTGCACGCGATTTTCCAGGCCGAGCCGCTTGATCTCTTGGCCCAGAGCGAAATCGTAATCCTGTCCGCGGCCTTTCCCGCCCGCAATACGGAACTGAACATCCATGCCGTCATCGACTAGACCGCGAACCGCGCGGATTATGCGGTGGTGGCCCTTGAGCTCGATTAAATGGCCCGCAGAGACGATCAGATGTGCCTTTCCCGAAATCCCATACTCTATGCGGCAGCTCTCACGGTCGCCGGGATGGAATATTTCCTTCTCGATCCCGTTAGGAATTGTTACGGATTGGGACGGTTCAACTCCGAGTTCAAGCGCGAGCGTGCGCAGGTTCTCCGAGACCGCGATGACACGCCCAGCCCGCCGCAGCGCCCAGCCCATCAATCGCCGACGAAGCCGGTGGCGGACATGCATCTGCTCGTTGCCCCGCATGGTGATGGTGAACGGACACCGAAATACCAGTGCCAACAAGGCGGCGGCCACACCCTCGGGGTGAGTGAAGTGGGCGTCGATGATATCGAACCGGAAGTTTCGCCGGAGCCGAGCCAGCGGCCAGATAGTCGACAGAAACAGGAATATCGCATTTAACGCCCCCCCAACTGGCGGGTAGAACCAACGTAGATACATCACTTCCAGTAGCCCGCCGGAGTCGTGCTTCGAAGCTATCCGTCGAAATTCCACATGCCGTCGACCATAGTTGATGATTGGTATGGGAGCGAGCACCTTTATCTCGGCGCCAGCGGTCATGTGCCTCAGGCGCGTTTCGATAAAAACGCCGGTGTCGGGCTCGAATGGGCTGGGATAGACGGTCGTGAGAGTGAGGATCCTGGGCTTTAGCATCGCGGGCCGGAGCCACCGGAATCGTTGCATCCGCTGTAAAAGCAGATTAGAATTTACAACATAGCACGCCTCCCCCCCAACCAACGTTTCGCATAAGGGTAACTGCGAGGATCGCCCATGCATTTATATGGTGGTGTATAACGTTGGTCCTATAACAAGCAATTGCTGCCGTAAGGCGACTTTGCTGGCAATTTCTTCGCACGACCTGGACCGGCCGGGGATACGTACTTTAGCTAATTAGCAGCGACATTGCTTCAGCGACGTCGAATATGTGCGGCATCTGCGGAATTGTCGATCAGGATGGAAGCGCGCCAATAGATCGGGTGCTGCTGAGCCGACTTAATGCCTGCTTGTTCCATCGTGGACCGGACGAAGGTGGCGAGTGGATCGATGGCCAGGCTGGCCTGGCTATGCGCCGCCTCGCCATTATTGATCTAGTGGGCGGACAGCAGCCTATGTTCAACGAGGACGGTAGCATTGCCATCGTCTTTAACGGCGAAATCTACAACTTCCTTGAACTTCGTGAGCTGCTAGAGAAGGCGGGACATCACTTCGCTTCCCACTCCGACACGGAAGCCATTGTTCACCTTTACGAACAATACGGACCCGAAGGCTTGCAGCGGTTGAACGGCATGTTCGCCCTGGCAATCTGGGACCGGCCGCGCCGACAACTCATGCTGGCGCGGGACAGAACCGGCAAGAAGCCGCTGTACTATTGCAGCCTTGGTTCGCGTCTGGTTTTCGGCTCCGAACTTTCTGGTCTGCTGGAACATCCGGATATATGCCGCGAGGTGGACGCGGTTGCTCTCGATAATTATTTTTGTCTTGGATACGTGCCCGCGCCACGCACTATCTTCCGAAATGTGAAACAGCTGGAGCCGGGTCATTACCTCTTGTGGAAAGGCGGCTCGGTTGAAACCGCCCGCTACTGGAGGCTTCGGCCACGACCTCCGGCAGGTTGTTCCGAGCAAGACGCTGCAGAAGAACTGCTGGAACTTCTTAAAGATGCGGTTCGCATCCGCCTGCACAGCGATGTGCCGTTTGGAGCGCTGCTTAGCGGCGGTGTCGACTCCGGACTCGTTGTCGGCCTGATGAGCCAGTTGATGAACCGGCCAGTACAGACCTTTACCGTGGGATTTCCGGACGAGGAATTGGACGAGTCCCGGTATGCCGCGGAAGTGGCGCGGCACTTTCATACCGAACATCACGAGATGGTGGCTCGCCCGCATTCGGCGGTTGACCTGATCAATAAACTCATCACGCACTTTGGCGAGCCGTTCGCGGATGCCTCAGCGATCCCAACTTATCTAGTCTCCGAGATGGCGCGTGAACACGTCACCATGGCCTTGAGTGGCGACGGCGGCGACGAGGTCTTCGGAGGATATCTGTCCTACCGTTACCACGCCACGGTTGCCGCCTACCGCATAGTCCCGGTGCCGTTTCGAACGGTAATGAGGGCGGCGGCCACGAAAGCGAATGGCTCCGGCGGAAATCTGAGCCGGCGTGTGCGACGTTTTGTCGAGGAGGCAGAACTGCCAGTCGAGCAGGCTTGGCTCCATTCGCGCAGCCTGTTTACTGATACGGAGCTCGAGCAGCTCTACACGCCGGCGTTTGCCGCTGGGGTATCGCTCCCGCAGCGTGGCTTTCAGATCAAGGAATCCTTCGCGCACTTTCGAGGAATCGACCACGATACAGCGGTTCTCAACCTTGTCGACTATGAGACATATCTTCCCGGCGACATCTTGGTGAAGGTTGATCGGATGTCGATGGCGAACTCCCTCGAACTTCGCGCACCCCTGCTCGACTATCGCTTGGCCGAGTTTGCTGCCGGTCTTCCTCGGGAGTGGAAGTGGAGCCCCAGGGACGGCAAGCGAATCCTGAAGCGGGCAGCGAAATCGGTGCTGCCGAGTTCCATGCTGACCAGGCGCAAACAGGGCTTTGTACTGCCTATAGCGTCCTGGCTTCGCAATGAATTACAACCATTTGTGCGCGAGGTAATTGCTTCCAGCAAGGCGGGCCAAGTGATCCGCCTCGATTACTGCCTGCAGTTACTGGAGCGGCATAAACGCAGAGAATCGGTCGGTCTGGAGCGCAAGCTGTGGTCCGTCCTTTGCTATCTGCTGTGGCATGAGCAATTCGCGAGTTAGCGAAAGGAAGTTTCGCAAGCGCTTTGAAACACAGGATCAAGTCGGTGATTTTTTTCTGTCTCTACTACTCCGGAGTGGAGTGGGTGTTGGCGAGAATGCTGCCTGCAAAAGCAGTGGCCATCCTGATGTATCACGGTGTTTGCGATTGCGCTCCCATACCGGCTCACATCAATTTTCATCTTAGCCGCAACCTCTTTGAGCAACAAATGCGGGCGCTCAAGCGGAGATACCGCGTGCTTCCGCTGACTGACGTAGTCGATTCAGTCACCCGTGGCAAGCCTCTTAAGAAAGCGGTCGTACTTACCTTCGATGACGGTTATAAGAATAACGCGTGCTACGCTGCGCCGATCGTGAATCGCTTCGGGTTGCCTTTCAGTGTCTTCGTTGCCACCGCTTATGTTGACGACGAATGCTGGATGCCCCTCAACAAACTTTATTGGATGTGGGCGGAGGGCGAGTTGAGCTGGGAGGAGATGACATCGCAGCGCGAGCAGCTTCGGAACAGGCCAGCGGCGGAGGTTCCTAAAATATTTGCTCTGGAGCGTGAACGTCCAAAGACTATCTCAGTCGATGCTGCCGAAAGCTTTGCAATGCTCAGCTGGGACGAAATCCGCGAGATGGCAGATAACGGCGCAGAATTCGGCTCCCATACTCATTCCCACTGCAACATGGCCATTGAGGGCGAAGTGCAGCAGCGCCAGGAACTGCAGCTTTCCAAGGAAATGCTGGAAAAGCATCTGGGTTCGCCCGTGCGGTTGTTTGCATATCCTTATGGGGCCTTGTCCGAGGTCGCTCGCGCCAACGTTGTCCAAGCGGGTTATGAGTGCGCACTGTCAACTGAGTACGGCCTGGTCACCAGCCATACCGATCGTTTCGCTATGCCTCGACTAGGGCATCAACGGACAATTTGGATGTTCACGGGGGAACTCCTGTATCAGTTTTGCAAACAAGCAGGGAAGGATTGGTGGGCTGGACTTGTCGGCCACTCTGTCCCGGAAGGTGCGCTGGGCAAACAAACCAAGGAACACCATGGCTGATAGGATATCACCGGGTCCCGCAGATTCTGAGTTAATTCACGTTATGCATGTAGTCAGGCGTGGATTCGCGGGCGGAGGAATGGAGAATGGGATTGTCAACCTCGCCAACGGCTTGCCAGCTGAGCGATACCACCTTTCGGTATGCGCCCTCGACTCGTTGGAAACGTTTTCCCAGCGTATCCGCCGGCCCGATGCCGAGTACCACCTGCTTCCCAAGTACGGCGAAGGCGTTGACTGGGCTTTAGTCTGGCGCCTGACCCGCCTTTTGCGTCGCACCAAGCCGCACTTGCTGCACTCTCACAATTGGGGATCTTTTCTGTACGCAGTTCTGGCGGCAAGGCTGGCGGGCCTGCCGGTGATTCATGGTGAGCACGGTAAGAACATCGGCGAACTTGGACCAGAGAGTAGACCTAAATACTGGGCTAAATCGATTCTCGGGCCGCGGGTTAATCGGCTGGTGACGGTAAGTCAGGTGCTGGCTATCGAATGGGCGGGATACGGAGTGCCGCCAGAGAAAATTCAGCACATTCCGAACGGCGTAGACACGGAGCGCTTCCAGCCGCGATCAGATGCCGCAGAATGCCGCCGTAAATTCGGATTGCCTGAAAACGGCATTTTGGTAGGCAGTATAGGCCGGATGGATGACTACAAAAACTACGCCGTCCTCATCAACGCGTTTGCAAAAATCGCTCCTGAGTTCCCGGACATGCATCTCGCGCTGCTGGGGGATGGACCCGAGGAACAGAAGCTGCGGCAGTCAGCTCGGGCACTGGGCGTGGACAGCCGAGCTTTCTTCCTTGGCCGTCATCCTGATTCGGAGAATTTTCTGGCTGCACTGGACATCTTTGCACTACCCTCCAAAACTGAAGGTATGTCGAATGTGCTGCTGGAGGCTATGGCCAGTGGCTTGCCAGTTGTGTGCGCGGATCTGCCCTGCCATCGCGAGGTCTTTCAAGCTGACCGCGAGGGAATGGTGGTTTCGCCATGTACCGCTGAGACCCTGGCGAGCCGGTTGGCCGAGCTATACCGCGATCCGCCTCTCCGTCGTGCCCTGGGGTTAGCGGCTCGGGAAAAGGTGCTGACCCGCTTCCGGATTGCGCGCATGGTTTCGGACTATGATCGCTTGTATATTGACTGTTGGCAGAACACAATGGAAGGTCATTCTGCGTTGCAGCGAAGTGTTACTCGGATTTAACGGAAGCTGTCTATAGATATGGAACGTCGCATCATCGCAGTTCTGATTGGTGAGATTGGCGCCGCACTGATCGCCGTCGTTTACCCGTCCTACGGTTTGCTCGAACTTCTATTCTTCACCATAGGCCGTCCTCAAGATGATCGTCCGAACGTGGCCCCTCTGCATATTCCCATGGTGCTTGTCATCGCCATCGGCATTGGGTGTTTGATACGGCTGCCTTCCATTCTGGGCCCTTTTATGGCTGGCATCAAACGGCTGTGGATCATTCTGCTGTTGTATGCACTCATCGCACTTTCTGCAATGAACAATTGGACGCAATGGTCAAGCAATCGATTATACGAGTTTACGACCGTTGTATGGCTGTGTCTTCTGACGTTCGCGCTGGTGACGTCGGATAAAATACTACGCGGCTACATGGGCGTGCTGCTGGCCTCCGGCGCCTATGTCGTGATTAGAGTGATCAGGAACCCGAGCAGTATGCACGAGGAGATCACCGGTCAAACCTTTGATCGCATGGCTATCGCTAAGGGTGGTGGCGGGAACTTCGGCGGTAGTAATTACCTCGCTCTGTTAATGGTACTGACCATTTTCCTGAGCATCAGCCTGCTCATTTATTACCGCTCCATCTGGCAACGCTTCATTCTCTTAGCCCTTGCTGGCGGCTCGGGCTACGTCTTCTTCCGCGCGAATTCTCGCGGCGCTTCTCTGGGGTTAGCTGCCGGCGCCTTGTGCCTGTGGATAATGCAGAAACGGAAGCTGAAGGCCACGGTGATTGTGACGGTGATCATCTTGTTTGGTTCGCTGCTGGTGCCGCAATCGTATTGGGATCGGTTGCAGACTGTGGCGCACTATGAGGAAGATGCGTCTGCAACCAAGCGTTTGGAGCTTTGGCACATCGCCCTAACCCTTATACCGGCGCACCCCATTCTCGGCGTGGGACCAGACAATTTCCGACTGTATGCTCCCAATAGCCCGCACGATGCCTACTTGCAAATTGCTTCTGAGGTGGGTTTGCCGGCGCTGTTGGTTTACATTTCAATGCTGGTTGCCGCTCTGTACTCGGCTTGGCGTGCGCGGCGACTGAGCTCGCCAGATCGGGAGGATAGCCCATTTATCTATGCCGCTTCGCAAGGAGTATTTTGCTGTCTCATCGCTATTGTGGTACAAGGTTTTACGACCGGACTCGCGCACCGGGAATTCGTATACGTGATGGCCTCCCTCGCTTTCTGCCTGCGCATGTTTGCCGAGAAAAAGAAGATCGGGGAACCAGTGAACGATGCCACTTCCGAGCAGGAAGCACCACTCGAGCCAGCCTGGCCCACCGTGTCGTGAATTGGAAACCTTGCCGGCAATGACAGATGTCTTGAAGTTTGTTCAGAACTTACGCCGCGATATACGAAAAGTAATCCGTCAGCGACATGAAGATATCGGTTGTCATACCTACCTACAATCACGCTCAGTGGTTACCCGAATGCATTGAGTCTGTGCTGAATCAGAGCCTCAAGCCGCACGAAATCATCGTAGTGGACGACGGTTCTAAGGACAACACACGAGAAGTCGTCTCGCGTTACCCAGTTAAGTATGTGTATCAAGAAAATGCAGGTATATCCGCGGCGCGCAACAGGGGGATCGGTGAATCCACTGGAGATTGGATCGCGCTCCTTGATGCCGATGATTATTGGCTGCCTGGAAAACTGGAGAAGCAGGTTGCGGCCATCCGAGATGAAAATTTCTGTTACTGCGGGTTCACGAAGCTTTGGAATGATGGTCGTACGGGGGCAGGCGAATTCTTCGACAGCGGCACAGCAAAGTCCGTTCTTCGTCACCACAGCTGTATTGTTCCAGCTGCAGTTTTGGTTAAGCGGGATGCCATAATGAAAGTCGGCGGTTTCAACGAGAAAATGTCTGCCGCAGAAGATTGGGAGGCGTGGCTCAAACTTTCTGGTATTTGTAAGTTCGTTGGCGTTCCTGACCGCCTTGTGGTGATACGCATAACAGGGCACGGTCTGAGCGCCAATCCCGAGATCGTTCTGCAGAGCATGGAGTATATCGTTGCTGCAGGGACGGCGGATCTCCCGCCAGTCTCTCGTTTAGTCACATCCCAGCGAATGCGTTCTAGGCGCACAGCACTCGCTGCCCTCAAATATCGGGATAAGCGTGACTATGGAAATACTTTGCGCTACGCTTTAAAGGCCTTCGCATACTGGCCATCCCCTTTTTACGACAGGGCTTTCAAGGTCCTCTTATTGGAGTTGCGAAGACGCCTCTTGCAGCTTTTCTTGGTCAGAACGGGTCCGATTTAATGTTGATTTCCCAGAGTGAGGCTCATTGTATTTTCTCCATTTGCCGTCGCCGCATAGCGTAGCGACAAACCGCTGGCGCGTCAGTCCAGAACACAGCCAAGGCACCTAAAGCGGCTACCGGCGACAACACCATCATCTCAAGAAAGAACCTTACCAGGCTGGAAGGCATCCAGTAATGTTCGGCGACATAGCAGGTTACAGCAAACGGTAAAACGGCGATTAGAGGCCGCAGCCAAACTTCGCGGGCGAAAAGAGATTGAGGCGTATCCAGCAAACGGCAGGCAAACCCGGGCCATACGAATAAGTGCATAAT
>Ga0210394_10001722_pt1 | contig 33287 bp, 26 predicted proteins | sample IncBWC12MmetaG_FD_160121 | JGI IMG/M metagenome (GOLD analysis project Ga0210394, IMG submission 160121) | Forest soil microbial communities from Barre Woods Harvard Forest LTER site, Petersham, Massachusetts, United States - Inc-BW-C-12-M | ecosystem: Environmental > Terrestrial > Soil >... | reverse complement strand
TTGCTGATCAAATGCGCCACTTTCGATCCACCAGAGCGCAGGCAGAAAGGAAGACTTGCGGGTTTAGTATTGAAGAGTCAGAGTAACAGAAACAATGACGAGAGGGATAGCGTCGTAATGGGGGTTGACACCACTCATTCTACGACCCCGCCTTCACGACATCGCTTCGATATCGTAAACTGCATTGACACTGAGCCAACGGGCCAAGACTAACACCCACGAATTCAGTCAAATGCCGTAGCTTTGGCCAAGGCACGTGCATGCAGTGCCTCGGCAATCCGCTGCCGGATCACCGTGAATACGGCGTGCCCAACGCCAAGATGAAAGTCTTCAATGATCTGCATGTTCTCTGACGGGATCACAACGCAAACCTTGCAGAGAGCCATCATCTTGGCGCCGGCGGAACCGGTTAGGCCCATTGTCTTGGCCCCGGCGGACTTAGCGGCAAGGAGACCGGCCAAAACATTAGGTGAACTACCGCTGCCGCTGATCGCGAATGCAACATCTCCGGGACGAACCAGATTCTGCAGTTGCTCGGAAAATATAATTTCATAAGAGCTGTCATTTGCCCAAGCCGTGATCAAGGGCATAGTGTCCGTGAGGGCTATGCCCCGGAAGCGTGTGCGAGATTCGCCCTCGGGCACTGTCCCCTTGCCTAGATCGCAGGCCAGATGTGACGCCAGCGCAGCACTGCCGCCATTCCCAAAAAGAAACAGGGTCCGTCCCTCGTCATAACAACGCAGAAGTTCGTCCACTAGTTCATCGATCACGGCAAACGGCAGGCTCTGAATTACGTTCTTGTATAAATCGAAGTATTGCCGCGCACTCCTGATTTCGGGGCCTTCACAGGACCCCGCAATTGAAGCAGAACTAAGAATCTTCACGGAAAACACCCCTCAAAAGGTCCAATGATTGAGTGCTGACTAAGACGGTCTCGCGCTCGTCGAGACCAAGTATCAGAGGAACGGCAGACTCCAAGCTTTCCGCTACAAGAACCGCCTGCGAGAGCATTGACAGATCGCGTGAATGAGAACCAAGCAACACGCTACGACAACCAGCATTTTCCCCTGCCTTCACGTCCGTAAGGGAATCACCGACCATCCAGCTCGCCGACAGATCCAAGTTGTGTTCCCGAGCTGCACGCTTCAGCATCCCAGGTCGGGGCTTTCTACAACCACAATTCTCGGACGTATTGTGTGGACAATAGTAGATTTGGGAAATCACCCCGCCCGCAAGGGAAAACACATGCTGGATGCGCGCATGTATCTTGAGCAGATCCCGCATCCTCACTTTGCGAGTAGCAATGCCTCGTTGGTTCGTAACCACGAACACTTTGAATCCGGCTCGATTGAGCGAGACCACCGCTGAGACGGCCCCTGGAAGGAATCTGATCTCGTCCCAAGTCCTTATGTAGTCGCCCTCTTGTGCCTTGTGGTTAATGACGCCGTCCCTATCTAGGAACACGGCTTTCTTAGGCGAACATTCCATATTCGAGAATTCCGGTATAGCTGCCATTCCTTTGATGAGCTGCCCCGTGCAGGCGATAGCAGCCTCGGTTACGAAGATTTGAACATGTCAACGCTCTGAACCCAAGGGATTATGCGCTGCTCTTTGACGATGTCGAAGTGCCAAATAATATTACCCAGCGTTTGCTAATGAAGCAACCTCTGTGAAGCCGATGTTTCATCCACGTAACGTGTGCTTCAAATAAACCTGAAGCCATTCTTTCCATCGGTTGGTCTTGACTCAAATCGACTCACCCGACGTCGGCTCTGTAGTCGGCGGCTGAACGGCAGGTAAAATGCGTTCGGCGCGCTTCCAGGTGTATTGTTGTGTTCCACGTGCCCAGCGAGTCCAAGCCAACAAAACAGCGAGATTCGCGAAGCAAAAATAAAACGGAAAATAAAAGATCCTCAGTCGAGCATGCCGACGTTCCAGCAGAAAACCTATTATTGCGCTGCCGTAGAATGCGACTTGCGATATGGCCAGCAGACGATACAATAGCCCGCCTTCCTGCCACAAGAGAAGCGCTACCGTGAACGCGGCAATCATTGCGAACGGAACGATCCTGCGCATCACATGATGCGAAAGAAGACGCCACCAAATTGGGCTGCGGCGCGGATTAAGGCCCTGCCCCAAATAATGCATGTCTCGTAAGAAACATACATTCGTACGAATTTTTCGTTCGAGTTCTTGCCGCAGCGTAGCAGCAGCGGGTATAAAAGCTTTCGCCTCCGGTTCAAATAGTACTTTTGCCCCGTCAAAGACCAGAACCTTCATCCCGACATAGAAATCGTCATTGATGTCCGGAAGATGTGGAAATAGGGACTTTCTCACCGCCATTATTTGACCGTTGGCGCCAAGGCACGTACCAAGACGACTTTCCGACCGCTTGACCCAGGCCTCGTAACGCCAGTACAGGCCCTCGCCTTCGGAAGCGGCACTTTCCGTGGACACACACACGCGCGGTCCTGTGACGCATCCTACCTGGGGATCCCTAAAATGGTTCGCTAACAACCGGAGGGCTTCTGCGCTCAACTGCGCTGTGGCGTCGGTAACCACCACAATTTCAGTAGTCACAGTCGGGATCACACGGTTCAAGAGTGCCGTCTTACCGCGCCGCTGGAGGTATTGCTGCACCTCAACACCATGCTGAGCATAGCTTTCAGCTATCGCCACCGTTCGGTCTGTACAGCCATCGCAGGCGACCAAAACATGCCGGCGCTCGCTCGGATATTCAAGTGCAATTGCATTTTCAATTTTTCGAGCTATCCAGCGTTCCTCGTTGTGAGCGGGGATAAGCACGGTAACAGAAGGAAGTCCAACGTTGGAAGCCGTTCCTGTCTCTTCCACCCGCCCCTTCTCGCGCCTGGACCTCATGTGGATTCCGACAGGGTATCCGATGTATGTGTGCAGAACCAGCGCGATTGCGGACCACAGCACGATTTGCAAGAATATGATCAACAAAGTCGGCAAACTCCAGATCGCTCAAACAATCATTTCGCTCACTACACCGAAGCGAGGTTCTGCGGCACTTTCTCGGTCCGCATAATCTCCGGTTCATCTTTGATTGGCTTTTTCCACACCAGTACAGCTCGACGAAAAGGCGGCACGGCATCGCGTTTCTTGAGAAAACGTAAATAGAAAATTCCCGCAAAGAGCCAAAAGAATGCGCGCTCATATAGAGATTGGAACCGCAGCCACGCCCCGCAGTTTTCTGCACCTTCGACAGTCGCTCCGGGCAATAGCCCACAAAGTATCTCGCGCGTCGGATGACCTTGCTGGATGTGCTCCTGCAGCCATTCCGGCTGCACTCCACCTCTTTTTGCGATCGCCGCGTGCAGTTTCAAATCGAACTCACTCGCTCGGAATTGATCATCATCCGACTGCATCGGACACGTCACTACCACAGCTTTTCGTGCCACTCGTTTTAGCTCCTCCACGAACGGAGACCGCAATTCCTGAGGGAGATGTTCCACAGTGTCAACGGAAACTGCGGCATCGAAGTAGTTGTCCGGAAATGGCAGACGAGTCCCGTCGGCACACACTCGCCAAGCCTTACCGGCACGCTCGTCCAACAAGAGCTTCTCCGAACGATCCACCGAACATATCTGCAGGCCCGCGCGACGCCAAATCCAAGCTAGCCCGCCTCGTCCACTCGAGACCTCGATCACCCGCTCTGATCCGCCTGGATGCACATTATCGAGTCCCTTGATTACGAGTGCGTATCGTAACCAGTAGTCACACGTAGGGAACAGCACCGCCTCCAGCCAGCCGTACCCCGAGCTTGGCTGTCTACCCAGCATGTGCAGAATTCGCATCCCAAAGGCAACCCACACCTCACGACAGCCCGCAGAAATGGTGCGCAGGATGCCGTGCCTGCGAATTGTCTGCCGCAGGCCACCGCGACTGTTCACGACTGCGCTGTATTTGCGAGTCAACTCATTCATGCGGAATCCTGTTCGCAAATTAACATTGACCAGTCAGATTGTCATCGCTGAACCACTTCCCTCACGGGACGCCATTGTCATGAAAGCCCGAGCACAGTTGTACTCTCCGCTATCGAGCTTGAACACGACTCCACAACGACGACCGCAGCACAACGCTGCCACCCAATCCGCGACCCCGTAAGGTTGCCTGCCGTGCCTCGGGTCAAGTCGCCCGGGCCTGCCCCTTCCGCCCCGCCCGTGAAGCTCTAGAGCGCGGTGTCTTTGCCGGTCGTAAGCAACTTGGACACCGTTCCGCATCCGCGCTACCCAAAACTGTCCGAAACCCGGCTCTTGCTCCCACGATGCCCGGCCGAACAGGATCATACGCGGGATAGGCAACAGAAAGTGTTCTCTAGTCAAACGAGTGGGTTCTCCCAGCGAAAAGCTCTTGCTCCACAATCTCACAAAGGATATGGCCGGTTAGAATGTGCGCCTCTTGAATGCGGGGAGTGCAATCAGAGGGAATACGAATGCAGTAATCAACAGCTAAGAGCAATTCTCCGCCGGTTTTCCCGGTCAGCGCCGCTGTCGTCATCCGCTTGGAACGTGCAACTTCCAACGCCCGTAAAACGTTCGCTGATTTGCCGCTCGTGCTGATCCCAACTGCCAAATCGCTTGGACAGCCAAGCGCCTCGATTTGTCGCGCAAAGACCATTTCGTAGGAATAGTCATTGCTGATCGCGGTGAGAGAAGACGTATTGGCGGTCAACGTCATAGCCGCCAGAGCACGACGTTCCATCATGTATCGACCAGTTAACTCGGCTGCCAAGTGCTGCGCATCTGCCGCGCTGCCGCCATTGCCAAAAAAGATCACCTTGTGCCCGGAAGATAGAGCATGAGACATGGCGTGTCCGAGTGCATTCACCTGACGGTGGTATTCCTCGTCTCCCAGAAGTTCATGCTTGACGGCGATGCTCTCCTGCAAGCTTTGGGCAACCAGTTTGTCAGCGGCCAGTTCCGGACTCATGAATCCTCCATGTTTGAAGCCCGTGTGCTTCAAACGCGAAATCGACTGGAGATGCTCCCAGCTTGCGCATGGCGTCGGCAACCTTGTGCTTGCATTCGAAACCACAATAGAAAAGCATGTAGCCGCCCCCGCCCGCTCCAGTAATCTTGCCTCCTAACGCACCATGTTTCCGCGCAACTTCATACAGCTCATCAATCAGAGGATTGCTAATTTTGGATGACATGCGTCTCTTAGCCTGCCAAGCGTTGTGCAGCAAGTCACCAAAATCATCGAGTCTGCGACGCAGCAGAGCGTTCTTCATGTCAACAGCAAGCTGCTTCTGTTGCGAGAGCGCATTTAACGCTTCAGGATTCCCTTCCTCAAAACGCCGGATTTGATCCTCAATAATTCGATCCGAACGTCTTGTGGTTCCCGTGAAACACAGCAGCAGATTGTGTTCGAGTTCATTCAAGATGTCCGGGCTGATGCGGAGCGGATTGACGATTACCCGGTCTTTAGAAAACTCGATAAAATTGAACCCCCCGAAAGTGGAAGCATACTGATCCTGAAGTCCACCCAAGATTCCTAAATCCTCGCGTTCAATTGCGTAAGCAACCTGCGCTGTTTCATAGTCTGTAAATGGCAAGTTCTTCAATTCCTTAACCAGTCCTACCAGCGCCACCATTAGCGCGGACGACGAACCCAGGCCCGAACCCGGCGGAGCATCACTCTTAAGGAAAATGTCGAAGCCATGAGAATTCTTAGCCTCCAACCGGCTCAAAGCCGCTTTCACCAGATCCAGCTGACCATCGAGCCGCATTTCATCCTGCGCCTTGAACTCAAGGCACAGACCCAGGTCGACAGACTCGATTTTTATATTGCCGTCGTCTCGCGGACGTAGGCTTCCCCAAGCAAAGCTGTCGATAGTTGCGTTGAGCACACAACCTCCCTCCCGCTCAGGGTACGGCGGAACATCGGTGCCGCCGCCCGCAAAGCTGATCCGGAGAGGTGCTTTAGCACGAAAGACCAGCTTAGAAGCAAGCCGGTAATTCGCGCTGTGCTCTTTGGAGGTCTTGCGGTAAGCCGATGTCAATGAAGTAACCATCACTCACAAACCCTTTCACACCCTTGGCCAACAGTTGAGGAAAAATCTCACGTTCGAGCGACACCGCCCTCAAGTCTGGCACAAGGTCAAGGACCGATTTGTTGAACGCGTAGATTCCACCGTTCACTAAACATTCACCGGCGGATTGACCCAGTGTGGACGCTTCTTTTTCGAGAAACGCCTCAATCTGTCCAGTAGATGTCAACACTACAGTGCCATATCGCGACGAGTCTTGTACTTTCGCCAACGCGATTGTGGCCCACGCATCAGATTGAAGATGAGTCTGGAGCAATTCCGTTAAATCCACGGCCAGGAATGAGTCTCCATTCAGGACGAGAAAGGCTTCACTGTCGATCAACTTCGCCGCCAGTCTCACGGCGCCGGCTGTGCCGCGGGGCTCTGGCTCGATAGAGTAGTTGATACGCAGACCCCACTTCGTCCCGTTCCCGGCCCACTCTTCAATCTGCTGCCGCCCATAGCCCACACAGAGTAAGAGCTTTTGAAAGCCAGCACGACTAACTTGCAAAAGTAGATATTCGAGAAATGGACGACCGCCAACTGGGGCCATGCTCTTCGGGCCAGAATCAAACACCGAGCGCAATCGCGTGCCCAGCCCGCCAGCCAAAATTAAAACGGGGATGTCGGAGACACCCTTGCTCGATCTTGAAAACGCATTCATTGAAGACTTCAATATCGTGCTGTTAGCAAGGATGGCTGGCAGAAATGACAACTAAGCGGGACTGTGACCAACTGCAGCAGTCGCTTGCCTTTCGGAAAGGACGGCAGCATAGCAATCTTCGAACTGCCCAGCCAACCGATCCCAAGCGTACGTCTGCCTGACGAGGCGATGTCCACCTTCTGCGATTCTCTGACGGATTCCATTGCTCTGCAGGAGCAAAACCGAAGCTTCCGCAAATGACTCCGCGCCGTCAGCGAGGAAAACATCTTCGCCGTGTCGTACTTTAATTCCCTCACAACCTAGCGAAGTGGATAGCACCGGCTTCCGCATGGCCATAGCCTCGAGCACCTTCAATGCAATGCCGCCTCCGCTTTCCACGTAGTTGATTGCCAACGCAGCCTTATGCACATACGGACGGACGTCAGGAACTTCGCCGATCATGGTAACGCCTGGGATGCTATTCGCCAACTGGCGGAGTTCGCTGGGTGCCCCTTTGCCCACGACACTCAACGTTACATTTGGCACACGCGCTTTGATCCGTGGATATACTTCAGTCAGCAAAACCCGCAGGTTGTGCTGTTTGGGCTGCCAAGCGAACCCCCCCGTCATCACGATGGAGAACGATTCTTCCTGCGTGTTTGGGTCGGGTAGGAAGTATTCCGTATCGACACCGGAGGGTATAGCCTCGATTCTAGCTGTGGGCGCAATTTCGCGAAGATGATTGGCGTCTGCCTCACTCACCATAATGCAACGCTCGAATTCGGGGGCAACTCGAGCCTCGTAAGCTTTAACCCGGGGCGCAACCCGGGAAACATATATCCGCTCCCAAATGCTGTTGGCGTACTCAGCCTGGCGCTCCCAGAGCTTGTAGTCGACGTTGTGCTCGCGCAAAATAATGGGAATACCATCAACCCACGACCGATATTCCGCAGTGTGCAGACACTGGAACTCCGCAAGATTAACCTTCCACTGTCGAGCGGTGTTCTGAACCAGCCTGGCAAATTTTTTGTCCAAATACTTTGCGTAGCTCCCTGGGGGATCCGCAAACATCCCCCGCAGCAAGCCAACATAGGGAGATTGAGGAACTGTATGTACCTTCACGTCCAGACAATACCGCTTCATCTCATGCACAAATTCCTCGGGCTCTGAATCGCGGAAGGATACCAGAACGATTTCCATTCGCCGCGACAGGTACTTCAGCGGATTAAAAAATCCAATTCGACCGCCGTCGGCGGGAGGATAAGGAAAAAGATGTGTTACGAACAAGACTCTCAAGGAATGCCCTCTAACAAAAACCCGACTCCCACTAGCTCTGTAACGCGAGCAACATTCGGGAGCCCTATTGCTACCACGTGTTCACGCTCTTGCCAGCACAAACAGCTCCGCTCCGAGCATGTTGCGTCCATTGATTCCGAGCAACCAGTCCACTGGCCGGAAAACCAAGTCCGTGTACTTGGGGACATTACCCGCCCGACTTCCGTTTCCTTTCATCATTTCCTCGTCCACGTCAGTGCGTTTGCGGTCGAGCACAGCCTTCGCCAGAGCCATAAGCAAATCGGTTCCAAACGCTCTGTTGTCGCCGCGTCTTGTGCTCTGACAGAGCACAGTAAACCCATGCCGTCTCAATAACATCTCCATACCCGCCGCCGAGAACAGGCGGACGTGAGCAGGAGCGCCGATCCATTGCCAGTACTGCGGAATTGTTCGCGCCGACAATGCACGCGCATTTGGAGTCCGCAGCGCTAATAGTCCGCCTGGCTTGAGGTGCGGTTTGACTGTTTCAAAAAAGCGATGGACATCCACAATGTGTTCGATTACGTGCCAAGCAACAATGCAATCGAACATTCCCAGCGAAGAAGCATTTTGTTCTAGAGTCCCCGTCAAAACTTTGAGGCCAAGCGTGCGGGCATTAGTTGACGCCTCCTCAGAAATCTCGATTCCAGTTACGTCCCATCCGGCCGCTCGGGCTTGCAGCAAGAACGCGCCATGAGAGCACCCGATTTCCAAGAGAGTCCCGAGAACGGGTGTGTACGTCCCGATTGACGCTAGCAGCTTGCGGGAAATGCTCTCATAGTGCTGATAGTGCGCTTCGGTACAGGGGACGGAATATTCAGAATTGTAGTACCGCTGTAGTTCCAACTCCGTCGGCACCGGACACAATTCCATGGTCCGGCAATCACCGCAAGCGAAATACGTCCACTTGCCGTGGCGAGCCATCGGGATATCTGCAGCCCCCCCACAGGATTCACAGCGAACATTTGACAATATTGTGAGCTTTCCTTGTAGCAAAACCCAACCCTATCGAATTCAACCCGACCTACGAAAGAAGGCAACTTTCCAAGTATACGGGATCTCAACAATATGTTCTGCTTGTCAACCATGAATTCGCAAGTTGCAAGAGTCGACTGCCAGTCCCAAAGTCGCATAGCGAACTGGTTCTGGCGAGTAAGTTACCTCCTCTTCGACGTAGTTAGGAAACGTATGCAATCGCATTTCAGACCGAAAGCGGCCCAGGTACCAGCGATGAACGCGGCGCAATGGCCCAATACGAGGAAAGGTTCGAACAGATTCACTTTTCGATTTAACCTGCGCATCGACTAGGAGGCGCGTGGACGCAGGGTGACCAGGGCTGTTGATTGGCCCACCGCCACACCCATTGCAATCATCATTCCAACCATAATACCAAGCAAGCCAGTTGCTAAGCGGTCATTGAACTGCGAGGCGGTAATTGACAGCATGACCAGCGCCACCATCAGAGCCACCATCGACCCGAAAAAATATTTCTCGAAGCTAGGCGGCCTGCGGAAGTATTCCCTTGCAGCGCAACGAATGATTGAAGCCAGAAACCCCACAAAGACAACGACCCCTGTGATGCCTAACTTAGCAAGTAAATACACGTAAAAATTGTGCATGAAAAGCATCTGCGGCTGGAATTCAATGCCGCCAATGTGATAAACCGACTCCGTCCTATATCCTAATCCTTCGCCCAGAACAGGATTTCGACTAAACGCGTTCCAACCATCCAACGCCTCCATAACACGATCTTGAACGGTGTCGTCCTCCAGCATTTCCGATGTCAGCGCCTCCGTATATCGTCCCATAAGTGCCCCCATGTCAATCGCTCTACTTGCAGTGAGTACGAACGTTACCAACAGAGCCAATAATACAGGTACGGAGAGCATCGACAGTACCCGTCGCAAGGACACTTTACCTTCATGACGAAGCAACAAGAAGTAAGCGAAGGACCCAGCAGCGAGGCTGGCCAAGACCCCACGAGTTCCCGTCAAAAATGCTGCAACCACAAACCCAGCCGTAAGCAACAAGAACTTCCGCTTGGAGGACGTATCTTTCGCATCGAGCAAGAAAGCAGCTGCCAAAAAAGTCCCAAACAAATTGATCCCGGGACCAAGCGTCATGTTGTCAAGAACTGCCCTCTCCGAATCGAACGTGGAACGGTAATACATCCACTGTAAGGTTATTGGGACGGTGAGGATAGCGATACTCATCAGCAAAAACATCGCGTATTTTCGTATCTCCACGGTCGGACCGAAGGCGTAGATACCGAGAAGAATCCAAGAATAATTCAGCATGGAAGAGAGATCGCGGAACCAATCTACGGTCGAAATCCCGTGGGTAGCGCCAACAACCCGAGAAATCAACATTAATCCCAAAATAGCCAACAACCACTTGGAGATCGGGTGCCTAATCCAGGTACGCTTCGTATGCAGAAACGCCGGCGCCCAAGCGATCATGAGGATACCGAAGAACGCGCCGTAGACGAACTTCTCGGCATCCAATTCAAGCGAGCCCCCGAGAAACAGCACCTGCAATCCGATCAGAACAAGCATGCCGTAGCGCGGCTTACGCCAAGAAATGGGAAGCAACAAAAGCGCTACGATTGCAGCAATAGTTCTCACAGAAGACTCAGGGTTTGCGGCGAAACCGCCTCAGAAATCCGGCCATTTCAACTCGCGATAAATTGAATGGGACGGAGATCAGTCCTTAGTAAGGACCGAGATCGTCCGGCGACGAAAGTAAGAGACCACTCGCGAGGAAGCCAGCCTACGTGCGGCGACTCCGTACACTTCTAACCCGAAAATCTTGCGGGGATCGGCAGAATCGAGGCTTTCCCATTCCCGCCTGCCGAGAATCCAGAAGATCGCCCCTACTATGAAAAGAAGCGTGCCCGAAATGAGTATAAGAGTGCGTGGCGGCCAAGATTTCCTCTCTGGTGGAATTGCGCCATCCAATGTCCTGACCGTCGGTATCTCCTTTGCCTCCTCCACTCTCGCCATCTCATACTGACCTGTTAGAAGTTCATAGACTTTTTCTGCAATCTTGGCTCGAAGATAGAGGTCGCCATACCGCACACCCAAAACTGGCAATTGCCGCAGAGATGGATAGAGGAAGTTTTGCCCCTGCTCCGCCGTGCCCTCACTCGAATCCACCGAACCGGTCGTGATGCCTTTGGTGCCGCCAATTTCGTTTAATTTGCCCTCGAGTTCGGCGATTCGGGCTTGAAGCGATCTTACCCGAACGTTGTTTGAGGAGTAGATCTGTTCCAACGCTTTCACCTCGGACTGAGCCACGATCAACTCGCCCTGCAAGGTCGCGGCGGCCTCCACGATCGCCTTGCCTTCGTCCTTCAGATCGAGAGTAGCGTTCTTGCTGGAGAATTCTCCCAGATCGCGAGACGCAGAATCGAGTTCTCCTTTAGCCAGCCGAAGGCGATCCTCCAGGAAAACACGCTCCCGGTGGGCGCGCGAGGTCGTTAACTGGGACATCAAGACGTTGAGTTGCGATACGTACTCCTGTGCTATGGCAGCTGCGCGTCGGGGATCTCTGTCAGCTACTGTAATTGTAATGATCCCGCTCTTTCTCTCTTCTTCAATTGTGGTTTGTTTGTACAACTTTTTTCTCGCGGAATCATAGTAGCGAACCCAATAGACGCCTCGGAGATCAAACTTATCGATGATGCGATCCTCAACCGTGCGACTGCGGAGGACGCCAATAAAGAGTGCTCCTGTCGTCTTCGCACCCAGCATATCGCCCGCGACCTTCCCTATCATCGGGTTCTCAGCCAATGACGTGACTTTCGATGCCATCATCGACAACGCAGACAGACCTTCGCTATCAGGAGGCATTAATTGGGTTGTGGCGAGGTATTCCTTGGGCAGAGCGAAGGCCAGAATCAAGGATATCATCGCGCCTACCATGCCGCACCGGGCGAGAAATTGCCGGTTTTCCCAAACTAGCCAAACGTTTGCCAATGAACTGGGAGGGTTCCCGCCCTCAGTCTCCGGAAACTCCGAAGTGACAAACTCCGTGGCTCTCTCCATCTCCGGTTGAAGCTGGGTATTTGTTTCTCTCACAGTAGACAACGTGTCACGTCGCCGAAGTCTTTAGCTCGGCCTCAGCTCACTTACCTTTCGCCGCCACGACCGTGCGGCTGATTGGGCGATCACAATCATCACTTCCCCCCCACACACACATGCGAATACCTTCCCAGAACCCCGCCTCACTGACGCGGAAGTCACCCACGGATAACCAGCCGGTGAGAAGCTTGGCGGCGATTTTCAACTGGTACAAAGGCAGATAATACAAGCAGTGCAACCATCCCAAGTTTTTGACCAGGTAGTAGACATGATTTCGAGTCTTATACCAGACCGCAAGAGAAGATTCAGTGCCACCGGTCAGACTCGAAACCTTATGCAGGAGTTGCACAGTCGGCATGTAATACAGTTTTTGTCCATTTTTACGTGCACGGAAACAGAAGTCCGTGTCATCGAAATAGACAAAGTAACGAGCATCCATAAGCCCGACATGCCGAAAGACCTCACGATGAACCAACATACAACACGTCGGTGCGTAGCCAACTTGGCAGGGCATATCGAACTGGCCCGTGTCCCTGCAACCCATTCCCCAGTGGGGTGAGGAGTAACCTCGGAGACGACTGAAACCACCGCCAGCATACCAAATGATATTCGGTTGATCGTAATACAAGATTTTTGGAACGATCATGTCACACTGGTATCGGAGACAGCCCTGACAAAGGTTCGATATGAGATCGGCCTCAAACTCTGTGTCATTATTGATAAGAAGCACGTACTCGCAGTTGGCCAGCAAAGCAGCGCGTATGCCCTGATTGTTTCCTTCAGCGACACCAACGTTGTTCTGGTTGGCGATGACCACGATTCGAGGGTCTTGATAACGCTTAACCTGCCGGAGGGTGGCATCGCTCGAACAGTTGTCAATCACATACAGAACAAAATCTTCATAATCTTGCTTGAGGATGCAATCCATGAAAGCATCGATGACTCTTCCGCTGTTGTAGGTAACCGTCGCCACTCCCACCTTGCCTGGCTCAGACATGCAAAATCCCGTGCTCACGCGTCTCCGCGAGAGACGACTCGTACCTTGAGGCGTTCACCTCCTGGGACTGCGCCCAGGTGAGAAACTCTTGGAGCCCTTCCCGGAAGATCCATTGTGGCTCGAATCCTATCGAGGACCTGGCTTTGCCAGTGTCAGCGTAATTGTGCCTGATATCGCCCTCACGGAAGCTTCCGTTCACTTTAACCGCGGAGGTGCTTCGTAGCAAGCATACTATCTGCTCCGCAATTTCCAATACGCTCGTCCTGCGGCCGGATCCCACGTTAAGCACCTCGACTGCCGAGTTTTCTGTCGAAATGCATCGCCAAGTCGCTTCAACTACATCCTCGATGAAAACGAAATCGCGGCTCTCACAACCATCCTCGAATACGTAGATGGGTTGGTTGGTACGCGCCTGGTTGGCGAAGATAGCCAAGATTCCGGTGTACGGGTTCTGCAGCGACTGTCCAGGTCCGTAGACGTTTTGGTACCGGAGAGCGAAGGCCGACAGTCCCAATACCTTGGCAAACATGAGTACCAACTGCTCTTGCACTTGCTTGGTCAGACCGTAGAAAGATATGGGGTGGAACGGGCTATCCTCCGGGGTCGGCACGGTCTTACAGGAGTGTCCACAACGAGGACACCGAGGTTCGTACTGGCCGGAGCGCATGTCTTCCGCTTTCCGACCGAACGGAAACACCGCCCCATCGCCATCACAAAGGTATTTTCCCTCCCCGTAGACGGCACGAGAGGAGGCCACTAGAATTCGACTCACCGTCCGGGCTGGATCCTTCACCAATGCATCTATCAAGTTCGCAGTTCCACCGATATTCACTTCTTCGTAACGGCTGACCTCGTACATCGATTGTCCTGTGCCCGTGTCTGCCGCGAGATGCACCACTACGTCCTGCCCTCGCAAAGCACGGCGGAGGACATCTTTATCCCGAACGTCCGCCCGATACAAAATGACATTTGGCGCAACGTCAGGTGCCAGATCGCGGATTTCGCCGTGAACTTGAGGATTGAAGTTATCCAAGATCGCAACTTCACATCGTTCGCGCAAGAGACGCCGAGTGAGATGGGCACCTATGAACCCAGCGCCGCCGGTTATGAGGACTCTCATATTTAACTTAGCGTTTGCTTTGTCATTATCTTCATCTTTGTCTTTTACTATCGTTGGCGATTACACTCACCCGTGGATCTTGATACTGCGAAACCTGCCGCAGGTTGTGTCAGTTCAACAATTGTCGATGATGTACAGAAAAAAATTGCGGTAATGTTGGCTCAGCATACTTCGCATGAGACATCAATGTCCCTGCCGCTGTTCGTGGTGACCGTCACCACGCCGATTTTTCCCGATTCCGACCCTCTATGCTCCCTTCGAGATTTGATCCTTCCGAGACGTGCCAAAATCCCAAGAGCATGTCAGGAGGTGGCTCGCGGGTTTCGCTGCGCACGTGGAGGTTGAAATTGTGGAGACTCGACACTTCGCACCATCGCGCAAAAGGCGGGGTGCGAGACAAGTCGCAATGAATTGCACCACTCATTATTAAGACCTTCATTACGGCATTTTTGACGCAACGATCTCAATCGCGTCGCCTCGGCGGCACCAATCGAAGATTTTCGCCATCCAGAGACAAAGCATCTTCAAGGGAACCACCCCGAGCGCAATTTTGTCTCCAGTCCGATTGCCATGATTACGGTTAAGGAAAATCTGCAGACTGCCGAGAAGTCCGCTGTAGTTGGAATTAAACGTTAAAGTTTTGATATGGAAGCCATTCCTAGCCAGCAAACTCCGCAGATTCTTTACCGAGTAGTTGACGGGATGGACAGGTACTCCTAGGTACCACCAATAGCGACCGAAAATCCTGGCGTTGAAACTGGAATAGTTCGGGACGCCAATGAAGAGAGTACCGTCCGGCTTAAGTATACGAAACACCTCTCGAAGTATCTCGTGTGGGCGGCTCATGTGTTCGAACGAGTGGTGCAGTCGGACGTACTCAAAGAAATTTGCTGGAAAATTAGCATCCGGCAAGGTACCGTTGAATATCGAAAGTCCAGTTTGTTCCGCAGCCAATTTGGCGGCTGCTTTGTTGACCTCCACCCCGTATGCCTGCCACCCTTGGTCGTGCATCCGAGCCAAGAGCCATCCGCTGCCGCAGCCCACATCAAGAACTTTCCCCACATTATTAAACTTAGGATCTTTAGCCTCGAACTCATATCCAAGAACCTTCTTAATGATTTGTTTCGTCGCGCCAACTTTCCTAGATTGGTCCCGAAAAGCATAGTAGTCTTCGGGATAAAGAGGAACTAATTCGGAATCCTCGTACATCGGATTCAAGAAGACCAATTCGCACGCTTCGCACTGCACGACTCTATAATCGCCCTGAATTCCGTAATGACGATCCTTGGTAACGTACAACTCCCGCTGCTTCGTGGAGTCACAGACAGGGCACTGGTCCAGGACATAACTCATCGGTTGAGATCCATTGCGCTAATCCAAGCGCTAATCCGAGCGTGGCTCGCCGGGATCCTATTGCTTAGTGTGTCCATCAAACTCGCCACAAATATTCATCGCTGGCCTCCTCAGCCAATTCCCTGTCTGTATCGGATCGATGACACCAGGCTTTGTTAGCCGAGTTCGATAAGGCGACTGCATGAGGTTGGCCTTCGACGTTCGCGATTGTGCTCCCCCGGCGCCGCGTCTATGATAAGGTGCGTTCCTCTGGAACGGCCAGAAGTTCTTCCTCTGCACACTCGGATGTCACATAACCGCGCGATTTAAAAAGAGCTTTAACGGAACCTGGAATCCCACCGGCGGCGCTTATAAGCGCGTCAGACCATGACTCGCAGAGTATGATGGGACGATGAACCAGCATCGTTTGCTCGCAACCGGAAAGAACTTCGTACTCGGCTCCTTCAGTATCTATCTTGATAAATCCGGGCTTGAGTGCGAACTTCTCAGTAAGGCTGTCAATAGTATCGGCTGGGACGGAAAGTTGCTGATAGTCCCTGCCCTTGGTTGCCGGATGAGCTAAACCGCCGAGACTTGAGTACTCCTCCATCCCACTAATCACATTTATTCTTGCCTCCCCCGAACGGCTTGCCGCGACACCCTCAAATAGTAAGACTTTCGCTTCCACATTGTTTCTCGCGATATTCCGTCGCAGATACTTCAGTGCTCCCGGAGTAGGCTCAATCGCGAGCACTCGGTTGGAAGGAGAAACTAGATGAGACAGCAGGCTTGCAAATAGACCTATGTTAGCGCCAATGTCGATAGCATCGCGATTCGGATCGATATTGTCTCTGACGATCTTGACCACATCGGGTTCGTAATCGCGCTCTACGAGAATTCGCCAAAGAATGTGTGAGTGAGCGCCAATTTCAAACGAGCCGTGAAAACCCGGCACATTCACGATCAAACTGCCTCCTTCTACAATCTGGAAGAGTTCGCTCAAGGCGCTTGAGAGGCGCTCATGTTTTGGCGGCTTTATCATCCTCATCACCCGAACGGCTGGGGTGAGAGGAATTCGCAGACTCCGATGTGCCTTAATAAAGTTCTTTAAGTTTCCCATGTAGATGTTGAGTACACAACCAATGATGCGAAATCGCGTCGGATCTGAGAGAGGTGCATCACGACTGGTCGCCTGGCAAAATGGCGGACAGCACCTTCAGCCGGATAGAAGAACCAACCGAATTCAGCCCGCGTCGTTGTAGCTCGGTCATTCTGCGCCGAACTATGTTTTGAAGATCACACCCTGTCCTGTAGGCAAGGCCATAACTTCAGTGTTCATTCGCTGAGAAAAGTCATCAAACGCCAGCTTTTGATCTCTGAAATGCTCGGAATAGCAATAGTCATCGAGGACTATGATTCCACCGGATACCATCTTGTCCCAAAAATACTGTGCCGCTGCGACTTCAGGGGGGGCGCAGTTCATGTCAATCGAGAGAAAAGCGATTTGGTGAGATTCCACCTTCTCCAGAGTTGACGGAACCGCCCCTCGAATGATCCGTACATTCGGAATCTGGGAGAAAGTCTTGCAGACGTCTACGTAGCATTCTCGATACCTGAAATCGACGTCCGCTGAGGAGCTTTTCATCTCGTCCGGTATTCCACAATACGTGTCCAGCAGATAAAACTTCTTGTCGGATTGCGAGAAGTTCGTGTACTTCATCACTGCACTCGCCATGCCACCGCGGTTGACACCACATTCGACAAAGTCTCCGGGAAGTCGCATCGCATGCTGCCCTGCCCAACAAGATACATAGACTCGCCAGCGCAGGTCCATGTCGTCCCAGGAGCCAGTCGCTTTCCCCGCGTCGTAAGCACGTGCAAACTTGTCATCCAACAGAAAGTCGCTGATTCTACAAGCAATCAGTCCGTCTTCTACATATGTTGCGCGCCTCGCCGTGCCGGCTATTGATCTCCATCTCTTGGGAACGATGGCTCTGAGAAGGGTGGATACCATTATTTGCCGTCTGATCCTAAGAGACCGGCAGACCAGCGAGAGCACGCAGCCTCTGTCGCTCTCTGCCCATCAGACCCCAGCGCCACACACCGTAGGCAGTCGCTGTCCCTGCCGCCATCACTGTGAGCAAGCCACCCGTTCTCCGCATCTCCCCGTTGGTGTTAAGGAATAGAATGACAGACACCAAAGGCAATGCACAAAGAATAGGACGGAGGAGAGATTCCAGAAGATACTGGCGTATGCTAAATCGAATTTCAGTCGTCCGCGGCAAATTGTAGAAGACGATTCCTCCCAATCCCACCAGCGCTCCGCAAAATGTGCCGAAGGCAACCCCCGCTGCGCCCCAGTAGTAGCCCGCAAGTACGCTGACGCACAGATTGGTAAAGCCCTCGAGGAGCGGCGTGAAAACTACCAACCGCTGCTGTCCGGTTCCCACTAATGCCACGATATACGGAACAGTGGACAGCCGCACGACGTTTGCGATCACAAGAACTTTTAAGAGAAGGGCGGCTTGAACAGCATAATCAGGCCCAACCCATACTTTCAGAATCGGCTTCGCTGCGAGCAGCAACGGCAATCCCGTCAGCAGCAAAAGAAACATTCCATAACGCGTGCCATCTATCACCATGCGACCTAACTCCAGAGAAGCGCCGCGAGCCTGCAAGACCGCGGCCGATGGCATCATTGCATGGAAGATGGCATTCTGGAGCCCTGCGATGAAAATCACCAGGTTCGCTGCCACCGCATAAAAGGCTACTTTTTGGAAATCAAAAACTCCCACCAAAGTCAGATCAAGCCCCGATACGAGAAGCATGGAAAATGACCAGACGCTGAGACTAAAGCAGTAGCCTACCAACTCACGTGCCACTTCGCGCGAAACCAGCCGGGGGGAAAGCGGGATATCGGGAACAATTCGCCAATACATGAACCACTGCAATCCATATGAGGCAAGGTTCACTACTGCCACAGAAACTGCCATTGCTGTGATGTTGCCCGCACGTTGAGCGATGCCAACCAGGAGCAGCCCGCTGACAATTCTGGAACCGGCGACAATCGCGGCAGGAATCTCATAGCGTTGCAGGCCCACAAATATCCCACTGAAAACCGAAGCGGGAAGACCCACTGCCAATGAGCCTCCAACCAATGCGAGGGCAATTCTGACATCAGGATACAACCCGGCCGGCATACCGCGGAAAAATCTCGGCAAAAAAACAACTATCAAGGCAATCACAATCAAAGCCAGCAGGCCGGCGGCAGACAACAGCGCGAGTGCTGTGTTCACAATCTTGTTGCGGTGCTCAAATGCTCCGCGTTCGTTCTCACGAGCCACGTATCGTCCGACCGCAGTCTGGATTCCAAACTCGAAATAACTGACGTACGCTGCCAACTGCAAGACTAAAGCCCACGCGCCATATTTTTCGGGAGGCAACAGACGCGTCAGAAACGGCGGCACAGCCAGTGCTACAAGCGCTGCCGCCGAGCCACGAGCGACATTGGCTACCGCGTTCTTGGCGATGGTCCGGCCGACAGACTTCGTCACCGGCTTGTCGAACGTACTCATCTCGGCCATCGCGGTTCGAACGTACCTACTCATCGGCGCGGGAGGGGCAGCACTTCGTCCATTGGCGCTTTGGGGGGAAGCGTCGATTATTCACTGGCAGAATTCCGGATACAGCTTAGCTTGGAGCTTCTTCGGGAGTATAAGCATGACCCCGTCTATTATAGGGAAAGCTGTGCCACAGGCTTCACACCGCAGCTGATTGCTGTCAGTTACCAAGGACGGCTCAGCACCAACCAGGCCGGACGCAGAGCGGAGTCGGCACTCCGGACATGTTAGTAGACTGAGTGCGTCCGCGGCCGCAGGTGTGAAGACCTTTCGTTCCTTCTTGCACAAAGCTCGGAGATTACCCCCAAATAGCACGTTCGGCAGGTTTCGCAGCCCGACACGAGTTCCCAGCCGTGCTCGAAACCTGCCGCGTAAGCTGGACACGGTTATCTCGCGATCGTCAAACGCAGACAGTGCATGGACCCAGTCATCCAATGAGATGTCGTGGTTTTCGATTATACCGTGTTCCCTCTCATCGCAATGCTCTTCGGAAATGAAACTTTCGAGAAAACGGAGGACAGGGTTCTTTTTTTGATACTGCGCTGAATACACTTTGGACTTCTGGGTATAAAGTGGAATCCTCGGTCTTCTGCACGGTTCTTCGTCAAAGAAGAAATACCCCTCCGAAAGGATCTGGAAGATATCGTGAACGACTGGCGCCGGCGATGGAAAGTGGTGCAGAAACTCGTAGCAGAAGATGAACGGGATCGAAGCCTGCTTGAACGGCAGATGGTTGACGTCACAGCAGACCCTGTATGGCAACTTGGGCTTGTCGAAGATCCTGGAGTAGTATTTCGCGGTCCGTAGTTGATCGAAGGAAATGTCCACCGCAAAACCGAGTGCATCCAGATCGTTCACCATCGCGAGCGAGCGCTGACAGCGTTCGGCACCAAGCTCTATAAAGGGAGAAAGCCTTATTCCACGAGCCTTGAGTGCTGCCATCGTATCCGTTGTGGCCTGAATTCGTGCACGCAGAATCTCGTCGGTTTGCTGCTTACTGCAAAAATCAGGCAAGATCGTCTCACCGTCGACGTGCTGCCTTGCAAGCTTCCGGCGAAATACAACTTCGCCATACATATTGTCAACGTTCTGCCGAACAGCCTTCATATCATCTCCTTGCCGGTATTCTGTATTACGACCAGAGAAGTTTTGCAGTTGGGTCTATCTGTGGAGTTTTACCTTCTCGATCGCCACATCGGAAAATACGTAATCTGCACTGACGCGGTCACATCGGACTGTCTTGTCGTCGCCAAAACCGGAAACCGCCACTGTTCATACTGGACCAGGCCAGAAATTGACACATCGTGCGCCAGCATAATTTCAGTTTGCACTGAGTAATCAGCCAGCCGGCCACCTCCAGTGAAATCAGGCGAAACTGTCTGCAGGCGATAGCCCAGCTGCAACTTATCGCGAGAAGAGAGCCAGTAGGTCAGCCAACCTTGTCCACCTCGGCCAGCCCGTCCAATCCAACTCGCCAGCAGGTTCCCATCGTTGGTGTAACCAGAAAGAAAGCGACGATTATCTGAATAGACGAACCCAGGTGGGAACTCCTTGGTTCGGGATTCATTTATTCCCTCTGCCCGAAGCTCTAGCTTAGGAATTTTCGGAAATTGTGGCATGTAAATGCCGGGGTTCACATTGGCGCGAGTGGAACCGATGGGCGATACTTCGTCTACTACCAATGAGTCCATGTAAAACGTCAGCCAGTTCCTGAGGTGAGGCAACCGATAAGTGAAATCCGCTGCCGAGATTCGCTTGCCGGGATTATTGACGGCAGTCGGCGAGTGGACGTAGTAAGTGCGAAAAAAGTTGCCGAATGTGACAGGCAGGCCCGGTCCGCCGAACATGGCCGTAATTCCCATCCCGAATTCAAGATTCGGAGTAGGCTGAAAACTGATCTTTTCTCCGTGGATGAATGGCTGCGGCGAGATATGGGGGCCGACCACGTCTGGGTATCCTGGATACGATTGGCAAGTGGGCGCGGCACAGAATTCCCACTGCTGCCCAGATAGTTGCCCAACAAAGAACTCCGTGCGGAAAGGCCCGAGGATTTTCGAGAGTCCGGGGATATTGTGGGGCACAACGTCGTCAATCTTGAACGCCGGGAATGGAGCAGCGTTGTTGCTCATTAGCAGCGAACCCGATTCGCCGGGGCCGAGCCATTGACTTTCTTCACCAAAAGAAAACTGCACGTTGTTTATGTTGAGCAAAACCGCGCTGTTTAAGAGCTGGAATTGATTGACCGTGGGCGTTCCATTCGGCAGAGGAGGGGTAAAATTGGCTGCACCAATCGCTGCCAGCACCTGCGGAGGATAGGAAGGCATTGCGGGCGCGTGTTGATATTCGCCCTGAAAAGAAAACGCCACCGGCCCCGCTTCGGCTTCGGCCGTTACCCCTGTGATGTTATTGAAACCGGTCCAGTAGGGCCGGCCATAGTCGTTAATGATGGTCTGGCCGAAGTTGTAGCCGTCCCGAAGTGGGGTACCCGAGATTCCCGTGATTCGTGTGTAAACGGAGTCCACGCGTGCGCTCACGTTGGGCGCTCCGTCCAAGCGTTTGATCTCGCTGACGAATTCGTTGGTCAAAGTCCTGTAGATCTTCTCCGCTTCACCCGGGTCCGTGTCGTCATTCTGTAGCTTATCTCCTGCCTCTTCCAGCATTCGTGCGCACGTCATGCGCGTCCAAGGACGCATCCCAAGCATGTTAGATCGCATGTAACCCAAAGCAATCAGCCGCTGCAGTGCCGGATAAATCCAGCTGTCGAGAGGAACGTACGGTGAAGCCATGTAATTCGGATTGCGAGACCTCTCGCCGGTATTCTCAGGCAGCAGATTGCCCCAAGGGGAGCCGCCCAATTCCGGATCGTGGTGTGCACGGTAGACTTGACGACCGAAGTACCAGCCGAGCGCACTGCCGACGATGACGTCGGAGGGAAAATGTTGCTTGGCGGTCACGCGGGTAATTGTTATCGCGGAAGCTAACCCATAAGCGGCCGTCTGGCTGAGCCAGCCCGGATATTCATGTGCCCAGACGCTCGCGATCGACCATGCAATTGCCGAGTGTTCCGAGGGGAATGAAGAACCTCCCTTGAAAAAATCGCCATTCCCGTTTCCTTCGAGAGGACGCTGTCTCTGGGTAATTTCTTTAAACAGGTATGCCACAGCAGTGCTGTTGATTGCAGCCTCGCCGCTCAGAAGTCCAGCTTCCTGCAGGTGATCGTTATGGGTCATATGCCCAAAGAGAAAAGAAGCTCCGCCCAAACCGATCATGGAATAGGTACCGTAATCTGAAATGTGCAGGCTGGTTTGCATATGATTCAGGTTCACTTGCTTTGACCACCAGCTATCGCTTGCAATGAAAGCGGACACGATCCCAGCCGCTGGCAGGATCCACTTGAGATCTCTTGTGCGAAAGTGCTCGGGACTGGTCCAGAACTGCTTTTGATCGGAGACGATGTGTTTGAGAAACGGCGAGACCAATCGGTTCTCAGGATCCTCTCCCGGCTGAAGCCAGCCTCTATTGTTGTCGTCCGAAACTGTCTTACCTCCAGTTGAACCCGGGTTCGAGGCGGCAGTTTCTTTCTCTCCCATGGACACAGGGGCGTGCGCTTCCGTCTGTCCCTGAAGGGTGATTGCGCTTAACAGCATGATTGCGCCTAACCACCATCTCGCGACATACTGCATCATTGTTCAGCCACGTCGAAAGATGGTCCAAATAGGCCGCAGGATATCGCAACACCCATCAGTGAGTCGCGTAATAGGCTGAAATGGCGATCGCGCTACCAACCGAGGAGGCAATCTGGGCGACCGCCATAGTTGACTTAAACTTGGTACTGAAAGAGTAAATCTTTTCCGGAACGACTACTAAGTCGCCCGGCCGCAACTCCGCACTCTCGACGCCGCCGCTGAATATGCCGCCAGGTCCTCCAGCGACTGAGCCATCCGCCCGAACCACAAATATACCCTTCGGATCCGCCATGGCCGTCGGTCCACCTGCCTGTCTCAGATACCATCCAGCGTTTTTCCCTGGCTTATATGTGATTCCTGTAGGGTTATACACCGACCCATCCACTACAACGATGCCCGGTCGCTTGGGTACGTAAATCGCATCTCCCGCCCGCAACTGAATATCAGCGGAAGTGTTGGCCCAGCGCTTGACGTCCGTTGAAACATGGATAACCAATCGACCAGCCGGTGGAGTGTTCTCGAGGTTAGCAATGGTCTTCTGGTACTGCAGAACACTGGCCTTCGCTCGCGCCTGATCATCCTGGTCCATGTCAGGAACAAGTTTTACACTCTTTGCTTCAGCCCTCATACGTTCGATCAAATCGGCGCGATTCTTTTCTTCCAACTCCCGCAGTTCGACGCGCTCAAAAACCGCGCCGTAAGGGTAAGCCTCGGGGCCGAATCCACCCGCCCGTTGAATAATTGAGCTAAGGCGTTCCCCTGCCTGAATTCCATAAGTGCCGGGGTGAGTAACTTCTCCAGCCACTTTTATCATTGCCCCTACATCATTCCATCCGGACAGCTGCCGAATGGTGAGGACGTCGCCGTCGCGCAGGCGCACATCGGCATCCGCCTCACCGGCCATGGCCTTTGCGATGGGAACCTCCATGTGATCGCTAACAATCTTCGTGCCTTGCGCGACTTCGTAACGAGTGAGGTCTGCCTCGTTAGTGTAGGCGCTACGTTTGAAGCCACCAGCAAGACGAACCAAGGCGACCGCTGTGAGGTTCTCGCCCAAAGGATATTTGCCAGGACGACCGACCTCGCCCTCTATGGTCACAGTAGGCGGATCAAGCTTGTTGAGATCCCGATGAATAAATACTCGGTCTTTGGGCTCAAGCAGGATGTTGTTCTTTTCGTCGCCTTCGAGCGCCTTCGCAAGATCCACGCTGATCACATCGAGCTTGCCGTCGCTCGTCTTGCGAAAGACTTGGGCATCGTCTAGCAATGCATCGCGCGTTGTTCCGCCAGCCAGGTAGACGGCATCCCGCAAATGAGCGGCGCCGTTGGTCAAGTGGTCACCTGGATCTCTTACCTCTCCTGTAACCGTGATCACTGGTGGATCTTCGAAGTCGAATCTCCCGAAGACGCGCACAATATCAAAAGGCTTCAGCACCAAGTCCTGATCTTTGCCGGCCAGCGCCTCCCCCAAATTGAACGTGAGCACTTCGGGCGCAAAGTCAGGCTGCGACAAGCGGATGATCTCGGCGTGCGTGGTTGACGGTTCGGGCAATAAATCCTTGTACGATTTAATCAGGTCTGTAACTTTCATCCCGTCGTTATAGGCAAATTTGCCGGGGCGGGAAACGTGGCCGTCCAGATAAACGGTTTTGTCGGCGTAAGGCAGTATCGGAGTAATCTTGATCTTGTCTCCGTCTTGCACCGCGAAATCTTCGAGTGCTTTGTTAATGCTGGCGTCGTTATCCGTCTCCGGGATGTCGAGACGCAGCATAGTGCGGCTTTCGTGGCTCTCCACACGTTCCACATCCACGTGACGCAGCGTGCCAGAAGGCAGAACTCCTCCCGCGAGTTCTAGGACGTCCGCGAGATTTTTTTCGCCGTCCAACTCGTAGATCGCTGGCCGTCGCACCATACCCTCGATCGTGACTTGCCCCTTCAAAGGCGGAACCTGGATCGTGTCTCCGGCTTGAAGTCTTTGCATGTCTCCGCGGATACCGTGCAACAACAAATCGTAAACGTCCACCTGCTCAATGAGTTGTTTGCCGCGATAGTGATGGAGAATGCGTAACGACCCCCCTGATGTAGGACCGCCCGCTATGTAAAGAGCGTTCAGCGGCGTTGAAAGCGAACTCACATCGTAGGCCCCAGGACGTTCAACGTCGCCTACCACATAGACGCGAACGGTACGAATACGGGAAAGAGATACATCCGCATCAACATCGCGGAATTGACGACGCAGAGTCGTCTGCATCAGGTGTTGTAGGTCGCCTAAATTGCGCCCGGACACCTCGATTGCACCCACCTCAGGCAAAACAACCCGACCTTCGCGATCCACTACGCGCTGCAACCGCTGCGAGATTCCTCCCGAAAGGTTAATCGTTAGCCCGTCACCGGGGCCGACCACGTAGTCGGGACCTGCCGGTAAATCCATCGGCAGTTGGTTAAGGTTCCCTGTGCCGTTTAGAAACACATCCTCTCCGAAGCGCTCTAGCGTTATCGAACGCCTCGAGTACTGGGCGTACAAATCGTAAAGCGAGGGGACATCAGCGTAGGGGTTGGAGGGATGACGAAGAATCGGCTGCCGAGGAAGACTGGGGCGGTAATAAGGCGGAAGCTGCGGACGCTTTTCATTATCCAGACGCGATTCTTGGGAGAATCCGGATGCGCCACTTTGCCTGTTCAGGAATGAACTATACGCGGATCCCAGGCCTGTGGAGGATCCCAAGGACGGCGGCAGCGACATCCCGGATGCTTCGCCGTCCACGCCACCCATCCCTTTCTTCATGAATAACGATGAAACATCGGTTTGACTGGCCATCAACAGACTTGGAAGTTCGTCTGGTTGAATACTCGCCATTTGGCTCTCGTCGCTGCCCATGCCTCCGAAGTAACCGCCCGATTGCTGGCTTTGGGTCATTTGAAGCTGGCGACGATAGTCGGTGGCTGGCTCCTGAGGAGCCGACTCAGATGGAGGATACTGCTGCTGAGGATATTGCTGGGGCGATTGTTGCGGGTATTGAAACGGCGAAGTCTGTTGGGCGGGCACCTGCGTAGATGGAGGCTGCGCATACAGCGCTGATGCTGTCCCGGACGGAAGGTATCGGGTCAAATCGCAGTCTAAATCGCCCTCATGCCTGGCCCAGTAAGTTTCTTCTTGTGTGGGACCCCGCTCCGTCGTTGGATCCGGTGGCTTCGCTGCAGTACCCGTGGGCGTCGGCTTGCACGGCAGGTTTCGCGCCAACTCGTCCCGCGTCGGCATGGCTCTGATATACGAACGATCCACAATCTCGCGCGTGGCAATCACTCGGATGGTGTAGTCTTCAGCCAAAAGGCGGAACAATGCGTCATCGGTGAGGTCATTCGGGTCAAGAATCCTTCCCTGCTCGAAGGCCTTTCTGACAAGTGCTTTCTTTACCTGCAGCAAGAGGCCGGGTTCGACCCGAAGGATGGCGACGATTCTGTCCGCGGAAAGCGAAACCATCTGCTCCGCCTCCCGTTCGGCGCGAGAGTTCGCCTGATCGATGGCTGTGCTGCGGCTATAAGTGGCCGGCTGCTGGCTCCATGCGATGGGGAGGAACAATTGCGTTCCAAGCAAAATCAGCGAAATACAGCGGCGAATAATGGGGAAAAATTTCATAACACCTCTGCGCGGCTAGCAGCGAATCGCGTTCTCATATTGGTCATGGATTGGTCAAGGAACTGTGCGCTTGATCGAAATCGGTTCAAGAAAAATGCTTCAGCAAGGCTCGACATCCTCTTCGTCCACTTCAACGGCTACCGAACGCATGATCAAATCAATAGAGAGCACCACCCGGAACTTATCTTTTCTGCGCACCAGAATGCCCTGAGTACCGCCTAGGGGGCCATATTTCACGCGCACCCGATGTCCGACTTTCAAATAGGGATGCGGTTCGGCGCGAATCCCCTTGGCTAATCCGTTAACCAGAACCTCAATTTCGGCGTCGGGCAGCGGCGCCGGGTGACCGTTGAAACTTACGAAGCGGACTACGCTGGGAATCTGCAAGACACGCAACCGATCCTTCAAATCCAGGTGAACAAAAACGTACCCCGGGAAAAGCACCAAGTCCAGTTCCTTACGCCGATCTTTCCATCGGCGGACGCTTCGGTATACAGGCAAGAAACAGTTGACGCGACGCTCTTCCAATTGCCGCGCGACTTGCTTTTCGTGGCGGGAACAGACATGGGCGGCGTACCAGTGAGATTGCACTTGAACCGCTGGCTGTGGACCGGCTGCCACCGATCCGGCGACGGAAATGAGATCAAGGCTGTCCGTCAAATTCACCGACCCTTTACTCTCAGACTCTAGTTGCAGCTTCGCCCCCTCACTTACAGGGCATCTGTGAGCTAACCCGTAGAAACTGCATCTGATCCAAGCTACGTCCGGTTACGCCTTACCGCATAATTCCCGAGCCGACCCGTATCAAAACCCCTGACGACGCACGAAGTCGCGGAGGTGAGCACCAGCGGCTTACAAACTCCGCGACCTGGAATAATCCCACGCAAGCTAGCGAAATTACTCCCGCAAGCTTAATTGATCCTGAACCGGTTCTGTATTTAGTCCGCATCGGCGCGTCTAAATTTCAACCAACGCCGCTTTGTTTCGCAAAACACTCAAAATGCCCTGCTCGGATGATTCAACGTGGCGTGAGCGAATATCCACAAAAGCCCAATAAAAAATGCCGCTGTTGCGTTCTGCGGCGAGCGCCAGAATCTTCATCTCCGGATAGCGGCCCAGCAAGAATCCGCTCAGGCCCGGCCGAGCTTCGGGATTTTCCAAAGCGATGATCAAGTAATCAGGACGGGTGCGTTCCACCAATTCCGTGATTTCGGCTTCGTCCTCGGTTTCGCCAACGACTTCGATATCGGGTTGATCCCCAATCGTGGCAAGGACCAAATCCTTCATCAAGCGCGGCCGGTTTGCAACCAACACTCTGATTTTTTGCACGACCTTCTCCGTGCTGGACAGTTTCTCCTGTTCTGCCCCAGAAAGTAAGACCCAAATCAGATCTAGTGATTTAAAGCAGACAGTACCAAGAAGGTTCAAGCAGCGACGAACGTCCGGCTAATTCTATGTAGTTTTCGTACCCAATAAGTACCAACGGAGAAGTTGACCTTTGGCTCATGCAATCGCTCCCGGGCTGCGGCAAATCTCGACCGCCCCGAACCGATCAGTTGCCCCGAGCTTGCGCAACATTCGATGAACGTGGTTCTTTACCGTTTGCTCCGAGAGATTCAGCTGCGCAGCTATCTCTTTATTGGTGAGACCGCGGCTAATCATATGAACCAATTGCTGTTCGCGACGGGTGAGCCCGAGGTTATGTTTGATGACAAAGCTCGCAGGAGGGCTGTTTTGAGCTGCTACCAGCTCAAATAAACTCAAACAAAGACTGGGCGGACATACAGCTTCGCCATTTGCCACGGAGCGCACCGCAGTTGCCACTTCCATGGCAGAAGCATCTTTCAATACAAAGCCCGCAATTCCGTCCCGCACAGCTCGGAGAAAAACCTCCTGGTCCGCATCCATTCCGATCATTACCACTTTGAGTCCGGGGATGGCCGTGCGAACTTCCGTGACCAACCGAAGGTCCGATAGGGCAACTGCAGCCGAATCAGACAACAAGACATCTGGTGCGACGCCGCAGACTTGCTCTACGACATCGGGGGCGAAAGCGCATGCCCCCACAACCTTGATGTCATTCTTTTTGCTCAGAATGCGCGTCAGGGCTTCGCGCAAAAGCCGGTTCTCGGCCAAGATGAAAACTTGTACGGTTTCAATCCGATCAGCCATAACAAACCTCAACCCCTTCGCATGCGCCCCCTCACGCGACGTTTTTGGTGCTCTGGTAAAGTGAAGCTAGTTGTTGCATTCAAGGATATATGCTTTCATCGCAAAACGCGAGAAAGATAGCAATTAATATTTGTATCCGTTCCAGTTAGACAATAGGATCACCTAATCTCCCAGATCTGGGAATACCGTGATTTCCTTAGGCGAACAGTAAGAAGTCTGTCCATTTCCGCCGGCACACTGCTGCGACAGTTCGACCCATAAGCAGAGTCCGCCTGTTCTTGAGTGGGGCTGTTCTTAAAAAAGGTGGCTTGGTGCGTCGTATCGCGCACAGCTAGAATCGCACAGCCATTCCAGATGACATACGCAGGTTACGGCGTTCAAAAGCAGGAGATCCCGTCTTGATTTCATCAATCTGATTTCTCCAACTCAGTCGCCGGATCAGCCGCAAATCGATTCCAATGCCCAGTGCCTCGGCAAACAAGGTGTCCGATTTAGAAGCGGAAGGAAGATTTTCCTGAACATGTACGCCTCCGAACAGGGCCTCGGCAAACGGCCCAACCCTCCCGACTGAGGCGCCTCCGCGAATGCCGAACAAAAAATTACGCTGGCTCTCGGCGCCATATTGCCCGCCCAGATCAGCGATCAATCCGAAATAGCGCAGATACTTTTTCTCCAGGGACACATTCCAGCCGCTGAGGTTTGCGTTCTTGGCGGAGAACGGATCACAGACAAGGGCCGCACCCGAGATTGGCACTTCGCAGCGAGCCGCCCCGATGTGGGAGTAAGCGAAAAACAAATCACCGTGATTGGGAAGTTGCCCTTCCGGAAACGCACGTTTAGCCTTGCGAGTTTTTGGGCTGCTGGAGAGACTCATTTCTTGAGCATCGCGGGAAGCCCGATACCACAGGGGCTTTCCGTGAAGCACATTTGCGCCGCCGCGGATGGGATTGAGCGCAACCCGGACAGTGTCGATTATGAACCGGTGCTGGGTGGCGCCCTCGACTCGCCGGACAACCGTGCTGTCCAAAAAGTCTTCACCGACCAGCCAGCCAGTTCCGCCCAGTGGCGTCATCACGATGTCAATCTGACCTACACCGGTCGCGCAATGGTGCGAACACGGAAACGATCCATTGTAATTCCACGGTGGCCTGTCTTTGGTTCCGTACTTTTCCACGGTGACTTCACCGGCAGGCCCAAGATTCCATTGCGTGCTGTAGGCAGCATTCCACAATGCAGCCTTGAACCGACTCCACCAGTAGGCTTTAGTCCGCGAAAACTCGAGCTTTTCAGACGCAGGATCATTCTGAATTTGGATGAAGCCGGTCAAAGCCCCCTGAATGGGATGCCCAACATAGCCAAACCAATTGGGGTCGCCGTCGTCCCATCCGGAATGCGTCCATTCTGACAGTGATTGGGTGTAGTCGCGCCAAAAGTGATTGAACGGAACTCCATTTTCAGACACTACCCAATTAAAGTCTGTGTGCACCACATACGCCTGTTCAATCACGAGAAACGTCAGCGATTCTTTTAGCGCTTGGCGCCAATGAAAACTTTGCTTCTCGGGAGCCACAGTAACCATGGCGGCTGCTCTGGCAACTGCTTCAATGTCAGTTCCCGCGCCCGAACTCTCTGGCGTCCCTGCACCTCGATCTAGGGGGATCCTGTGGGATATTAAGGTTTGAGCCTGGATAGGCTCAAACTCTGTCAAGAAAGTGCAGTCTGGAAGAGCGCCTTGGCTTGCATCGCAACGAGATGATGGCAGTTGACCAAGGCAGACTGCGCTAAAGAATAGTACGACGACAAGAACGACAGGGGCGGTGTTAATTCTCATCGCTAATGCCGATGCTAGCGGGGCGACGCCCTTTTCTGCCCGCAGGCACTTATACTGAAATGCAATCTGCAACGGAAACTCTAGGCGTCCTTGGGACCATTGCAGACTTCTACCGAATACGTTTAACCGGATACGTTAGATGGCAACAACTCCACGTTGTGCTGTCTGGCAAATGAATTATTGTGGAAATTGATATGGCGCTGCTAACCTCAGCCCTGGTGGGCCTGCTGGTTTTACTGCTCGTGGGCTCGTGGGCCTATTGCGTGCTAACCGTCGTCGCGGCGCGACGTTACCTGGCCATTTCTCCGCCTGCGCTCAAAACAATGCCGCCCATCAGCGTTCTGAAACCACTTTGTGGGCAAGACGATTGTCTCGAAGAAAATCTGCGCAGTTTTTTCACGCAGGATTATCCAGAATACGAAATTCTCTTTGCGGTCCACTCACTGTCTGATCCAGCTGTCGCCGTCGTCGAGAAAGTTCGTCATGAGTTTCCCCGCGGTCCGCGAGTCCACCTGGTCGAGACTGGCGAGTCGGCCGCTCCCAATGCCAAAGCCCACAGCCTGGGACATCTGGTGGCGCGCGCCCAGCACAGCATTCTGGTTATGAGCGATAGCGACGTGCAGGCGCCGGCCGCCTTGTTGCGGCGTATTGCGGCTGAGTTTCAAAACCCAGTTGTCGGCGTGGTCACCTGCCCTTACCGCGCAGTGCCGGGAAAGGGAGTTTGGTCGCGTCTCGAAGCCCTGGGAATGAATACGCAATTTCTCGCGGGCGTGCTGGTGGCATGGCTGGTCGGGGAGATGGATTTCGCGCTCGGCCCCACGCTTGCCGCGCGTCGCGAAGTTATCGAGGCCATAGGCGGCTTCGATCAACTGGGCGATTACCTGGCGGAAGATTTTGTAATCGGCAACCTTGCGCCGCGATTCGGATACCGCGTGGTCCTCTCTTCCTGCGTGATTGAGCATCGCATCGGCAGCCAGCGCTTCAAACTAAATTTCCAGCACCGGCTGCGCTGGGCTCGCAGCACAAGACGTTCGCGTCCCGCGGGTTATTGGGGGGAAATTTTCACGAATCCGATACCGCTCGCGGTTTTGCTTTGGCTTGCACAGCCCAAGCTATGGCCTGTGGTCGCGGTGACCGCACTTTTTCGCACGCTGGCTGCATGGAGTACCGCGGAGTGGGTTCTGCATGACCCGCTCACCCGGCGAAGATGGTGGCTCATACCGATTCAAGATGTCATAAGCCTGCTGGTGTGGATCGCGGGTTTCTTTGGAAGCACCATCGACTGGCGCGGCCGTCGTTACAAACTCTTGCCGGATGGGCGCTTTCAATTTATCGGAACTGAGCCGGAGATGGCTGGAACAAACCGTACTGTCGTCTCTGCCGCGCCATTTAGCCCGCACGATTTGACTTCCAGCGCGACCGACAACGAAATTCCGGGGCGGTAGAGCGCCGGAAGCTGCAGTTCCGGTTGACGAAAAACACGGAGCCCTGTCTTCGCTGTCCGAGTTCGTTTTCACTTCCATTTTAGCGATCCCTCTACGATGGTGACGTAGCGGTCAACTGGAAGGTCGGTGAAGCGTTCTATCGCGCCGCTGGGCAGCGGCCATTTGATTTCCAGCCAATCGATTTTCGTGCGCTCACCCAGCCCAAGCACTATCCGTGGATCATGTGACGAAAGAAAGCTCCCGCCGCCAGCCTTCATTCGGTGACGCTTCATATCTCCGGCTTGATAGGTGATGCGCGCGCCAATCGCATCGCGATTCGATTTCGTTCCCATCAGGTTAATGCCCAGCCAATGACTTTTTTTTGCTGCATTGTTTCGCAATAGAAGCGGGGCGCCATCGTTGACGGAGACCAACACATCGACTGCGCCATCGTTGTCAAAATCGCCGATCGCCATTCCACGCGCCGACAGAGGTCTCGAGAAAATCGGCCCGCTGTCAGCGCTCACGTTCTGAAAACTTTTGCCATTGCCGTGAAACAGCAGCATCGGCTCCTCATAGCTCACGTCTTTGCGAAGGACCTGAATCAGATCATCGGGATTGCCGTTGCAGAGAAATAAGTCAAGATTGCCGTCATTGTCATAGTCGAAAAACTTTAATCCCCAACCACTCATCAGGCGAGTAGCGGAGGCAATCCCGGCAGCACCAGCTTTGTCATCGAACGTCTCATCGCCATTGTTCTGGTAGAGCGAATACATTTCGTGATCGATGTTGGCGACGAAGAGATCCATCCAGCCGTCTTCGTTGAAGTCGGCTGAATCGAGTCCCATGCCAGATCGCGGCCGGCCGAACTCGCTGTAGGCAACTCCGGCTTGCGCGCCGATTTCCTCGAACTTTCCACCGCCGCGATTGACATACAGAAAGTTCTGCACGGTATCGTTGGCAACGAATAAGTCCATGTGGCCGTCATTGTTAATATCGGTCACGACCACTCCCCACGCCTTTCCGAGGTAATTGCCGATCCCTGAACTTTTGCTGACGTCGGTGAAGGTGCCGTCGCCATTGTTGTGAAACAGCCAGCTCGCCATCGGCTTGTATAGCCGCGGAACGCAGTAGCCGGGGCTGTCCCCGGCCGCGCAGGGCAAGTTTTTAGATTTGTCGAAGTCGACGAAGCGGCAGACAAACAGATCAAGACGGCCATCGTTGTCGTAGTCGAACCAAACCGCGCTTGAAGACCATCCGGGCGCGGCAACTCCGGCTTTGTCGGTCACATCGGTGAAAGTGCCGTCTCCGTTATTGTGATACAGAATGTTCCTGCCGTACTGGGTGACGTACAAGTCGGGGAGACCGTCGCCG